>OLQP01000213.1_pt1 | contig 58323 bp, 48 predicted proteins | sample 1643181 | NCBI WGS metagenome assembly OLQP01 (sample SAMEA3136710, study PRJEB25190) | human gut metagenome | biome: human gut; feature: human-associated habitat; material: faeces | place: Austria | collected 2013 | reverse complement strand
TTGAAGATGTAGAACCGTTCAAGAAATAAAGCCAAGTTTACTGGCAGCGAGTAACAAGCCCTTCGCAAGAGACGTACTAACGCACTTTCGCGCGTGGCTAGTAGAGTAGGGCTATGCCTGTTGATGAAAAGCCCTCGGCTATGCCGGTGGATATTTACTTTTTTCTTATATTAATAAGTGATTATAAAAATTAATAAAAAATTATGAAAAATATAGCAATATGACGAAAACTAAAAAAAAGTATGACATTTTTAATTTAATAGTTTATAATTAAAATAAAGGTTTAAATTTGACAGTAGGTGATTAATATGCGTATTGCAATATGCGATGATGAAAATATATGGATAAATCATATTGAAGAATATATTAAAAAAATAAAATCAATATATAATGAAATTGAATATGATGTTTTTATATCAGGTGAATCTTTACTTAGTCATTACAATAATGAAGATATATATGATATAGTTATTTTAGACATAGAAATGAATGGTATGTCGGGAATAGATACAGCTAATACAATACGAGATAAAGATCCGGCTGTAATTATATTCTTTTTGACAAGTTACAAGGAGTACGTCTTTGAATGTTTCAGATCTTCGCCGATGAATTTTTGGGTGAAACCACTTAAATATGAAATTTTCAAAGAGGATATTATACGAGCTCATAAAAGCATAGAACAATCCTATACATATTTAAAAATCATTGATAACAGGAAACGGATTCGGTTGAAATGCAGTAGCATTATTTATATTGAAAATAAGGAACGAAAATCTTGGATATATACTACAAACGGTATTTACAAAACGAATAAATTAATATCGGAATTAATAAAAAAACTTGATGAAAAGATATTTGTAAGAGTATACAAGTCGTTTATAATTAACTTGAAATATGTTCATATCATAGGTGATAATGAATTGTCTTTATATAATAGTGATGAAAAAATACCTATAAGCCGAACATACAAGAAAGAACTGATAGACAAATATATAAATTTAAAGGAAGGGGAAATAGTATAATGAATATAAATATAAATATAAATACAATAGCCAATTTAGCTACAGGATTTATTGAAGCATACTACTGGTGTGTATTATGTGATACGTTTATGAAAAGGTATTTAAAACTTCCAAAGTATGTTTACATCATATGTGTTGTATGTCTGGGAGCATTGATAGATACAGTAAACTCAATATTTTCTATAACAGTAATGAATATTGTAATTATTATATGTATAGAAATTTTATTTTCATTTCTTTTTGACGGAAACAAAAAAAATGAAGTTCATGGTACCTGTTATCAATTATACAATAATAACAGCAACTGAAATGTTTATTCTTCTATTAATTTCTGTTATCTCAAATGAGAGTATCTCTAATATTATTAATGAAGGACATTTACGGCTGATGGGAATATTTTTGTCAAAAATTTTAGGATATGCTGTGGTGAAATTTATTAGTTTTAGGTTTGATAAAAAATCAGCAGACGTAGATATAAATTATTGGATACTATTTCTGCTTATGTTTAGCGTGACTACTTTGACACTATTCACTTTTTGTAAAATACTTGAGATGTTTTATGATGATTATATAAGAAATTTAATAACAATATGTATGATTGGATTAGGTATTGCAAGCGTTGCAATAATGATTGTATATGAAACCGCTATGAAACAAAAATATGTGATAAATCAAAATCAAATGTCGGAGATAAAACTAAAAGAACAGTTAAAACATTACAATGGAATAATGATGACGCAGGGACAAGTTAAAAAGGTAAGGCATGATTTAGAGAATCACTTACTGGCAATAAAAGCTATGATTAATAAAAAAGACAGAGAAGGATGTTTAGATTATATAGATTCATTGTTGGATAATGTAGATGTCAGTAGTCCATATATAGATACCGGCAATACTGTATTAGACGCGATTATCGGAGCAAAAAAGACAGAGGCTGAAAAGTATGGAATTACATTCACTTCAAAAATAAAGATTCCAGCAATGATACCTATATCTGAAGAAGATGAATGTATTATATTCGGCAATGCATTAGATAACGCAATAGAAGCGGCGATGAAATGTGATGAGAAATATGTTGATTTATCATTGGTGTTCGATAAAAACACTCTTGTATGTCAAATAACAAATTCCTATAATGGAATAAAAAATAATGTAAGCAGTAAAAGCGATTTGAAGAACCATGGTATAGGGAAATATAACATGGAAGAAAGCCTGAAAAAATATCAAACGATTCATCGAATATCCTGTGAAGATAATGTATATAAATTGCTAATTATTTTTATGGGGTTAGAGAATTCTGAACGGATATAAAATAAAAGAAGATATATTAGTTTTTTCTCTAATATATCTTCTTTTTTTGCGAGATTTGCAAAGAAAATGACATGATTTGCGATGTTATATTGTTTATGCTTTTTTATATGATATACTTATTAAAATAAAGTAATAGAAAGTTGGAAGTGTATATGGATAGAATTGCTCTTAGCATATCAAATACATTAGCAGAAAGTAATATTATAAAAAAAGAAGATGTTGCAATATATAAATATGGAATTTTGCTATTTCTCACATCGGCATTAGAAATAGGTATAATACTGATACTGTCTCTATTTATAGGGAATTTTATAGAAACTATTATTTTCTTTGTTGCATTTCTACCGATTAGAGTATATGCAGGAGGATACCATGCAGATACAAAATTAAGATGCTTTTTTGTATTGATAGGTGTTTATGCAATATTTTCAGTAGTATTAATGATTGCTACAAATGAAATATATCAATATATGATGATATTAGTACCTATTATTAATATTATATGCGCGTATTTATGGTCTCCGTTAATACATACAAATAAAAATTCAAGCGAAAATGAAAAAAAGAAATTTAGAAATATCAGTTTGGCTTTATCATCTATTGAAGGAGTGATAGTTATATCATTTGGAGTATTACATATAATTAGCTGGTTTTCTATATCGGTTATGTTAGGCTTATTGACGGCACTATTATCATTAGTCGCCGGAAAAATAAAATTTATTTTGAAAGGGGGGGAATGATATGAAAAAGATAAAAGATATGACTAAGAAGATTATATTAAAGTATGGCGGAGCTATTGCAAGTTGTGCTTTTGCATTTGTTGTAATTGCTGCAAATTCTTCATGTGGTGTACCATTCTATGAACCGGAAGAACCAGAAGGTTTGGAGAATTTTAAAAAGTTAAAGTAGCTTTTGCTATCCGTTGGACAATATTTAGTATGATGTCTAAAAATGGAGCAGGAGATTTTAAATCCTGCTCCATCAAAATTTATATTGAAAATAATTACGTTTGATAATTGAATGAGAAAAGGGGGATAAAATTTTGAAAAGAATATTATCAATTTTTATAATAATAACAATGATAATTTCATCAATGCCAGTTTTAGCCGAAGATGATTGGGAAAATATTTTTGGGGATTTTGAAAATTTTGATATTGCAGATGCTGAAGAGGGAGAGGTGATAGATGTAGCGCCGACACCAATAGTAGTGAATGAAACATACTATGATGTTGATGATAGTATATCAGATAACAAAATCACAAAAGAAAATGAAGTCAATACTGTCACTGAATATATTAATGAAGATATAACATTATCGGATGAGACATTTAATCTTATGTCTGATTCAGCGGAAAACAGTGATATTGGAGTATTTAGTGCAACTAATAGTATAGACAGCACATGGAATGAATTATTTTCTGAACAGTTCGGTGATGATTATTTAAAACCGTATGAAAAAAAGACGATCAATCAAAAGATAACAGGCAACACTAATAGATTGATTATAGAAGAAAGTGATTTGCGGTTGTCTGGTAAAAATGGTTTGGATGTTAATCTAATAAGAAAACATGACAATCAAGACTATAATGAATTTACTAGTGCTATAAGTGATGGTCAAAAAGCGTATAGACATAGATATATGGTAGCTTTAAAAAATTCTAATACAAATAAAAGAATATATGTAGCATTCTATTCTGAAGATGATTTTTATACATATATGTATTCGGGTTGCTATATGAAAGATATAAGCAAAGTAACTACAAGAAAATTCATGCGAAATGGAGTTACATATAATTATTATCATTTTTCGAAACTTCAGTCATATATTACAGATGACCAATCGAAAGATCATTATGAATATGATAAAAGTTTTGAACCGATTGAATTTAATATAGGAGAATCCGATACTAAACGTTTAATATCCAGAAGGATTTTAGCAAACAGAGATTGTATTGGACAAGATTGGACTTTTTTGTTCCCAGAAGTGTATTTGTATCAATACAGCCGTGATGTTCAAGATAATTGTACAGATAAAGAAGTGGGAAGTAAATATAAATTATATTCAGGAGAATATGTAGGAGCATTTAGGGATTTAGATGGTACAGTTTATTCTTTAACTGGTTATGATGCGTATAGAAAATACAAAAGTACAATTAATTCTAAATACGAATATACTTCAAGTTTTAGATGTCAAGATAATAAAAATTTAAGTTTTTCAAAAATGTTCCATACTCAAAGCTTATCAGATGGAACACAATATAATTTTAAAGTTGAAGATAAGACTGGACGGACATACTATTTGTATAATCCGTCTGCTAAAGATACAGAAAACCCAAAGGTAAAACAGCCTATAAGTATTGTTGCTATTGAAGATAACTATGGTAATATGATTCACTATTATTACGATGAAAATTATGTAAGAGTTAAGAAAATTGTAGATACATATGGACGAGAAATTAATATAAATTATACAACTAATAGAACAGTTGTATCATATATTGATGATATTTCAGGAGAAACAAAAAATATTATATATGATTTATCAACACTTAATAGTTCAGCATTAGATAATGATAGCTCGATTAAACCAAAAGAAGTACAAAGATTAACAGTAACAAATCAATTAGGTGAAAAGACAATATATGACTCAAGAAAAACGCAGGTTGTTAATATAGTTTCAAGTGAGAAAGCTAATATTACCCAATATCCAAGAATGGACATATTGACAGGTGCAGAACGAATTGAAGGACAGGAACTTTCAAAAGCAAGCAATGTTGAAAGGATAATATATCCAACAGGTGCAGAAACTCGTTTTAAATATAAAATGCTGTATGTAAATTCGCCGGAAACAAAAGTTACGAGAGGCGTATATGGCGTAGAATCATCCTATGATTTGTTAGATGGAAAAGAAATAAACAAAAAGGAATATTCTTTTACTAATTCTGGTCAAGAAATTACTGTAACAAGTTTGAATTATGATAAAGATTGTAAAACTGTAAGTAACTACAACAAAGACGGCTTAATTAAAAATAAAAAAATTAATTCAATAAAAAATTATAATCCATATTATGAAGAACAATATAGCTATGATGATAACGGAAAACCAACACAAATAGTAGTAAATAATAATGGATTAAGTAGCTATAAGGAGTTTGAGTATCAATCATCATATCCTGATAGATTAACCAAAGAAGTTGATGGGAGAAGAGAAGTTGATTACACCTATCACGATGAAACAGGTGCTATGGCGACTGCAAAATACAAGTATAAAACAGGCGATTACTACACAGAAGATTATGTGGTTTCAACGGAACTTACAGAAGACAAGAAAGCTGTTGCATATGAAAGAACGACCAAAGACTCTGTTATTCAATCACAATTAAAATATGAGTATGATGATGAAGGAAACGTTGTTGCGGCAAAACAATGGACAAGTGATTCAAATAATGACGGTGTCCTTGATGAAAATGATGAATATATAACAACTACTTCGTCATATGAAAATACTGCTGACAAGACTAAAAAAGTAATCAATAAAGTAGAGGATGTAGAAAATGTTGACGGTCAAAATGAAGGCGATGTGACATCTGAATATAAACTTAATATATTTGGTTCACCGTTATATAAAAAGGATTCATATGGAACAGAAACTACTATAGAATATGATTCCATGAATAGACCTATCAAATATAATCTTGCAAATGGCGGAACAAAAACTGTTGAATACATTACGAATAATAACGACAATTACACAATAGTAACGGATGAAACCGGAGTTAGATATAAAAATGTATACGATGGCTTAGGCAGAATAACATCCAAAGCTCGTTCAAATAATGGCAGGGTATGGGTCATTTTAGAGACATATAAATACGATAATGCAAGCAGATTGATTGAAAAAGTATATGGTCAAAGCGGTGCCGAAAAAGTTAAAGAAACATATACATATGATAATCTAAATCAGTTGAAGAGCAAATCGTTATATGAAGATACATCTAAGCTTTTATATACTGAAAACTATAGTTATAAAGACGGAATAACAACGAAAGAAACGGTTGCAGCTGACAATACAGCTACATCAACATTAAAAACTTATTCAAATGGCTATGGTGAAATTATCAAAACAGAAAATATATCTGATGATACAACTATAACTAATCAGTTTGAATACGATTATCAGGGAAGAAAAATAAAAGAAACAGATGCAAATAATAATAGTAATACATATGAGTATGATTGTAAAGGACAACTGATAAAATCAACCAATGTACTTAATCAGAGTGTAACAACACAATATGACCTTGCAGGACAAGTTGTTTCAAGCACTGACTTAAATGGTAATACAACAGTAGTAACGTATGATAAACTTGGTCGTGCTATTCAATCTGTATCACCGTTTGACAGTAGAAATGCCGTAACAAAAACATACTATGATAAAAATTCAAATGTAGTTAAGAAATCTGTAAAAAAGGATGAAAATACGTATCAATCTGAAGAATATAAATATGATAATATGGGTAATCTTGTTGCATCAATTTCGGGAGAAAATTCAGAAACTGCTGTTGTACAATATCAATATGATACAGCAAATCGTATGACAAAAATGATAACCGGTCTTTCGCAATATAGTGAAAATCCAACAACAGGTAATGTGACGGTATATTCATATAATGAGAATGGATTCTTAGAAAAAACAACAGATCCTATGGGTAATACTGAATACAATGAGTTGTTTGATATATACGGGAATATTTTGGCTAAAACAGATAAAAATGATAAAACGTTATTTTATACATACGGAGCATACGGAATAACATCAGAAGATACGAGGGAAGATGTTAAAAAAGAAGTTACTTATAACAGCTTGGGACAGCAAATAAAAACAAGTAGTACAAATGCTGATGGTAGTGTTGTGGAGGCAAACTATACATATGACGCGTTTGGTAGACTTACATCAAAGACGTCTAACGATGGAACAATACAGAATTATACATACGATAATAGTTCAAATTTGTTGTCATATGATATGATTAAAGATGACCAAACGAAAAACAGCATAACCTATTCATATAATAAGTTAAATAGATTGACACAACTTACAAATAATGATAATATATATGTGTATCAATATGACAAAAATGGTAATTTAACAACCGTGTTTGATTCTACAAATGTAAATATTGATTTGAGAATAATATATAATAAAGCAAATCTACCAACGTTATATAATCCTGATTTTGGCGGAAAAGAATATGAATATCAAATGACATATGATTTGCTTGGGCAGAAAAAGACGGAGAAAGATGTATTAAATAAAATAGATAAAGAATATTTCTATACAAGTCTTGGACAACTGTCTATGGAAGAAAGAACAGAGAATAATATATCTGTAAGTATAGACTATCAATATGATAAAGCAGGAAATCGTATTCAAATGAATGAACATATTGAAGAAACAAGAGGAGACAACGCTACAGATTATACTTATGATGCAAACAATAGAATGACCTCTGCGATTACTTCGTCTAATGGTAATATTACGGATAAAACAGACTATATTTACGACAATAACGGAAATACAATTTCGGAACAGAAAAAGGATTATACAAATGAACAATCGAAGGAAAAGCATTATACATATGATGCGTTCAATCGTCTTGTACAGTCTAATGAAGGAGCAACAGAAGCAATATACACATACAGTGTAGATAATCTTCGTAATTCTAAAACTGTAAATAATATAAGAACTGATTTTGTATGGAATGGTCAAAATCTTGCGTCAGAAACGAAGAATGATATAACAACGGCATATACATATGATCCAACCGGTATAGTTATGTCTAATAACGGAACAGATACAGTAAGATTTATCAAAGATCCTCACGGTAATGTTGTAGCTACTTCAAAGAATGACAAAATAGTAGATTCATATGATTATACAGCATTTGGTGTGCAATTAAACAGTGCTGAAACATCTAATCCATTTAGATATTGCGGTGAATATTATGATGAAGAACTTGATAGTGTATATCTAAGAAATCGTTATTATCAACCGGCCATCGGAAGATTTATCAATGAAGATCCGGTAAAGGATGGATTGAATTGGTATAACTATTGTACTGGAAATCCAGTTATGATGATTGATCCAAGTGGATTGGGACCAGTGAAAATACTAAATTATGATTCTCTTACAGATTTTCAAAAGCAGAATGTAACCTCAGCTGCTGATGCTATTTATGGTGGATATATTAATCAAAAAGAGTATGAAGATAATCTCAAATTGAATGGAGCTATATTCAATTCTGCAATTCCGGATTATAATTCTGATATTTGGAATGATGATTTATGTGAGAAAACAAACTGTTATGCTTATGCTTTCAATATGACATATACGGCTGATCCAAAGCTTCCATTTACGAAAAGACAAGGCTATTCGTTTGCTATGCAACCAGGAGAATTTGCTACTGGCAACGCTACACATTCAACATCAAATTTAGAAGGTACGGTAGTATCGAATCTTCTACTTGAGGCGGAGGTAAAAGGCGATGCAGATAAAATAGGATATACATTTATAAGAGCTGATTCAGTGAACGAGCAACCATCTGGAACATGGGAAGTAATTTTGGTAGTAAAAACTAATAGTAAAAGTGATGATGATAAATCAATAAATAGCGATTATCATTGGTATAGAAAAGACACTAATGGAAATTGGTCACACAAACCGGGATCAACCATAGTTGGACCTCAAATAAGCGATCCATTAGAAGATGCGAAAGAGAGAGGGTATACTGTTTTTGTGGGTAGATATTATGTTGGGCCCCAAAGTGATACGACTTTATTAAAACAAAATTCTTAGTATAATGTATGAGGTGATAATATGAAAAAGATGGCAATGTTTTTGATAATGATGATTTGTTGTTCTTGTTTTCAAGTATCGGCAGAAGATGATGTTTTTGAAGCAAAAAAGGTTGATTTCGATATATTAATACATGGACGACAAGAAAAATTTGACTTGCCCATAACTGTGATTAACGATAATACATATGTACCGTTAAGAGAACTATGTGTAAAATTGAAGATGGATTTAGATTGGGATGGATATGATAAAGAAATTTACATATCTAAAAAAGCTCCGTTAGCTCCAACACCAGAACCACAAACTACACAAAATCCATATAAAACAAATGTGGAGCGGACTGCCTATTCAATTAAAGATTTTTCTTTTTTAACAATAGATATGTCTATGCATGATATAATGGAGAGAATGGGAAACCCAAGCTATTGGGATGGCTCAGGAGCGCCTTGGGCAGTATACGTATTAGCAGATGGCAGTGAATTGTCGTTAGCTATGTATAGATATGATATTGAAGAAAGAAAGAATTTAAAAAATCCTGGAGTAATATTAAATGTAAATGGAACTAATATAAAAATTACATTTGACAGTGAAGGAATGATAAACATATATTGATTTTGTAATAATTTATATGAATAAATTATCAAATATGCAGATATTGGAACTGCAATATTTATAAATTAGCCTACAGATTTTTTATATATTTAAGAGGGATTGGTTTATTATAACTAATCCCTCTTAGATTAAAAAATTGGCTTTTATAATAGTCTAGTTTGAATTATACAGAGAATTAATGATATTTGGATAATAAGTGAAAATTATAAACTGTTATTTGAAGTTTAGTGCATTGATAAAGGTGAGTAAATATAACAGATTTAAACTATATAAGTATAATAATTAAGGTTTATATATTAATTTTAAATAGTGATTTAATTTATGGAGGGTCAAAATAATTAAGAAAGTGGTAATTGGTATAGATTATAACGAAAAGAAATTTGATAATAAAAAATTAGAATTTGTTAGTTTTGAAATTAAAAATGCTGCAGAAAAATTAAATTCTGATGCGATGAATGTAAATGTATACATTGTAATAATAAGTAAGTTTATAGTAGCGATAATATTATGTCGTCTATATATTAGAAAAAATACATAATGACTTAAAGATTTTTAGGAGGAGAAAAATGAGTATTATTAAAGACTACAAATTTAAGGATATAGAAAAATATTTGAAAAAAGATAGTAACGTTGGCAAAGATATTATTGAGGCATTTAAACATTTATCTGATGCAGCTATTATCTTTGCTCCAATAATATTAGGACCCAAATTTCTTATACTATTAGACTTATTAGAAGTGAAGGATAAACTTTTTGATCTAGGACATAAAGTTTATAATTTTATTGCAGAAAAAAATGAAAATGATTATCTTGAGAGAATGGAACAGATTAGAGCAGCATATGCCTTAATCTGTTATACTGCTTATTTTGATGTTTTTCAAGATGCCATTCCAAAAGAAGTTAGAAAAAGACTTAAATTGAAATGGAAAACAAAAAAGGATGAGTTTAAAGATTCTATTGAAGAAATAGAAGAAAATTTGCAGTCAACAATGGCTATAGAGGATATACGTTGTGAAGTTTTTTTAGTAGATCACGTGACTTCACTTTTGGAAATTAAAGAGAAACTTACTGAAATATATAAACATATTTCAAGCAATTTAATAAAAATAATTAGAGATTTATCAATTTTTGATGAGGATAATGAAGAAGATAAGCAGGAATTTGAAAATTTAAGTGAAGTAATTGATAAACTACCTCAAAAGGCGATTAAGGCATATGAAGCTCAATACTTACAATTAGCTGATAAATTTAATGATTTTGCATTATTTTCGCAGTTAAAAAATTTGGAAGGTATTAATCATGCAATAAAGAAAAATAGAGAAGCGGTTGAGTTGGTTATAAGTACGACTGATAAGATTGATGTTGGACTTACAAATTTAAATAATATCGTAAATTCAATTGCTACAGATTATAATGCTATTCAAGCACAAGATATTATAGATGATTTAAAGAAAAAATATGTTGCATCAATTGAAGAACCGATAATTGATGATAGAGAAATAAAGTCTGATAATGAAATGATGAGCCTAAGGTTTCCTAAAATTGTAGATGCTTTTATTCCACAATCATATAAGTGCCTTTCTTATCAACGAAATGATATTAAATTAGAAGATAGAACAATTTGGGAAAAAACACCTGTTAGACATGATTTAGATAAATTTTTTATAGAATATCTTTATTCACTGGATAGCATTAATTATCCTTTGATCATTTTAGGTCAACCAGGAAGTGGAAAATCTTTGTTGACAAAAGTGCTTTCAGCTCAGCTAATGAGTAATGCATATACAGTTATCAGGATTCCGTTGAGAGAAGTTAATGCAGAGGATGGTATTGATATTCTTGTTGAAGATCAAATTAAAAAAATAACAAATAGATCTTTATCAACACAAGGATATGGAGGATTTGCAACACAGTTTAAGGATAGACCATTAATAATAATTTTAGATGGATATGATGAACTGCTTCAAGCAAAAGGAAATGTTTTTTCAGGATATCTTGAGAAGATTCGTACATTCCAACAGGATCAAAAATCAATGGGGAGAGCTGTAAGAATAATTATTACAAGTCGAATTACTCTTATAGATAAAGCGCGAATTCCGATAAAGTCTACTATATTGAGACTACTAGAATTTAATTCTCATCAACGACAAAAATGGATTGATATTTGGAATGAAAACAATGCAGACTATTTTCAATGTAATAAGATAAAATCTTTTAGTTTGCCACCAGAAGAAAAAAACAAGAAAAATAGTATAATCGAATTGGCGGAGCAACCATTATTGCTATTGATGCTTGCACTTTATGATTCGGAGTCTAATGAATTAAAAAAAACAAGTAATATAAAACGAACAGAATTGTATGACAATCTTTTACGTAGATTTGTTCGAAGGGAGCGTAGACGATATATTTTAGAATTTGAAAATAAATGCTCTGAAGAACAAGAAGAAATTATTGATAAAGAAATGAATAGACTTGGGGTTGTGGCAATAGGAATGTACAATAGGCAAGAAGTTGTTATTCGATCTAGGCAGTTAGAGGATGATTTGGATTTATTTAATGCCCGAAGGAACGATGATAACCTAGCATTACATACTCTGAAGGAGTCAGAATCTGTATTAGGTAGTTTTTTCTTTATTCATAAATCTACAGCTAAAGATTTAGATGCACATAGTGATAATTCAGAAAGTGCTTATGAGTTTTTGCATAATACTTTTGGTGAATTTTTGGCGGCTGACTTTATTTTAAGAAATACTATAAATGAAGTAAAAGATATATTTATAGATAGGAAGTTTAAGTCATCAGGATTAGAAAATAAATTAACTAATCCAGACTCCTTAAATTCAGGATGGTTTTATTGCTTAATGTTTGAACCGCTTTTTTCGCGTCCGGTTGTAATTGAAATGTTACGTGAACATTTAACAAAGGCGTTAAAGCATACATTAGAAAAGTATAAAGTTTCAATAGACATAACTGAATCTGATTTTATTGATAATTTACAATACCTAGTAAAGAATCAACTAAAAATGATTTTAAACACAAGAAATTCGCCAAGTGTTATGCGTGGAGGAATACTTTTGGAACGCGATATCTCTCTTTTGGGATATTTATCTACATATTCATTAAATTTGGTAATATTGGCATGTATACTTAGTCCTAATGGGTTTGAGTTGAACGAACAAGATTATACAAATTCTAAGAATTATGATTTAGAATTTAAAGCTTGGGACAAACTAATATCTTTATGGAAGGGATGGTTTTCACCAGCAGATTTAATGGGATTATCCGTCATTCTGAGAGCAAGGAGGACTACGGATACAACTGTATTGATTGAGTGTCATAAAAAATTTAAAGCTACTCGTTATGAGCAACCAATTGATATTTTACTATGTATGTCATTTACTTTAGGAGATAATTTGCTAACTGGATTATCTGGGCTAATGACTCAGAAATTCTGTGAAATAACACAAATGGATAATAAAATGATATGTAAAATGTTTAGTAATGAACATCCAGATATATATGTATTGCACTTAATCAATATAGTAAGAAAAGCAATGAATGGATTTGTTGATGAAAAAAAATCACCACAAGAATATATTATCAACTATAAGGAAGTAAATGAAATAATTTACTGCATTATTAATTGTAAACAGATCTATACTATAAATAGTAATACGATGTTGAATTTATTTGAAGTATTAGAGTATGGCTTAATGAGAAAACTAATTTTTGCCTCAATACGAAAACAACTTATAAAAATAATTCCTCAATTGATTACCGATTCAAAATATTTTATAAAAAAAATACATAACCATTTAGAATACGTCAGTGGAGTTCGCTTAACGAAACTACTGATAAAAAATACAGAATTGTTATATTTGGTAAAATTTAATGATCCTTATTTGAATCGTATCTGTATGGATAGTGAGGTCCGTATAGATCTTGAGAGATTTCTGCGTTACTCATCACATCATATGAGGGATAATGTATTTTTTATTCAAGATTACAACGAAAATAATTTATATGAAACGTCATTGTTTAGTGCTATTAATGGTATACATGATATGAGTAAAGGTGAACAGAGGCAAATGTTAATTCGATTTTTTGGATTTGATAATATAGATGTTCTCTTTGAAGCAAATCCTGAATTTTTGTCACGTGCTATATTAGCTTTGCAAAAAAGTGATGAGATAGAGCAAAAAGAAATAGATAGTATAGTTGATGTATTTTTACATAAGTGTATAGACCAGTTACATAGTATAGGAATATACTATGTAGGTCTTGACACAATTATTAGCGCCATTTCTATAGCCAAAAATAATAAGTCGAAATGGTTTTTGTTGGAAGTGTGTAATGTATTGCAGCGTAAGATTATTAATACACATCCCAGACTTTTTTGGAATATTGTGTTTTTGTATCCTAAATATATCGCGGATCTAATCGAAATTATGCCAGAGATTTTTACAGGAATACGTTTAGAAATTTATGAAGCACATATCTTTGAAAAAACTGTTCATTATGCATGCTTTGGGAAAATGATTGATTATATTAGAGTGTTTAAATGTTTATATCAACTTAATTATGATGGAGGAGAAAATAAAGAAATTTTACCAAGAGGGTTGATGTTGCTTGAACGTACAATAAAGCAATTTGGTAAATTTAATGAATTTAGATTTTGTGAGTTGACAATTGATCAAATTGAAGATTTAATATGGTATAGTAACGTTACAATAAATGAACCAATGGCGGAACAAATAAAATCTGATTTGAAACGGTATATTGAAGATCATAAGTATATGAAAAATAGTGTCTCTGAATTATTAAATTTATAATATTAAGAATAATAAGAGTTGTATTTTGTTGGTATAATTAATGTTTATGCAAAAGAGAAGGATATTTAAAATTGTTGGAATTTATTGCTTTTTTACTATAAGATGGAGGTAAATTTAAATTTTTAATAATTAGTGTACAATTCATATTGAATGCGATTAAAGAGAGTGGTGAATTTTAAATAAACAAAAACTAAATATTATAAATAAAAATTTATACATGTTTTATTGCATATATGTTATAAAAGAATATAAATTAACACTAACAGTCCGTTATATTAATTTCAAAATATGATAATATGTATTTCAGAAATTAAGAAAAATATTATGAAATCGTAATTTTTTTTTACAAAACACAACCCCAACAAACCGCACCATTAAGCCATTTCAAAGCATTTGTTTGAAATCGAAAAAACGGTGAAGCGTTAGATAAAATGCAGGCGAATTTACAGCACAAAAAGATTTATGCGAACGGGATAAAGAAAGAGTGTGACTGCAAGTAGGGGAAAACAGGCAAGCTGATGAACCGCCGCCAATTAGTTAGATTTTTGGTCTGACTTTTGGGGGCGGTTCAATAGATATTGTCTTTTTTTTTATAATGAAAACAATAATACTTTTTATTGGTACTATTTTTTTTACACCGTGTAATGTATAATAATAAGTGAAAAACAAATAAAGCAGAAAACAGGAGGAATAAAAATGCTTACAAGACCTAATATATTCAATTATGCAAAAAAAGAGTTGTCGCAGGACGCAGTGATATGTTGGCTTTTGGAATGTTGTCATTCGGATGATGATAAATACAGACAGATAGGAATTGATTTTGTAAGATTTATACTTGATAATGAAAATATTAAAGAAAAGGATATAGAGCTTGAAAAAGACAGCCCGCGTAGTCAGTATAAGAATATGGATGTGTATGCAAATATTCGTGTCGGCAAAACAATAATACCTGTTATATTTGAGGATAAAACCGATACATTTTTACATGACAATCAAGAAAGCAAATATATAGAAAAGATTGAAAAATTGAAAACGGGCAGTCTTTTTAACGATAACGGACTTTGTTGGAGAGAAAAAGCACAATATGTATTTTTTAAAACAGGATATGTTTTTGATTGGCAAAGAGAAGTGATTGAAAATTTGGATAAAAATATTAATGCGGAAGTTAAAAGTATATATATTGATGACATACTGAACTTTATTTCTAAGCATAAAGATAAGGAGTTTATGCTTGCGGATTATTATGAGTATTTGTTAGACAGAAAAGCAAGTTTGGTCAATGGTATTGAAGATAAATGCAACCGATATTTCAGAAAAATATTTGGTGAGAACAGATGGTTTCAATATAATCATCAAGGTTGGGCGGCAAAAAGATTGGGATATATAGAAGATAGGAATGAAAAAAACAGAATTTATTATGAAGTGAGAACAGGTACACGATCGAATAATGGTAAACAGTCATATGTAATAATTTTTCATCAATATCGAGATGAAAAATCAATTATCGGTAATGAAAAAGAAAAGGACAAGTTGAGAGAATGCAGAAAGAAATTTTTTGAAGATGACAGAGAGTTCGTTGAACAAATTATTAATGAAAAAAACGAGATAGGGATAATTGAAGAAAAAACTGCAAAAAACGAAATGGCAAATCAAAGGAATTTATTTAAAGTGTTTATTGATGAAACAAATGAAGATACAGTTTGTGAATTCTTTAGAGAGTTCGTAGAAAGATTTAACGTACGGGCAACAGATACGCATAAAGATGAATATGTTATTTTTAGAGATTGATTTGCATTGTAAGTGGTATGTACAAAAAAATACACATTGTATGTTGTATAATAATAAATAATTAAAGAATAAAATTTGAAAGGTGATTTTTATGTATACAATACCGCCAAAGAAAATGGTTATTATAAATATTCTTGATATTCTGAAAAAGTATTCGGATATGGACCACCGTCTTACGCAAGCACAGATAATTGAGATATTAAAAAAAGAATATTACATGGATGTTGACAGAAGAACCGTAAAAAGGAATTTGATGAATCTTTTAGATTTTGATTTTGGTATTGATTATACGGAAATTATAAAAAAGAATGAAAAGGGTGAAGAAATACCTATTTGTACGGATTGGTACATAACAAGAGAATTTGATGATTCTGAAATTCGACTTTTAATTGACAGCGTATTGTTTTCAAAAACAATTCCGCAAAAGCAATGTAAAAAACTTATTGATAAATTAAAAGGATTATCAAATATTTATTTTGAGAAAAAAGTTAATCATATATGCAGTTTGCCGGAAATTCGTCCGGAAAACAAGGAGCTGTTTTATACGATTGATGTTCTTGACGAGGCAATTTCAAAAGGTAAAAAGGTGTCGTTTATATATAATTCATATGGCACGGACAAAAAACTACATCCAAAACGTGAGCGTGAATATGTCATAAATCCGTATCAAATGGTGGCGACGAATGGAAGATATTATTTGATATGCAATTATGATAAGTACGATACTTTATCAAATTATCGCATTGATAGAATAACCGGAATAAAAATGATGAATGAAAAAAGAGAATCGATTAAGGAACTTAAAGAGGGTGAAATTAATCTTCCGAAACATATGGCAGAACATCTGTATATGTTTGCCGGTGAAAGCATACGAGTAAAGTTTAAAGCGAAAAATTATATTATTGACCAAATTATAGATTGGTTTGGATTTGGACCGAAAATAACGAAACAAGATGAGGATACGTGTATGGTAGAAGTGGAAGTCAATGAGGAGGCATTTTTTCACTGGGCAATGCAATACGGTTTGCATATCGAGGTGTTAGAGCCGACATCAATGCGCGAGCGGATAATGAGTGCAATAAAAGAATTAAACGATAAATATGTTACTCATTAAGGATAACAGAAGAATAGTGATTAAAGGTTAAGGGGTGAGGTAAATGTCGGAATATAAATCAAGAATAAACATACAAGTAAAAAATGTTTCTGATTGGGAAAAGTTATTTGACATAAAGATGAAAGAAGAATGGGGACTTGGAGAAGATGCAAAAAAAGTTTTCAAAGTGCCGTATTCAAAAAAACAAACAGAATTTATAAAAGCAGAAGAGTGGTCTGTGGATTCTAAAAACTTGGAAGACTTAGTTAAAACTCTTGTCAAAACAATGGGCTATGAAAATTGTGCTGTTGTAGCTGATACAACGGAATGTAGTGGGATTGAGCAAAAGTGTGATTCGGTTGTGGCAATAGGTCGCCAATATATTATTCGCATATCTTATCCGAACGGTAATACGCTGAAAAGAGTAAATGTTTTCAATATTTACAACTATTTAAAAATCATAGATATTCATCTAAGCATAAAGGATATTGAATTTTTACGACAAATCTCCGAAAAATTTGCTTATGGTGACAATAATCAAACAGTTATTGTTATACCAAATGGCAGAATAATGATAAGACCGGAAGAATTTACGGGTAACTTTTTGTTGGAAAGTGTTACTATTCCTGAAAGTGTAAAACATATTGGAGAACATGCTTTTGCAAATTGTAAAAACTTAAGTGAAGTAATAATTTCCGATAATGTATTTAATATTGATTGCGGTGCATTTAGTAACTGTGAGAGTTTGGGAGAAATTTTTATTCCAAACAGTGTAACAAATATCGGAGCGGATGCTTTTTATGGTTGCAAAAATTTGAATAAAATAAATATTTCAAATAAGGTCGTAATCCTTGAAAAAAATGTATTTGGCGGATGTGAAAATTTAAACGAAATAACTATTCCGTATGGCATGATAAATATTGGTGACGGTGCATTTGAGGAATGTAAAAGTTTAAGAGAAGTAAGTATTCCGGATAGTGTAGCAAGCATTGGAGATTATGCTTTTTGGAATTGTCAAAGCTTAAACCAAATAACTGTTTGGTCAAATGTAACAAGTATTGGCTATTCTGCGTTTGATGGTTGCAAAAATCTTACGATAAGAGCATTCAAAGGCAGTTATGCAGAGCGATATGCGTTGGAAAATGAAATACCGTTTGAAGAAATATAATGTTCAGATTGTAGACAAAATCAAGGAGTGAGACAAATGCCGGAATATAAATCAAGAATCAATATAAAAATAGAAAAAATTTGTGATTGGGATAAGTTGCTCGATATTAAAATAAAAGAGGAATGGAAACTGGCCAAGAATGCAGAGAATATTTTTAGGGAAGCGTATTACAGAGGCGGATTTATAAAAGCAGGTGACTGGTCTGTTGATCCTGAAAGTTTGGAAGATATGGTTGAATGTTTTGCAAAAACAATAGGACATGAAAATTGTGTTATTATGGCTGATGTGGTAGAACAAAATGCAGAGAATCCGTCTTGTAATTCTTTTTTAGCATTAGGTAATCAAAATATCGTTTGCGTATCTTATTTGAATTGTGATAAATTGAATGGAACAAATATTCTGGATATTTACGAATATTTAAGACAAATAGATTTTGAACTGAGTCCAATGGATATTTATTATTTAAAACAATATTCTGAAGATTTTATTTATTTCGATACAAATGGAATAGAAGTTGTTATACCGAAAGGAAGAAATGAGATAATAGCACAAGAATTTGCAGGGGATATTTCAGTTGAAAGCGTTGTTATTCCTGACGGCGTAATAAGTATAGGCGAACGTGCGTTTGAAGATTGCCCGATGCTTAATGAAGTAGTTATTCCGAATAGCGTAACAAGTATAGGTGAACATGCGTTTGACGGTTGCAGATATATTAGTATAAGGGTACATAAAGGTAGTTATGCGGAACAATATGCAAAAGAAAATAAAATACATAGTATGGGATTTAAAGAAGATTACAATTAAAATACACAGTTCCGATAAACTGTTTGAAAAATTACAGCACACGTTAGCGAGATAAAATGTGACTCAATAAAGACAAGCTGATAAAGCTTGTCTTTATTTATTGTTATATTAGATTACAATATATCATTTTATTTTGTGTATGACTTTCTGAGCATTTAAACAAATCAATAGGGGAGAAAATCAATAGCCATATCCCTAATGCCGTTCCTACGGCAGAGGGAGCGATTGAGATAGCGATTGCGGAAACACCTTTTACAATTCACGGAAGTAAAAGCCTTGTTTTAGGTTATGGTAAAATCGGAAAAATATTATCAAAGGATTTATATGCTCTGGGTGCTCAAACATATGTGGAAGCACGAAAATATGCCGATCTTGCCATGATTGAGGGACATGGATATGAGCCGTTGCCGCTTGACAACTTAAAAGAACATATACATGAGTTTGATATAATTTTCAACACCATACCTTCACTGATTTTGGACGATGAAATTTTAACAAAAGTCAAAAAAGACGCTCTTATTATCGACCTTGCCTCCAAACCAGGAGGAATTGATTTTGACGCTGCAAAATCATACGGCTTAAAAGTAATTTGGGCATTGTCATTACCGGGTAAAATTGCTCCCGTTTCGTCCGGAGCAATTATCAAAGACACGATTATGAATATTATCAAAGAATTGGGGGTGTAATAAATGGATTGGGAAAATAAAACCATTGGTTTTGCAATGTGCGGTTCATTCTGCACTTTCAAAAAAGCAATGGGGGTACTTGAAAAGCTCACGCAAACCGGTGCGAATGTTATACCTATTATGAGTGAGATGTCTTACAACACCGACACACGATTTGGCAAAGCAGAAGATTTTCGTACCAACATAACAAATCTAACCGGCAACAACATTATATGCTGTGTTAAAGACGCAGAGCCGATTGGACCGAAAAACTTACTCGACCTACTTGTCGTACTGCCATGCACGGGCAACACTCTTGCAAAAATTGCAAACGGAATTGCCGACACATCTGTTACCATGGCAGTAAAAGCGCATTTAAGAAATCAAAAGCCTGTACTTTTAGCCGTATCCACCAATGACGGACTCGGTACTGCCGCTAAAAATATAGGAACACTTCTAAACTGCAAAAATCTATATTTTCTGCCTTTCTCACAAGATGACTACATAAAAAAGCCTAACTCACTTGTAGCCGACTTTGAAAAATTACCCGATGCGGCAATCGCCGCCTTTGAGGGCAGACAGCTCCAGCCTGTGCTGGGCTTTTAATATAGATTCCGTATGACAAAAAATACCGACTTCTGTTTGAAGTCGGTATTTTAAATTAATCAATTTCTTTGATTTTTGCAATCAAATACGTATACAGTCTTTCAACTGCATTATACAATTCGTCACAATTATCAATGACTCTGTTTCTGAGTTTTTCTGTAAGTTCATAGCTTGCCTCATACAGTCTTTCAAAGCCCAAATTTGAGCAAACACCTTTTAGCGTATGTACCGCACAAAAAGCTTTTTCGGCGTCATTTTCATTTAAGCCGTCTGTCAAGTCATTAAAGGATGGATCTTCAGGAAACTTAAAAACAAACTTTTTAATCATATCTTCATCACAAAGTCTTTTGATAACGTCTTTATAATCTGAATCAATTTGTTCATAAAATTCTTTTAATGTCATCTGTTTTTCTCCTTTGTTTTATAATGTATTAATGTTCATATCTCGTTCTATTTCCTGAATGGTTTTTTTATACGTTTCCTTTTTCACAGAACCACTGCCGTCAAGTTCGGTTTTTATTCTGTCTTGAATTTCAACCAAACATTCCAAAAGCAATGGATTAAATGCACCGCATTCGCCGTTTAAAATCATTTCCATAGCCTTTTTATGTGAAAATGCTTTCTTATATACACGCTCACTCACAAGTGCGTCATATACATCTGCTATTGAAACAATTTGAGCCGATATAGGAATTTCATCACCCTTTAAGCCGTCGGGATAACCCTTACCGTCATATCGTTCGTGATGCCAACGGCCTATCTCACAAGCCGTTTTTACCAACGGTTCGTCTTGATACAATTCAAGACTTTTCAGCATTTTTTCACCTATCACGGTATGTTCTTTCATAATTTCATATTCTTCTTTTGTAAGCTTGCCGGGTTTATTCAATATTTCTTCGGGAATACCTATTTTTCCTATATCATGAAGTGCCGAACCGTTTGTTATATAAAAACGTTTCGACCATGAAAGATAATACTTATCCGTCTTTTGAACAATTTTTTCCAAAAGCATTCCTGTCAGTGTGCTTATATTTCTGACGTGCATACCGCTCTCGTTGTTTCTGAATTCAACGATTTGGCTCAGTATGTCTATCATCATTTTATTGTTTTTCTCTTTTTCATAAACTTGATCGGTTATCAAATTTATAAGCCGTCTTTGTTTAGCGTACAATTTTATTGTGTTTAAAACACGCTGATAAACGACCTTTGCGTCAAACGGTCTGCTTATATAATCCGACACGCCCATTTCATATGCGCGTCTTATATATTGATTGGAATCTTCGCTTGAAATCAGAATTACAGGAATATCTTCAATCCAATTATTGTTATTCATATAATTAAGTACTTCAAAGCCGTCCATACCCGGCATAACAATATCAAGCAAAATAATATCTATACTGGTGCCGTACTTTTCGATTATTTCAAGACATTCTTCGCCGCTTGACGCGTTGATGATCTCATAATCCGATTTCAGCATTTCAGTCAAAATCATTCTGTTCATATATGAATCGTCAACCACAAGCACGCATTGTCGGTCTTTTACTTCTGATTCATTGTCAATGACGCCAAACTCGTTTTCTTCGGTTACAACCATACCTTTTTGATGGCTTTTCGCCTGCAACATCAATTTGTCGGCACGATGCATAGCCGATTCAATCGTTTCGTTGTGAGTCATAACTCCGCCTATGCTGACAGACAAACGTATTTTTGAATATCCGTCAACCTTAACCTCTTTGATTCTTGTTCGTATCTGTTGAAGTTTTTTATTAAAGATATTGTTGTGTATACCAGGGAGTACAAGTAAAAATTCATCTCCGCCAAAACGAATAATCTTATCTGAACTTCTTATACATTTTTTGATTGCACTGACGATTGTTTCAAGCGCCATATCTCCTGCATTGTGACCGTAGGAATCATTATAAAGTTTGAAATCGTCTAAATCAATCATTGCCACACCGGAATTTTCATTCAAATCTTTAATATTATCTTCGTAATAACGTCTGTTGTAAACACCTGTCAGAGGGTCACGATAAAGCTCGTTTTTGTAACCGGTTAGGTTATCCATTAGAATTCTTTTGCCATCGTTATCTATAAGATTTTCATTGTCAAGACGGTGCACCATTTCCATAACGCAAGGTACTCCGTCAATCTCAAAATACTTCGCGATTATTTGATATATGTTATTTTCCAAACATTCAAGCTTTGTATATTGCTTTTTTTTGGTCAAAGCTTTTTCGGACACACAGTTTTCACATTGCTTGTCCTTGTTCCAAAAATCATAACATCTGCGCATATTCTCATCAAGTTCCGGCTCTTGACCGCATTGCATTCTGCGAATATCTGTGGATTTTATAATTCGTACAACATCAAAAACTTCTCTGTAAATTTTCATTTTTTCTTCAGCCTGTTTAGTTGTCAATTTTATATTTGAATCCATTAATTTACCTCCTCGTTATAATATCAAACTAAACAATAACAAAATATACCAATTTAGGCTAAATGTTTTTGTAAAATTAATCCTTTTTATGGAATTTAAAATTTCTTTTACTACTTTATTGTATAATAATATACGAAAAAAGTCAACATTTATAACTGCATTTATCGCCGTCTTTTGAACTTTTATGCAATTTTGCATAAAAATATGCACCTCCAAAAGTGTCTAACTTTTGGGGTGCATATCAGTAATCGCTTTTTGATTTAATTTTGTGCAATATATTCTCTAAAAATATCTCTTAACATAAATATATCACCACTAACCGATTTGATAGTTGCTATCATTAAATAATCTGCATCAATTTGTGAAAAGTTCAAACTTTTTCCTAATGAATTTACAAGCATTGACAAAAATAGTCTTTGTATACGTCCGTTGCCTTCTCTGAACGGATGTAAATAGTTCAAATCACAGTATAAATCCGTAAACTCAACTATAAATTCATCTTCCTTGATATTCCCCAAGAAATTTGAGTTTATAATTTTTTGGAAAATTCTCTGACCACGTTCCTCAATTTTATCGGCAGGACAAAATCTTGTACCTTTTTTACTCATATCTACCGTACGAATTGTACCTGCCCATTCATAAATATCTCCAAAAACATATTTGTGCAAATTTTTATAAAATTCAAAATCAACATTTTCAAACGGTATTTCTATCATTGCCTTTGCTATGAGCATACTCGTGATGCTGCGCTCCATAATATCAAGTTTTTCAGCATCGTGTATATTAAATTTATTTTTTAGTACAGTGCTGTTTTCATAACAATCATCCTGCAACGGATTTAAAGAATATTCAGGCATTATACTGTACACCTTTCAAGCATTATTTTTATAAAGTCATCTTTTGTGAGTTTTCCGTTTAAAACTTCCATACAAAGTTCTTTTTCATCATCAGAAAGTTTGTAACCTTCTATTTCAACTGACGCAATCGCATTGTTTAAAACTTTTTCTGTTTCTTGTAATAAAATTTGATTCATATTGAAAACTCCTCTCTTATTAAATATTAATCAGTATATCACAAATAACATATTAAATCAACATTATAAAAAATACCGACTTCATTATTGAAGTCGGTATTATAATATTAGTCGTTAATTGATTCCCATTTCCAATTACGAACTTCAGGCAAGTCCTGACCGTATTCGGCAATGTATTGCTTATGTTCAACAAGTTTATCGCACATAAGTTGATTTAAGTATGCACCCTTATTGCCAAGCTGAGGCAAGCTTTCAACAGTTGCCTTAACAAGGTGGAAACGGTCGATTTCGTTTTGAACACGCATATCGAACGGAGTAGTGATTGTACCCTCTTCCATATAACCGAAAACGTGAAGATTTCTGTTATGTCTGTTATATGTAAGTTCGTGTACAAGTTTTCTGTAACCGTGGAACGCGAATATAATCGGCTTATCTTTTGTAAAGATTGAATCGTATTCAACGTCGCTAAGACCGTGAGGGTGTTCAGACTGTGGCTGAAGTTTCATAAGGTCAACTACGTTTACGACACGAATCTTTAAATCAGGCATATTCTTATGAAGAATTGTAGCTGCCGCAAGAATTTCAAGTGTCGGTGTATCACCGCAGCAAGCAAGTACAACATCAGGTTCACAACCCTTATCGTTTGATGCCCAATCCCAAATACCGATACCTTGTGTACAGTGCTTAACAGCCTGTTCCATTGTAAGCCATTGCGGACGTGGGTGCTTTGATGTTACAAGAACGTTTACATAGTTCTTACTTCTGATACAGTGGTCAAAGCATGATAGCAAGCAGTTGGCATCCGGCGGAAGATAAATTCTTGCAACGTCTGCTTTCTTATTTGAAATATGGTCAAGGAATCCCGGGTCCTGGTGTGTAAAACCGTTATGGTCTTGCTGCCATACGTTTGATGACAAGATAAGATTTAGCGATGCAATCTTTTGACGCCATGGAAGTTCCGATGTAACCTTTAACCATTTAGCATGCTGTGCAGCCATTGAATCGATTATTCTGATAAATGCCTCGTAACTTGCAAAGAAACCGTGACGACCTGTCAAAATATAGCCCTCAAGCCAACCTTCACACATATGTTCCGAAAGCATTGAGTCCATAACTCTGCCGTCTGTTGCAAGAAATTCGTCATTATCGTATTTTTCACCGTTCCAGTCACGGTTTGTTTCTTCAAATACTTTGCCAAGTCTGTTTGACATAGTTTCGTCAGGACCGAATATACGGAAGTTTTTGCTTTCCTTGTTTAACTTGAATATGTCACGAACAAATCCGCCAAGTTCAATCATATCCTGTCCCTCGACAGAACCAGGGAACGGTACGTCAAATGCATAATCTCTGAAATCAGGCATACGTAAATCTCTTAAAAGCAAACCGCCGTTTGCGTGTGGATTAGCACCCATTCTGTGATTGCCCTCAGGAGCAAGTGCGGCGATTTCAGGAACAAGTCTGCCGTTTTCGTCGAATAATTCTTCGGGTTTGTAGCTTAACATCCATTCTTTTAGTTGGTCAAGATGTTCCGGCTTTGACATATCCATAGGTACTTGGTGTGCTCTGAATGTACCTTCGATTTGATTTCCGTCAACAACCTTTGGACCTGTCCAGCCCTTTGGTGTACGAAGAACAATCATAGGCCACTTTGGACGTGACGCGTCATTGTTTTCGCGTGCATTCTTTTGGATTGCCTTAATCTTTTCGATTACTGTATCCATAGTTTCTGCCATTAGTTTGTGCATTGTCATAGGGTCATCGCCCTCAACAAAGTACGGTTCCCAACCACATCCCTTGAAGAATGATTCGATTTCTTCGTGTGATATACGCGAGAAAATTGTTGGGTTTGAAATTTTGTATCCGTTTAAGTGAAGTATAGGTAATACCGCACCGTCATTTATTGGGTTTAGGAATTTGTTTGATTGCCATGCTGTTGCAAGAGGGCCTGTTTCAGCCTCGCCGTCACCGACAACACAAGCAGTGATAAGATCGGGATTATCGAATACCGAACCGAATGCGTGTGCAAGTGAGTAACCAAGCTCACCGCCTTCGTTGATTGAACCCGGTGTTTCTGGTGCAACGTGGCTTGAAATACCGCCCGGGAATGAGAACTGCTTAAACAGTTTTTTCATACCCTCTGTATCTTGGCTTACGTTCGGATATACTTCCGAATAAGAGCCTTCCATATATGTATTTGCCACCATAAAGTTACCGCCGTGTCCCGGACCTGAAATGTAAATCATATCAAGGTCGTAACGCTTAATAACTCTGTTTAAGTGAGTGTAAACAAAGTTTTGACCCGGCACTGTACCCCAGTGACCTACTATTTTGTGCTTTACGTGTTCTCTTTTAAGAGGCTCTCTCAAAAGAGGGTTGTCAAGTAAGTAAAGTTGACCTGCCGCAAGATAGTTCGCAGCTCTCCACCATGCGTTCATTTTTGTAAGCATTTCGTCGCATAATGGCTGTTTTTCCAAACAATCATTTGAATTCATAAAAATTCTCCCTCCGTTTTTTTTACATGGCAATTTTATTCCCAAGCCGTAAAATTAAATGTCTAAAAATTGTCATACTACTCTCCAAGATTAAATTATACGCCTGTGTTAAATATTTGTCAATGCTTATTTTGACAAGATTAGCATTTATTTTTTGGATATAACTGTTCACTTTTTTGTTGCGTGTTTCTAACAAAAAAAGCAACAAAGACAAGCTTTATCAACTTGCTTTTGTTAAGCTTGTTGGTGATTTCTGAAATATGTAATATTTGAACATAATTCAAATGAAAAATATCGGAACGATAGAATAAAATCTTGAGCAGAGTTTAAATGCAATAAAAGCAACGTCAGAAAATGAGGCTGATTTAATACAATTAACGGAATTTTTTCCGCAATACAAAAATAAAGATGTTTCAAAATACAGAATAGGTTTTAATTCGGATATAATAAATTCTTTTCAGTATCGTCCGATTCGTCATATGCGTCATATGGAGCATTGGGGTCATAGCCTTTTTTACTGAAAGGTGAACACAGTTCGGTTTTATGTGCAAAGGCAAAATCTAAATTGTTTGTACAACCTGTATGACCTGTTATGATGAGAGGGGATAGATTACGATTGTGTAATTTTGTTTCAAGTTCACAAAGTGACTTGACAGCAATTTTATTATTTTCGGCAAGGGCACTTATAAAACTGTAACCGCCGTCCAAACCGAGCCAAATTGTATCGCCTGTAAACAAATATTTGTCGTCAATCAAATATACCATATGCCCCCAAGTGTGACCAGGAACAAGGAAACATTCGATTTTAATATCATTAATATAGAAAACTTCGTTATCGTCAAGCAAAGTTTTCTTGTTGTGAATTGTCACTTGCGGCAACTTGTACATATGCCACATAACCTTGCGGCGAACTTTACCGATTAAGTATTGATTTTCGATTTTACCGATGTAAAGCATTGCGTTTTTGAACAGTCCTTGACTGTCGCTTTCAACCGCACCGATGTGGTCTGTGTCCTGATGAGTGATGAGTATATGCGAAATGTCCGATGGAGATATGCCAAGCCATTTCATTTTTCCTTCAAGACGTTCATAATTGTAACCGGCGTCAATCATAACGGTTGTACCATTCTTTCTGTAAAAGAAAATATTCGCAACATACTCACGAATACACGCAACGTTTTCATCAATCCAACAAGTATTGAGTGGTTTAAAAATTGCTTTTCCGCGATATATTTTGCTCATTGCTTTTTTCTGAAATTCAGTGGCTTGTTTTGACATGGTGGACCTCCTTATTTTACGTTCTTTTTGTAATTGCAGTCGCAGTACGGACCGCCTGTTGCGAGGGTATATTCTCTTGTAAAAATCGTGCCTGTTTGCTCTGCTATAACGTAGTCGTAGTGGCACATTGCGGGAACAATTTCGCTTATTCTAAGTGTATTCATTAGGTGACAAATACCGCAAGTTGTGAAAATCGCCGTGAAGCTGTTTATGTCTTTACCTGCTCTAAAGTCGAATTGCCATGAGTAAGGATTGTTTCGCGTATGACTTTTTTCGGCATTTGTTTTGAGCGTGGATTGGTGTTTTTCGGTAAATTGGTTGCTGTTTTTCAGGTAAATACGCATAACAAAATTGCCCATCGCACATTGATAAAATTCGGTCAGCTGCTCTATATTCGGCTTTTTGTCAAGTTCAAGATAAACAGCCGCAAGCATTGCCGCACTCAAAATGTTGAGTATAAAATTATCGCCTTTGTCAAATTCCTGTACTTGATTTAAAATCTCGCGGTATCTTGCGTGTGCGTTTTTCATAATTGCATTAGGATTTTGAGCGGATATAATATGTAGATTTTTCTTAAACGTAGGTGCAAATACTGCCCACATCGTCTTTGGCAATAAACCGTATTTCATAACATTTCACTCCTTGCTCACGTATTAGTTTTAACTAACTTGATTATATCATATAAAATATCGATTTGCAATACAGTTAAAACAGTTGAAAAATTTGTTTATACATAGGAGAAGGAGATGCAGTGAAAATTTTCGGGCCGCAAAGCAATGTGAAATCTACACTTTAAGCTTATACGGAAAATGTAAATCATCAAGGTTAGGGTTAAAAAACAAATATCACTAATAAGAGATAAAACAGTACAATTTTAATAAATAAATCTAAAAAAATGATAAAATATTTGACATATTCATTAATTTTTTGTATAATATAAGTATAAAAAGTAAAAAAACGTCAAGGAATAAAATTTACATAAGAAAGAGGGATAAAAATGAGAATATTATTTTCACCGGTAGGGGGAAGTGATCCGATTAAGCGTATGCTGGACGGACCTATGTTACATTGCTGTCGTGTATATAAGCCTGATATTGTGTGTTTGTATTTCACGCAGAGTATGCTTGAATATGAAAACAGAGATCAGCGATATACTTGGGCATTGGAAAAATTGGGCGAAAAACTAAATCACAAATTTGAGATTATTAAAATTGAACGAGAAGATTTAGTTGATGTACATAAGTTTTATATCTTTTATAACGATTTCGGAAAAATATTTGAGGAAATAGAGGAAAAATATCCCGACGCAGAATTTTATGTGAACACATCATCGGGTACTCCGGCAATGAAAAGTGCTATTGTAGATTTGGCGGCATTATCCGAAAAACGTATTAAAGCACTTCAAGTTTCAAGCGGTGAAGCAGGTCCTATGCACGACAGAGATAAGGACGAAACATATGATAAAGAAGAACAATGGGAATGTGATATGGACAATGGCGATTCTTTCAGAAACCGCACATTATTAGTTGACAATGAACAATTTTTGGCAAATATAAAAAGACAGAACGTCATAAAGCTGATATCTTCTTATGATTATCCGGCGGCAAAACTTCTTGCAAACGAAATCAAGGACTATCTGACCGATGACGCAATGAAACTTCTTAATGCGGCGGAAGGCAGATGGAGATTGGATTATAATTGTGTTGCAAATGTATTAAAAGATACCGAATATGATATAATACCCGCTAAGAAAAAAGAAGAAAGAGAAATAACAGAATATTTATTATGGCTCGGAATAATCTTGGGTAAAAGAGATTATTTGAGCTTTATCAGAGGTATCACTCCGGCGGCAATGATATTGCTTGAAAAGATTGTGGAAACTTTGACAGAAGTCGGTGACATAAAAAAGTATTGCGAAAAAAGAAAAGACACTTATTGGCTTACTCGTAATAAACTTGAACAGAGTGAAATCGGTAAGGAAGTTTTAGATGTGTTAGACAAAAGATACGGCGAATTTACTGACTGCATCTATACAACAGCACATTTGGAACTTATAATTAAGGAATTTTGCTCAGATGATAAAATAAAATCACATTATTTGAAAATCATAAGAAAAACCGAAACCGAATTAAGAAATCCTATTGCGCATACGATTGTTGCGGTGGATAACGGAATGATAAAAAACAGAATCGGCATAACGGCAGAAGAATTATATAATGACGTAATAAAAAAAGTAGCTGAAAGTGTCAGATTGATGAAAAAAAGCACTTGGAATTCATATGATGAAATGAATAAACTGCTGATAGAAAAAGTTCGTGAAGTAAAATAACAACACAAAAGCACAGTTATGATTTGAAAGCTGTGCTTTTTGTCATTGAGTGAAAGGATACATAATGAATGTTTATGAACGCATTTTTAATATTGTAAATTTGCTTAAAGAAGTTGAAACAGGTATATCCATAAACAAAATATCGGAAATTTTGGGTATGCCGACTGAAATAATAAGAGAGGACATTAAAAATATATATAAAGATACGAAATTTGAAATATCAATATTTCCTTATGATGATACATTGGACACTGATGATTTTATGGATGAATTATCTTTGGGAAAACATGATGATGTTGATTTGTGTGCCGATGATTTTGATGATGAATATTGTACATTAACCCTTACGCCTCTTGAAAATGTGATATGGAAAAGTGTATTACACAAAAAAGATAACAATGATGATATAAAAATAAAACGTCTGTATGCAGACGATGTTGGTATTTGCGGTAAAGTTATTATCATACAAAATGCAATGAATAAGAATGTTAATGTAAAGATTCGGTATAATTCAAAGCAGGGAATTTTAAATAAAGAAATACCGCCCGTTAAAATTGTAAAGTTTATTGACAAAAATCTGTTTTATTTGATTTCTATAGAAAAAGGGGAGTTGGCATATTACAGAATCGACAGAATGATTGATATACAGATTACGAAAACCAAAAGTATCGTATCTGATGAAGATTTGAAACTGCTTGATATATTTGATTACAGCTGGGGGATGGATAATGACGGTAATATTACAGATATAAAATTGAGAATATCAAAAACCGCAAATGTTGCGGAGAAAATAAAGTTTGAATTGAGAAATCGCAAATACGGTGAGTGGGAAGATGTTGATGAAAATTATTGCTATTACACTGATAAGATTTTAGGCGTCGGTAGTTTTAAAGCATGGCTTAGAAATTATGGCAGTAGTGTTATGGTTATGGAACCGATAAGTCTTGCTGAAGAAATGTATGACGCCGCATTAAAGAAGAGAGACGTATATTTAAAATAAAAAAAGCCGTGGCTACTCGGAAAAGAAGCCACAGCAGAAACCGGCAATAGAGCCGATAGCACCGCCAACAGAAGCACCAACACCGGTACCGACGGTCGCGCCGAAGAAAGTACCGGCAGGACCAAAGACAGTACCGCCAATAGCGGTGATACCACCAACAACAGCACCGCCCATAGAAGCACCGGTAGAACCGCAAAGGGCCGCACCTGCAGCACCCTTGGTAATGCGTGACATTAAATCCATAGAAAACCCTCCTTAAAAATCAATAAAATAAACGAATAAACCCAACAGTGAACGGACTAATCGAAGAAAAATCCGAGAACAGAACCAATGGCACCGCCAATGGTAGCACCCAAAGCGGAAGTGAGCGGACCGCCGATAGCGCCGACAGCGGCACCGACAGAACCACCAACCGAGGCGCCGGTAGCGCCACCAACAAGAGCGTTGCCGCAAGAAGTTTCAAAATCAGTCATAATAATTACCTCCTTAAATAAATGAACAAGTAACGTTTACACTAATATAGTAACACATGATGCGGAGAAAAAGTTGCACTGAAATCAGTAGACAACAGTAGGAAGGGACTTGGACAATCCCCAAGGGTGAAGGTCCGATAACACGTCCCACGGTGAAGGGGTAGGTTGCATAATAAAATTAGTCATAGTGAAAACCTCCTTAAACTAAATCGAAAAATTAACCGACAAATTTGAACGGACTAATCAGTGAAAAGTCCGAGTACAGCTCCGATAACACCGCCGACGGCAGCACCGACGGTTGAAGTGACCGGAGCGAAGATGTTGCCAAGCAGGGTTCCGGCAGCACTGCCGATGATAACCCCTTTGGCACCGCCGACAACGGCTTTGCCACAACACTTTTCAAAATCAATCATAATCGGAAACCTCCTTAATAGACGAACGAATGAAGTTTACATTAATATAGTAACACATGATGCGGAGAAAATATTGCACTGCAATCAGCGGATTGCGGCGGAGCAGTGCAATGACGACGGTTCAAGTGCCGGAAAAATACGAAGTAAATTCCAGACCGAAGAGATAAGACAAATAACAATGTTAGTCATAATTAAAACCCCCTTAAACTATATCCGTAAGTTGTGTATTGCTTAAGTACATTTATATGATAACATACGGTTTGGAGAAAAAGTTGCACTGTAATTACCGGATGAAAATGTTTTCTAAACCGTATTTATAAGTTGTGTACCTCTTGAGTACATTTATATGATAACATACGGTTTGGAGAAAAAGTTGCACTGTAATTATCGGATGAAAATGTTTTCTAAACCGTATTCATAAGGTGTATCTCTTAAGTACATTTATATGATAACACGCGGTTTGGAGAAAAAATTGCACTGAATAAAAATATCATAGAAAGTTGAGTTATAAAATCATGGCAGACAAAAACACTGTGTATAAACGCAGACAAAAGATTATAGAAGCCCTATCAGATAAAGATAATGTTTCTTTAGAGGAAATGATGGATATATGCAATGTAAAGAGAAGAACTCTGTTTACTGATATTTCGGAATTAAAGAAACAGGGACTTAAGATAAGTATAAAGAGCGGTATCATTATGCTTGAAAATAATGACGGTTTAAACTTTACAGAACCGTCCGATAAGATTATTATGCGCCAAGTGAGAATTATAAAGTATATCCAAAACAACAAAGGTATAACGAAAAAGAGGTTGTTTAATGAATGGGTGTATAAGGAAGCAAAAAACAGCGAAACTGATAAAAGAAGAAAAATGTTGCAGGAGGACATCAATAAACTTGTAAGAAAAAAGATTTTAAGTATAGACAGCAACGGTATTTTTCATTTGTCGTTAGATGTTCCCGTAACTCGTAAAATAAAGAATGATATATTATTAAGAATGATATATAAAATTAGAGCAAAATGCCAAGGTGAAGCGTATCAACTAATATTAGAAAATATTATAAAGAAAATGATTGCCGATTATACATACAAATTAGAGGGTACTGTAGAGAATGATAATACGGAAATGCTTTTGTATGAGAGTAAGAATAATAAGCGGTATTATGATGTGTTGTCGTCAATTATGAATATAGATTATGCCAACAAAAAGACAGAGATTGATTACAGAACAAGACGAGGTGAAGTAATCAAAAGAAAAGTCAGTGTCGGTACAATTATTTTTGCGTGCGAGCGTGACAAAATGTATATAATAGCGTCAGAGGAATATAACGGAGCCGATAATATGACCGTCATAGATATGGAAAGTATTGAAAGTGCAACGGAAAGTGAGGATATAAATTATATATATCAAAGCGATGAAGTGCAAAAGATTATAGATGAAATGTTTATTGTGTCTGTCGATAATGCGGAGAATATTGAGGTTGAGTTTAAAGATTGTTTTAATATCAAAGAACGACTTGAAAAAATGGTGGCAAACAGAAAATTTGCTAAGCTTGATATATCGGAAGATAAAATTGTGTATAGAGATACGGTTCGCGGACTCAGTGATGTTGCAAGGTATTTAAGAGGATTCGGACGCTCGTGCAAGGTTAATAAGCCGGAAAAATTAAAACAGATGATGATTGAATCTAATGATAAGGTTATAGAAATGTATGAAGAATATTTGAATAAAAATACTTGAAAAATTTGTTTATGTATAGTATAATGATTTTAATGAAATACAAAGAAAAATACAATAACTGTATATTTTCAGCCGCAAAGCCGAAAAACAAGGTAAAACCTACGTTTTTGGCTTGTGCGGAGAATGTAAATCAGCGGTTTCCAATCAAAAATAATTTTGCCCCGCAAAACTCATTTTGAGCCAAGTAATCATGCGGGTTTTAGAGGGTAGGATTAAAAAACGAATAACCCCTGTAAGGGACGGAAACCATTCCACTCGTTTCGAATCCTAGCTTCTCCTTCTCCATTAAAAAACGAATAACCCCTGTAAGGGACGGAAACTGGTATAAGCCTTGGTCTTGTAACCCTCCTATTAATTATGTAATTAAAAAACGAATAACCCCTGTAAGGGACGGAAACCATCAGAGATTGTTTGTTTTTCAGTATTTGTTATATATTAAAAAACGAATAACCCCTGTAAGGGACGGAAACCTAAAACAAATATCACCGTCTTCCAAATACACTTTATAAACTCTTAATTAAAAAACGAATAACCCCTGTAAGGGACGGAAACTTAAAATTTTTTGCTCGTGCTAAACGATTTACTAATTAAAAAACGAATAATCCCTGTAAGGGACGGAAACATCAATCCCAACTCTTTTAACTGTTCCTCGCTGATTTCCATTAAAAAACGAATAACCCCTGTAAGGGACGGAAAATGTACAACCGTTATATAACGTGTTCATTGCACAAATTAAAGCATTAAAAAACAAATAACTCCTGTAAGGGGCGACAAGACAATTTCACAAATACCTTGAACGGATTTGCGTTCAAGGTAATTTTTTTATAAAAAATTAGAAATAAAATGCAGAAAAATGTTTAAAAGTAGAAAAAAGTGGTATATATAAAATGGTGATTAAATTTACAAACAGTAAAAGGGTACGGTGAAATGAATGTTATCAAAGTTTGAAATAACCTTAAAAGACAGCGAAAATGACATAAACAGAAATATGGGGTCACTTTTTCACGGTGCGTTAATGGAAATGGTAAGCAGAGATTACGGAGATTATTTACACGAAAATCATTTAAAACCGTTTTCGCAAAGCATATTTAAACGTGACGATGAATTTAAGTGGATTGTAAATTGCCTGGACAGGGAGAGCAGTGAGATATTTAACGATATTCTGATGAATCGGCTTGACAAAGTGGAGATTAAAAACAAAAACAAGACATTTGAAGTCATATCGAAAAATATGCAGACCATAACGTACAAAAATTTGATAGACAGTACATATTTCTCGGACAGTGCAAGAATATTTAAGGTGAATTTTTTATCACCCACAAGTTTCAAAATTGATGAAAAATATACATTGTTCCCAAACATTGAGGCGATATATAAGAATTTAATCAGAAAATTCGATTCGTTTTCGACCGAGTTCAGTATATATGATGAAGATATGTTAGAAAGTCTTATAGATAATACGGAAATTATCGGTTACAATTTAAGAAGCACGGTATATCATTTGGAGTCAATAAAAATTCCGTCATATATCGGAAATATTTGTATCAAAATACACGGCACACAGCAAATGACGCAAATAGTTAAGCTGTTACTGACATTTGCGGAGTATTCGGGAACAGGAATAAAAACCGCCTTGGGAATGGGTGCGGTTAAGACAGATGAGGTGAGAAAAATTGCAAAAAAGTAAATTGAAAGTTATCGCAGGCGCTTTATTACACGATATAGGAAAACCGGCATATCGCGGAGATAAAAGTAAAAATCACAGTATTTCGGGATATGAATTTTTGAAGGATACCGTCGGAATAAAAGATACGGAAATTTTGGAACAAGTAAAGTATCATCACAAGAATATGATACAAGATTCTTCGATTGCTGATAATTCTCTTGCTTATATAACATACATTGCGGACAATATTGCGTCGGGTGCGGACAGAAGAAAAGTGGACGAAAATCAAGGCTTTGATATGGATATGCAGTTGGAATCCGTATTCAATATTTTGAACGGAAACAATCAGCATTACAAATACAAACCGCAAACTATGGAAAACGGAATTAATTATCCGATTGAAAATGAAATATCTTTTTCAAAAGAGATATATAAGAAAATATGTGATGATATTGTGGATTGTTTAAAGGGGATAGATGAAAATAATTCGGAATATATAAATTCATTGCTTGAAGTGATGGAAGCGGATTGTTCGTTTGTTCCGTCATCAACGAGCAAAAACGAAATCGCAGATATTTCATTATACGACCATTGCAAAATCACAGCGGCAGTCGGCAGCTGTATTATAGATTATTTGGAACAAGAGGGTATAACAAATTATAAAGATGAGTTATACAACAACAGCAAACAGTTTTATTCTAAAAAAGCGTTTTTGATGTATTCGTTTGATATATCGGGTATTCAGAATTTTATTTACACGATAAGTGCAAAGGGGTCTTTGAAATTATTGCGTTCAAGGTCTTTTTATCTTGAAATGTTATGCGAACATTTGATTGATACGATTTTAAAACGACTTGAATATTCAAGAGCAAATCTGATATATTCGGGCGGCGGTCACGGATATATTTTGCTTGCAAATACAAGTAAAAACAAATCTGCTTTAGATGAAATTAACAATGAAATAAATCATTGGTTTATCAATAATTTTAAAACAGCTTTGTATGTTGCAGACGCATATACAGAATGCAGTGCAGATGATTTAATGAACAGTAATGGTACATATGAAGATATTTTCCGAAATGTGTCTAAAATTTTATCGGACAAAAAGGGAAACAGATACACAGCCGAGCAGATTTTGACTATGAACAATAATCATCATCAAGACGGTGAAAGAGAGTGCAGAATATGCAAGCGTTCCGATACCTATATTGAAAATGATGTTTGCGGAATGTGTCAGAAACTTATTGATATGTCTGATGATATTTTGGAAAAGGATTTCTTTGTTGTTTTAAATACCGACAGCGGTTTGCCGTTGCCGTTCGGACAATCTCTTATTGCAACAAGTGCGGATACGTTAAAAACAAAGTGGATAACAGATGAATTATACGAACGCAGTTACAGCAAAAATAAGATGTATACAGGACGTAATTTATCAACGAAATTATGGGTAGGTGACTATCATACAGATAAGGAATTTAAGAAACTTGCTCAAAAGTCGGAGGGCATTGAACGAGTAGGTATAATCAGAGGCGACGTGGATAATTTGGGTAAAGCGTTTGTAAGCGGTTTTGATAAAGAACGTGTATCATTGTCAAGAACTGCAGTGTTTTCACGAAAACTATCAATATTCTTCAAGAAACACATCAATAAATTGTTAGAAGAAAATGATATAAACGGTCTGATTGTATATTCGGGCGGTGACGATATATTCCTTGTTTGTGCATGGTCGGACGCTATTAAGGCGGCAATGATTTTGAATGAGGCATTACATAAATTCACGCAAAATACGCTTACAATTTCGGTAGGTATCGGAATATACAATCCGTCATATCCCGTTGCGTCAATGGCGTATGAAAGCGGTGACCTTGAAAGTAAATCAAAGTCAAGCGGCAGAAATAAAATAACACTTCTCAGTGTAAATAACACCGAGAATGAAAAGTATACATTTGAATGGGATGAACTTAAAAATAAAGTTATCGGTGAAAAGAAAAAATGTCTTGAGGAGTATTTCGTCGGTCAAGCGGAGCATGGTAAAAATCTGTTGTACAATTTACTGAATTATTTGAGAAATACAACCGACAAAATAAATATTGCACGATATGCGTATTTGTTGGCAAGGATAGAGCCTGAACGTGACGCTGATGAACGTATAAAAGAAAAATATAAAGCATTTTCAAGACAAATGTATAATTGGGCGATAAATAAAGAGGACAGATTACAGCTTATTATGGCAATTTATCTGTATGTATATGAAACGAGAGAGAAAAGTGAGGAGTGATAGATAATGGGATATGTAGAAGATGCGGAAAAGGTATTTAAAGACTGGTATTTAACCCAAGAGCCAAAAATAACCACAACGAAAATAAGAGGATTATTATCCGGAATGTCTGACATATATAATGATGTTGTCAGAGTGGAAGGCGAGGAGTTACCTCAAGATATTGTTGACCGTATTCAGTATTTGAAAGTACAGTTTGTATATGAATATGGCAGAGATAAAAAGGATAAAAAAGGTAGTAAGGATAAAAAAGACGGACCGGTAGGAAGATTTATAAAAGAAGCTAAAATCTTGGACAAAATCGACCAAATCGGAACGAGTAAAAAGAAATTTATTGAGATGGAACGATATATGGAAGCATTGGTGGCTTATCACAGATTTTACGGTGGAGAGGATGAATAAAAATGATTAGTAAAATAGAAATAACATCAGAATTGGAAGTGTTAACAGGTATGCACATCGGCGGTACAAATGAATTTGCCGCAATCGGTGCAATAGATTCACCTGTTGTTCGTGACGTAATAAGCCGTTTGCCGATGATTCCGGGTTCTACATTGAAAGGTAAAATGAGAACTCTTATGTCGCGTCAGTACAGCGAAAAATATATGCCGGTAGAAGTTAAGAATGATCCCGAAATTGTACAAAGATTATTCGGTTCGGCAGATAAAAAAGAATACAGAAATGCGAGATTACAATTTTCGGACAGCCTTTTAAGTAACATCGATGAAGTAAAGAGCAGAGGTGTCAGCAGACCGACTGAAGTTAAGTTTGAAAATACAATCAAGCGTTTGACGTCTGAAGCAAATCCAAGACAAATCGAAAGAGTTATTCCGGGGTGCAAATTCAATATTTCGATTATCTATAATATTAACAGTGATGCACAGCTTAATGAAATGCAGATTGAGGAAGATTTCAAGGCAATTAAAAACGGTTTAAAATTGCTTGAATATGATTATATAGGCGGTCACGGTACAAGAGGATACGGAAAAATTAAATTTAATAATGTTGAAGTAAACAATGTTTTCGGTGATGTGGCTGACGATGTGATGGATAAGTGCAAGGGGATTTTGGAGGAATAGTATATGAGGTACACAATTTATAAATTGTCGTTCCCCAACGGTATACATATCGGAACAGGAAATTTATCAAGTACGGAAAAAGTTATTCATTCCGATACTCTGTTTTCGGCTATGTGCATTGAGGCGCTTAATATGGGCGGAGAAGAAGAACTTAACCGGTTTGTGCAAATGGCTAAGGATAATCAATTAAGAATTTCGGACGCAATGCCGTATATCGGAGATACAATGTATTTGCCGAAACCGATGATAAGGATTGAGGGAACGGACAAGGATTCGGCATTGAAAAAAGAATTTAAAAAACTTGCATATATTCCTGTTCAGTATATGGAAACATACCTTTCCGGAAATGCCGAACCGACAAGCTTAAATAATGATTTTTCAAGTTTCGGAGAAGATACTCTTTATCAAAAGGTTGCATTGAAGAATAATGATGAGGACAATGACTTGTATTCTGTAAGAGTGTATAAGTTTAATGAAAATTGCGGATTGTATGTTGTTTTTGCAACAGAAACAGAGGACGCAGAAGATTTGATTTTTGATATAATGGATTCATTGCAGTATTCGGGAATAGGCGGTAAAAGAACAGCGGGATACGGTCGGTTTGAATGCAGAATAGCAGATATTCCGTCAAGTCTGGAAAAAATGCTTGAAGCTGATAACTGCGAGAATTATATGACTATATCAATGTGTATGCCGTCTGATGACGAACTTAGCAGTGTGCTTGACGGTGCGGTGTATAAACTGACAAAACGCAGTGGATTTGTGCAGTCAAGCACATATTCCGATACGCAACTGAAAAAACGTGATTTTTATATGTTTGCGTCGGGGGCGGTTTTTAAAAAGAAATTTGACGGTGATGTGTTTGATGTGGCAATATTAAAAGCACATCCGATATATAAATACGGTAAACCGATTTTGTTGGGATTATAGGAGAGGAAAAATGGAAAGTTATTTAAAACATTATAAAATGAAACTCAAAACTTTAGCACCTCTTTATATAGGCTCTGGTAAAGAGGTTACAAAGAAACAATACATATTTGCGAATAATAAGATATATGTGGTTGATGTACCTAAATTCTTGAAATTTATCGCGGATAAAAATTTGACGGACAAGTATATGACTTTTTTGCAAAATGATGATCCGAGAATTAAACTTAAGGATTTTCTTGAAAAATACGGTATACGAAATTATGATGATATTACGGCTTATGTATTAAAGGGTGTAGAAAATATTGATAATAAACGTAGCTTGAAAAATGTGTCGTTGTGCATTAAAAATGCGTATAACGAGCCGTATATTCCGGGCAGCAGTATCAAAGGTATGCTCAGAACAGTGATTTTGTGGAATATGATTTATGATACACCCGAAGACGACAGAAAACTGCAAGGAATAAAAAAAGACGCAAAGCACGAGGCGAAAACGTCGGACGGAAGAAGTATCAAAAGAAATTTAGGGAGAATATCAGATATTTTGGAAAAGAATTATTTGACTAAAAATATCGAAGAAAAAGACGTAAGTATAATGCGTGGATTGATTGTCGGGGACAGTAAACCTGTTTCGCTTGACAATATTGTGCTGTGTCAAAAAATCGATGTAAGTCCGAACGGAAAAGAAAAGACAATAAATACAATGCGTGAGTGCATACGCCCAAATGTTGATATTGAATTTGATTTGACAATCGACAGCAGTGTACTTGGATTTGACATTGAAACGCTGTTAAAATATATAGAAAATTATTCAAAAGATTATTATCAGCTGATGATGTATCCGTTTAAAAATGTTGAAGAAATTGATAATTCTATGTTTTTAGGCGGCGGAGCAGGGTATTTTTCAAAAACAGTGTCTTATAATCTTTTTAAAGAAGAAAAAGATTATAAAGGTATTGATTTTACTCGTGACTATCTAAGAAAAACAGTTGTGGATAGAAAGGGGAAAGATATTCATTTTCACGGCAATGATAAGATAATTTCACCGCATATGCAAAAGTGTACAAGATGTAACGGTAAAATGTATGAAATGGGTAAGTGTCAGATTGAATTGGCATAGACTTTTCTGTGATGCCGGAAAGGAACAATTATGAAGTTGAAGTAACTATAAAATACTTGAAAATACAGTATTATTATGCTATAATATTAATATGTTATTTATAACTTTAACCATTTAATGTATATTTTCAGCCGCAAAGCTGAAAAGTAAGGTAAATCCTACGTTTTTCGCAGGTGTGAATAATGTAAATCAGTAGTTTCCAATCAAAAATAATTTTGCCCCGCAAAACGCGTTTTGAGCCCAGTAGCCATGCGGGTTTTAGGGGGTAGGATTAAAAAATGAATAACCCCTGTAAGGGACGGAAACTCTAACCACTTGTTATGTTCAATGATGTAGTCCAGCTGTGATTAAAAAATGAATAACCCCTGTAAGGGACGGAAACTTCATTTTTCTCATATCTTCTACTTGTTTCCAAGCATTCATTAAAAAACGAATAACCCCTGTAAGGGACGGAAACTCAACTTCTAAAAATGTTCTATAAGGTTTCAATGTAATTAAAAATTAAAAAACGAATAACCCCTGTAAGGGACGGAACATGGAGAACAGATAATGGTAAAGTTATTGGCGATGATAGTTACGGTTATAATAGTCATAATAGACATCAACAGAATGTAAAATTTGAAAATAAAAAATTCAGCTCCGTTAATACGGAGCTGAATTTTTTTATTATCTTTCACTTGAGAATGTCAAAAACATTATGCCACAATAGTACAAAATCAGACTATCTGAAATTGTACTAAACGGAGGCGGTCAATGCCGATAGGCGAATTTCTGTAATTTGCGTGTACTATTTTAGAAAATTGTATTTCAGAAAAGTAAAAGTAAAGCTATGGCTTAGCCATAGCTTTTTACTATTTTATGTTAAAATACAATCCCCAATCTTGATCGTTTGCATATGGGTCGGCGTAGTTTGCGGATATACCGTTTATCGAGGTAGGGTAGACGTATGCACAAGTGGCGGTGCCGTCGGAGTTCAGTAGACTAAGCACGGAGCGGTGAGAATAATCCGCTCTTTTTTTATACTCATTTGAGCCTATAATATCGCCGTAATCGCTATACGCATTACCGGTAAGTGCACTCCAATAATGTGGGAAAGTATCGCCGTACAGTCGACATTTGCCGAACCAATAACCGTCCCAATGACGTATGGCGGTTTCGTACAAATGACAGTCGGGCTGTAAGCCGTTAAAAAGTTCGAGTACATCAAGTTGAATTTTTGCGGCGTCAAGATACTTATTCTCATTTGTAACAATATATGTTTGAAGTAAAATGTTCGTCGCCGGTGCGACTATACTCTGCTCATAATTTACTTCGTGTGCGGGATAATCAAGTGCTGTTTCGGCGATATAATCGGAATGTTTTTTAAACCATGCAATCATATTATCCGCCATATCAGTCATACCGCTTTCTCTTAAACACTCAACAAGTTTTACAATCGGCACTTCAATAGCATAAAAATGCTCACCGCCTTGATTGTAAAAAAACAACATAATCTTATACGCAATTTCAAGCATATTTTTGTCCCCAAACAATTTGTAAAGTTCAATATAAAACAAGCTGAACCACGGATAATTGTAAAGGCGGGTAAAGGAATTATCGTAATTGTAGTCATTGAACATCTCGCCTGTTTCGATGCAAACAAGGTTGTTTTGGACGTATTTTATGTACTTTTTAAGACTATTTAAAAGCACTTCGTCATCGTGATTTTGCAGATATTTTGCAATAAGCACTCCCATACCGACACGCTCACGACCTCCGTTAAAGTCGTATTCACGATTATAATATATATGCTTTTCCTCATTGTCATAGATAAGATATGCACCGTCAAGCTTGCTTTTCGGATTGTTGTATTGCTGATTTTCAGCGATAAAATGACATCTGTTTTTAGCAAGTTCATCAAGACAAGGCAAGACCAAAATGTTGCAGTGAGTAACAACATCGTCAATATTTATCGAATATGAATACTTTCTCGGTGTATCGGCTTTTGTTGAAATGACAATTTCATTGTTTTCGATTTTGTAGTCAACAGATTTGTTATTTTCTTTGATTTGCACCTCAGAAAAATCAAAGTTAGGTGAAACGGTTATATTGATATTTTCACCGCTGAACAGTACGAAATTTTCAGCCGAAACATTGATAAAGCGATTGCATAGTTTATTAACTTTGCTGTAAAAATCGTTCTTGCCGTTATGCCAAAATAATTTCCATTCAATCGTAAAACTTTCATTCGGCACAAGTGCGACAGGTGACGGGTGAAGAATAAAATCACCTCTGTCGTTGCTGATTTTTTCAAAATCACGCTCGACACTGTAACCTGAAAGACTTCCATCGGTCAGCACAAGTCCGAGGTGTGGAGCTTCGCCACCCATTCTAAGACACATAACATACGAAATATTTTCGCCACACCAAATATGTGTGTGACATTTTGTCGTCATACACGCTTTAGCACCGCAGGTGTAATCATCATTAAAAGGTGTGTATATCGAAATATCTTTCAGTGACGTAAAAATGTCCTTGTCGGTGGTGTTCGTGAACGTGTATCGCTCTGTGATTATATCGCCTGATTTAGAGGAAGTCTTTTTTACGGAAATGCCTTTAGGGCATTTAACCGTACCCCACTCGGTGTTTCCCTCAATCCAATTCATTTTGTATTTATCGTTTGCGTTTATCAATTCTTTCATAAAATTAATCCTTTCTGTTTTTTATTAATATTTCCACATCTTTATCGCACGGCTTTGTTGCCTGAATTGATTAGGAGTGACTTCTTTTATTTTCTTAAATACGCGGTTAAAATACTGACTGTTGTCGTAACCGCACATTTTATAAATGTCGTGTATCGGAATTTTTGACTCGCATAAAAGCAGACATGCGCGTTGAATTTTGAGCGCATTTATATAGTGAGTAATCGTAATGCCTGTGTGTTCTTTGAATACACGGCAAAGATGGCTTTTTGTTATACCGAAATGCTCCGAAAGAGCGTCAAGTCCTTTGATTTCAAGGTAGTTTTTCTGTATGTAATTTCCGATTGTTGATAAATCGAAATCGAATGTGCGTTTGGCATTCGGATTGCTGAAAGGAATGTGCTTGTACAATATGTCAACCATTGCAAGCATACAGTCGTTACGCATATCAACGTTGTTGTAAGCGGTGAGCGAATATGTGCGAATAATCGGGAGTAAGTCGGGAGGGAGCGATATAAGCGGAGTTTTGAAACATTCCGTTATTTTGTAGTATTGCGATTTAGTAAAATGCTCTTTTATGTATGCGTCCGAAAATTCTATACATATTCCCGAAAAAGCACCGTCTCCGAAACTTCTGTGCGGAGTTGATGCAGGAATCATAAGCGCGTCACCTGTGCCGACTTTGTAAAGCACGTTACCTAAATACATACGCCGTTCACCGTTGCAGACAATATAAATTTCATACGCACCGTGCGATTCGTATATCGGATTGACGTTGCCTTGATCTCTGTCCTCAATCCAAAAATAAATGTTGTCGGCAGTGTTGGACTGTAATACCTCCATAAATTTTCCGCTCCTTTCAAAATGTTTTTCGATATTTTGATTGTATATTATGATAATCAAATTTTCAATAGCAATATCACATTTCAGAGCAATAAATATCAAAATAGTTTCACTTTCAAAATGAAACAATTCTTGATTTACTTTAAATAAATGGTATAATTAAATTAATTATTTATTCGGAAAGGATTATGGTATTATGAAAGCAAAATTGACAAAGCCGCCTATGGGGTGGAACAGTTGGGATTGTTACGGTGCGAGCGTTACGGAGGAGGAAGTAAGACGTAATGCGGAGTATATGGCGAAAAATTTAAAGGAGTTCGGTTGGGAGTATGTGGTTGTTGACATACAGTGGTTTGAGCCGAACGCAAAAAGTGCGGATTACAACAAAAACGCATCGCTTATAATGGACGAGTATTCACGTCTTATGCCTGCGGTAAATCGTTTTCCGTCGGCAGAGGGCGGAAAGGGTTTTAAACCGCTTGCCGATTATGTACACAGTCTTGGATTGAAATTCGGTATACATATTTTAAGAGGTATTCCGAAACAGGCGGTAAGACAGAACACAAAGATTTTGGGTACAACTCATACGGCGGCGGAAATAGCTGATTTCGGAAGTGTATGTGATTGGAACGGCGATATGTGTGGTGTTGATATGAGCCGTGACGGTGCACAGGAATATTATAATTCGATAATCAAAATGTACGCCGAATGGGGTGTTGATTTTATAAAGGTAGACGATATTGCAAGACCGTATCACAAAGCGGAAATTGAGGGTGTACAAAATGCGATACAGGCAAGCGGCCGTGATATAATTTTATCGCTTTCACCCGGTGAAGCACCGCTTAAAGAGGCGAAACACCTTAATGAATATGCACATATGTGGCGAATGACAGACGATTTTTGGGACGGTTGGGAACAGCTTGAAAAGATGTTTGACTATTGCCGTAATTGGTTTCCGTATGTGTGTGACGGCGGTTATCCCGACTGCGATATGCTGCCGCTTGGCAGAATAGGTATTCGTTCGCATGGCGGTGACAGAATGACTAATTTCACGCGTGACGAACAACGAATGATGATGACTCTTTGGAGTATGTTCCGTTCACCGTTGATGTTTGGCGGCGATATGGTGTATAACGATGAATTTACGCTGTCACTTATGACAAACAAAACGATTATCGAAATCGACCAAAACGGTTATGCCGGCAGAGAGGTTTACAGAAAAGGCAATGAAATCGTTTGGGCGGCAAACGGAAAAGACGGTAAATATTACGTTGCTCAATTCAATATCGGTGAAGAAGAAATTACCGCAAAAACCGATTTGGCGTTCGTGGGTATTATGCCGAACGAGAATGTAAAAATAACCGAAGTATGGGAAAATAAAAAGGCAGAACTAAACGATAATACAATCATTTCAACTGTTCCGCCGCACGGTGTGAAATTGTTTGAAATCGTGCTATAATAAGCATACGAAGTGTGCGATAATTGTACCTAATGCAATTCCGCCGATAATATCGGACGGATAGTGAACGTACAGATATAATCTTGAAAACGCAATGACACTTGCCAACAAAAATGCGGGATACGCAAACATTATATCGGTGTGCAACAAAACGGCTGCGGCAATGAATGATGACATAGTATGGCAAGACGGAAATGAATAGTCGTACGGTATCGGAATTAAAAGCGATACCGCACGGTTTATCCAACAAGGACGAGGACGGCAGATAATGTTTTTAAGTAAACAGTTGCCGATTAACACGCCCATAATAAGACCGACAAGTATGAGAACACCTGCTTGTCGGTATTTTTTATAGCAGATTAATAGAAATGATATTGCTATCCAGACTATACCTCCGTCACCGAGTGATGAGAATTTTATCATTAACGAATCTAAGAATTTACAACTTAATTTATTTTGAATTAAGTCCAAAATCAGAAAATCAACTGTCTGTATCATAAAATCACACTTCTTTCTAAAATTCATTTGTTTTATAAGATGATTTTATCATACAAATGTAAAATCTGATAGCACATAAATCTAAAGAATTTTTAAAATTTTTATAAAGTGCGTTATTCTTGACAGCAAAATTTAACTAATATATAATGAGAATAAACAGCGAAAGGAGCGAGAAAAATGGGGTTTAGGACAACAAAATTAGGCGAGCGGGTATCGGTGGATACGAGGAAAATGTCAAACGGTGAAAGTGAACTTTTTGAATTTGACGAAGATACCAAGCCGTATTTTGTTGATTACACATTAACGGACTTTATTGTGAAAATGATAAATGAAAAACGTATAACAACGGCACAGATTGCGGATTTGAGTAATTTAGAGCCTAATTACATAAACAAACTGCGTATCGGGCAGATAAAGAAACCGTCACGAGATAAACTTTTGCAATTTGCATTCGGCTTATCGTTTACCGAAGACGAAACTCAACTGCTATTACGTTTGGCAGGACTTTGTGCATTGTATCCGAGATTTAAACGGGATTATATAATTATGACGTGTATAAGAGCAAACAAGAATATTTGGGAATGTAATGACTATTTAATTGAAAACGGTGTAGATGGAGTGGTTACAGAAGAATAAAAATATTGACTTTTTATGTCAAAACAGGTATAATATTAATTAACTAAAACTATTTGGATATTCTATGCGATTAAGGGAGGTAAAAATGGGGGGCAAAAGGTCAATCATATCATTAATAATCGTCTGTCTTATAGGTTGTATGTTATGCGGCTGCGATAAAAAGCAGGATACAGAAAAAGAAATCGGCAAAAATGCACCTAAAATTGTGGTAGGCAGCGACAATTATCCGCCTTTCAATTATATAGACGAGAACGGAAATCCGACAGGTATTGATGTTGATATTGCTACCGAGGCTTTTAAAAGATTGGGCTACCGTGTCGAATTTGTAAATATTGAATGGGAAGATAAAAAGAATTTAGTTGAAAACGGCGATATAGATTGTATTTGGGGCTGTTTTTCAATCAAAGGACGTGAGAACGATTATAAGTGGACAAAACCGTATATGGTCAGCCGACAAGTGGTGGCGGTCAATAAAAGCAGTAATATATATTCTTTGAGTGACCTTGAAGGTAAAATTATTGCGGTTCAATCCACTACAAAGCCTGAGGAAATTTTTCTAAACCGTACCGACAGTAAAATTCCCGAAGTAAAAGAGGTGTTCAGCGTAGAGGACAGGGAGCAGATATACACATACTTGGGAAAAGGGTATGTTGACGCGATTTCGGCACACGAAACGGCGATAAGACAATATATGCAGGATTATGATATGGATTACAGAATTTTAGACGAGAGCATATTTGTTACGGGAATCGGTGCGGCATTTGCTATAAATGACGATAGAGGAATTGAAGAAAAATTATCCGAAAAGTTTGATGAAATGCAGAAAGACGGCACAATGGAGATTATCGTAAGCAAATATCTTTCCAATGCCTATAAGTATTTGGAGGTGGACAGCCTTGAATGATAAAAAGTTTGAAAATGTCCGCAGCGGTAAAAGTTTTTGGTATAAAGAAATTATATTCGGAATTATTTTTTTGATAATTGTATTTGTCGGTTCTGCACAGGTCGACAAAAAAGCAGCTAAATCTCAAGTCAATTCTACTATAAGCTATGTTAAAACTCAATGCTCAATATATGCAAGATACAATGACGCAACGGAAACAAAAACGCTTATGAGAGTTATAGTAAATACGCAACAGGTAAATCGAGATATAGAGTTTTGCGGTTCGGAGCTTGATGTGGAAGCGTTGAAAAAATATGCGTCTGAACAACGTCTGACAGGTATTATAGTAATGGACGAAAACGGCAAAGTCGAAGAAGAGTGCAGCAGTGACGGATTAAATTCCGAAAGCTTGAAAAAATATATACAAAAAACTGCAGTGCTTGACGTTGCAAAATATCCGAAAAAGACTTATACGGCACATATTGATTTTGCTGACGGTTCGTATGTCAACTTAGCGTCACAGGGAAGAATTGATAAAACAGGTGTGATAGTTGGATTTCATCATACTAACGCTGAGTATGCAAAAAATTATAACCTTACTGTGCAAAGCTTACTTTCGGGATATGATACATATCGTGACGGAATAATCGCAATAACAGACGGACACAAAATAGTGGCGTCTAACGATGAAAGTATGGTAGGTAAAAACGTTAAAGAAAACGAGGTTGTCAGAAAACTGAGAAATAACGGTAAAATCGGCAAATTGGTTAGAGTACAGAATAAGTTTGAAGGCTATTACGGCAGTATGGATAAGAGCAGAGATTACTATATATATGTGTATCTGCCGGAATGTACGGTTTTTGAAATTGTACCGAGAAATATACTCTATGCGCTTGCAATGTATATAACATTGCTTATTATTATCCAACTTATCAAGCAGAGTTCGGAAAGAAAGTACCTTGTTGAACAGAATAAACGTGAGAAGGAATACAAGGAAAAGCTTATGGAATCAGCGAAAAAGGCAGAACAGGCAAACACTGCAAAGACGGAATTTTTACAGCGAATGAGCCACGATATTCGCACGCCGATAAACGGTATACGCGGTATGATAGAGCTTGCGGATTATTACAGTGATGATTTGCAAAAACAGGAGGAATGTCGTAAAAAGATATGGGACGCGTCCGGATTGTTGCTTGAATTGATTAATGAAGTACTTGATATGGGTAAACTTGAATCCGGCGAAATTCTTCTTGAAGAACGTGAATTTAATTTAAAAAAGTTGCTTGGTGACATTGTTAATGTGGTCGAGAAACAGTCGAAAGAACATCAGCTTGAAATTGTTCAATGCGATTATCAGATTGAACATTGGAACTTGATCGGAAGTCCTATACATATAAAGCGTATGCTTATGAACATATTGAGCAATGCCGTTAAGTATAACAGGTACAATGGCAAGATTATACTTGATTGCCGAGAGGTGAGTTGTATCGGTAATGTGGCGCTGATTGAATTTATTTGTAAGGATACAGGTATCGGAATGAGTAAGGAATTTCAGGAACATATTTTTGAGCCGTTCGCACAGGAATTTAACAGTGCAAGAAGTTCGTTCGGCGGTACCGGTCTTGGTATGCCGATTGCGAAAAGCCTTGTTGAAACAATGGGTGGCAATATTGAATTTGAAAGTGAAAAAAATGTCGGAACTACTTTCAGATTGAAAATTCCGTTTAAGATTGATGATTGCGTTCATATCGAAGAACCGACAGAGGAAGAACATAATGTTTCCATAGAGGGAGTACGCGTGCTTGTTGCGGAAGATAATGACCTTAATATGGAGATTACGGAATTTGTGCTTTCATCAGTCGGCGCGGTGGTAATAAAAGCGTCAAACGGTCAAGAGGCAATAGAGATTTTTGAAAAATCTGAAGTCGGAGAAATTGACATTATATTGATGGACGTTATGATGCCGGGCGTTGACGGATTGGCTGCAACACGAATTATACGCTCAATGAGCAGAGAGGACGCAAAGACAATACCGATTATCGCAATGACTGCAAATGCGTTTTCGGAGGATCGTCTCAGAGCTGTTGAGGCAGGTATGAATGAACATCTTGCAAAACCGCTTGAATCGACTGTTATTATTAAAACGATTGCGAAATATTTGAAAGAAGAATAATAAAAAAGCAGATACTGTGTTGTATCTGCTTTTTTGTACATTATATACAAATAATTCCAATAAAAACTGTATAAAAGGTAAAAATTAACAAATGAGTATTTACAAATTAAGTAATATATGCTATTATATATACAGATAACAGGTAAAGTTATCCAAAAAATACTTAAATTATTTAATTTACAAAGGAGTGTGTTTACTATGTTAAAGAAAATTGTTTCAGGAATGTTGGCAGCGGGAATGATGTTGGCGAGTGTATCGGCATTTGCCTGTGATTGCGGATCGGAGTACAAAAAAACTTATGAGTATCCATACATCGGAAATGACAAGCACCAGGTAGCATACCGCTGCAGTAATCCGAATTGCGATGATCCGTTTACATTGGTAGGAACATACGATTGTACATACGAGTGGGTTGAATATGAAAATCCGGATACATGGTCAATTTCGTGGGTTCAAATGTGTACTGTTTGCGGACATATTAAAGATTAAAACAAAATAAATGCCACATCGAAAGATGTGGCATTTTTGATTGCAGATAAAGCCATAACTGTTTTATCTACAATTTGATATATGCTTTAATGTACAAAATATGATTAAGATTTTTGCACACAATTAACAAATTTGCCGAAAGGACTTTATTTTTTGTCTAAAATGTAGTAAAATATTCCTTGTAGCGTTGTAGAACAGTAGTCTGTAAAAAACAGAACAAAATTTTTATGTAAAACGGAAGGACGGAGAAAAATGGAACAAAATTTACATCAAACGCAAACTGTTACAGTTATTGCACTTATAATCTTTGCATTAATAATGATTGCAATAGGTATATTCAGTGCAAGAAAGACGAAAACAATGGACGGATTTCTGCTTGGCGGCAGAAAAATCGGTGCATGGGTAAGTGCCTTTGCATACGGTACGTCATATTTTTCGGCAGTTATTTTTGTAGGCTATGCGGGACAGCATGGCTGGAACATCGGTTTGGGCAGTATTTGGATAGGCATAGGTAATGCTATATTCGGCTGTCTGCTTGCGTGGATGCTTTTGGCAAAACGCACACGAACGATGACACATACTTTAAAATCAAAAACTATGCCTGAATTTTTTGAAGGGCGATTTAATTCAACAAAGATGAAAGTCTTTGCCGCAATTATTATATTCGTATTCCTTGTACCGTACAGTGCGGCGGTTTATAAAGGACTCGGCTCAATGTTCACAACGATTTTCCCAACGGTATCGGTTAATACTTGGATGCTTGTTATAGCTGTTTTGACGGCGATTTATCTTGTTCTCGGCGGATATGTCGCAACGGCATACACCGATTTTGTACAAGGTATAATTATGATTGTCGGAGTATTTGCAATGGTAGTTGCTATTGTTAAAAATCCGAACGTAGGCGGTTTTTCACACTTCTTCTCAAATCTTGCGTCTGTTGCCGATAACGGTGACAAGATAACGGGTGCTCAGCTTACAAGCTGGTACGGCGGAGCAAATTGGAAATTCCTATGCGTAAATATTTTGCTTACAAGTTTCGGTACATGGGGACTTCCTCAAATGGTTAGCAAATATTATGCGGTTAAAGATATTAAATCAATTCATAAAGCGACTGTTATTTCAACAGTATTTGCACTTATAATCGGTGCGGGTGCATACTTTGTCGGCTCACTTTCAAGACTTGTTTTGAATAACCAACTGCCTGAAGGCGGAGTTGACGCGGTTATTCCGAACACATTGCTTACAGCACTCGGTGACCCTAATATCGTAACAACAATCATTCTTGCGGTAATACTTATTCTTTTGTTGTCGGCGTCAATGTCAACGCTTTCATCAATCGTTTTGTCATCTGCATCGGCTATTTCGGTTGACTTAATTCCGGCAGTGAAAAAGAATTACAGCGGAAAAAATCAAATGATTTTAACAAGAGCACTCTGTCTTTTGTTCGTTGCACTTTCATACATATTCGCAACGGGCAACATTACGATTATAGTAAATATTATGTCATTCAGTTGGGGCATAGTATCGGGCTGTTTTATCGGCCCTTACATATGGGGTATTTATTCAAAGAAAACAACAAAAGCAGGTGCCTGGGCAGGTATGATTCTTGGATTTTTGACTGTTGCGGTTACAACAATCGTGCTTACATCAATGAATAACGCAAGCTGTGATACTGTATACGAAGCATTCAAGCTTGCCGCAAAGAAAGCACCTGAAATGGGTGTTGCCGCAATGGCTGTGTCACTTGCAGCAGTGCCTGTTGTATCAATGTTTACAAAAAAATATGATGATAAATTCCTTGACGGAGTGTTTGCAAAGACCGCCGACGAGGATTAAAAAGGAGATATTATAAAAATGCCAATTACTGAACTACTTGAAAAAAACGCACAAATGTACGGTGATGAGGTAAGCCTTGTGGAGATTAACCCAAAGGCTATGGAACACGCAAAGGTTACATGGAGAGAATACTCTCTTATAGAAACAAACCCTATGGAGGCAGGTCGTACCGAGATAACTTGGAAAGAGTTTGACAAAAGGTCAAACCGATTTGCGAATTTGCTTCTAAGCCGTGGTATTAAAAAAGGCGACAAGGTTGCTATACTTCTTATGAACTGTCTTGAATGGCTGCCGATATACTTCGGTATATTGAAAGCCGGAGCAATCGCTGTGCCGTTAAATTACAGATATACGGCTGAAGAGATTAAGTATTGCCTTGAGCTTGCAGAGGCTGACGTGCTTGTGTTCGGTCCTGAATTTATCGGCAGAGTTGAGGAAATAAGCGACAGAATACCGGGCGTAAAGCAGACGTTTTATGTGGGTGCGGAATGTCCTACATTTGCGGAAAGCTATGACTATCTTGTTAAATTTATGCGCAGCATTAAGCCTGATGTTGAAATAACTGACGACGATAATGCCGCAATATATTTTTCATCGGGAACAACAGGTTTCCCGAAAGCGATTTTACACGCACACAGAAGTCTTGTTCATTCCGCAATTGTTGAACAAAAACATCACGGACAAACTCATGATGATGTATTCTTGTGCATACCTCCGCTTTACCATACGGGTGCAAAAATGCACTGGTTCGGAAGTCTTATTTCGGGCGGTAAAGCCGTACTTCTAAAGGGTATAAAGCCCGAATGGATTTTACAGGCGGTGTCGGAAGAAGAATGTACAATAGTATGGCTTTTAGTGCCGTGGGCACAGGATATACTTGATGCGATTGAAAGCGGTGAAGTAAAACTTGACAAATACAAACTTGACCAATGGCGATTAATGCACATAGGTGCGCAACCTGTTCCGCCGAGTCTTATCAAGAGATGGAAGAAGTATTTCCCTAATCATCAGTATGATACAAACTACGGTCTTAGCGAATCAATCGGACCGGGTTGTGTACATCTTGGTGTTGAGAATATACATAAAGTCGGTGCAATCGGTAAAGCCGGTTACGGTTGGGAAGTTAAGATTGTCGATAAAGACGGCAATACCGTTAAGCAAGGCGAAGTCGGCGAACTTTGCGTAAAAGGTCCGGGCGTAATGCGTTGCTATTATAATGATAAAAAGGCTACCGATGAAGTGTTAAAGGACGGTTGGCTTTTGACGGGTGACGTTGCGAAAGAGGACGAGGACGGATTTATTTACCTTGTTGACAGAGCGAAAGACGTTATCATTTCGGGCGGTGAAAACTTGTATCCGGTACAGATTGAGGACTTTTTAAGGAAACATGATGCAATTAAGGACGTAGCCGTTATCGGTTTGCCTGATACAAGATTGGGCGAGATTGCGGCGGCAATTATTGAATTAAAGCCTGACCACGTCTGTACGGAGGCAGAAATCGAAGATTTCTGCAAAGAATTACCGAGATATAAAAGACCGCATAAGTTTATTTTTGCAGACGTTCCGAGAAATCCTACGGGTAAAATCGAAAAACCTAAACTTCGTGAAATTTATTGCGGTGAAAGCGTTGTCGCAAAACAAATTGAAAATTAAGATTAATTCAAGAAAGGTGTCGCTATGACACCTTTTTTGTTGCAAAATTTTTGAGTTTGTATTATACTGTCTGTAAATAATATGTGAAAAAGATGTGAGTTATAATGGTGGATTATGAAATTAAATATACAAATCGAAAAACACTTGCGATATACATAACGAAAGACGCAAGAGTGGAAGTGCGTTGTAACAAGCGTGTACGCAAAGCGGATATTGAACGGTTTATCTTTGAAAAAGAAAAGTGGATAAACGAAAAACTTGAATTAATGCGTAACAGAAAGAGCGTGTTGATTGGCAACGGAAGTAAGATTTTGTACTTGGGTAAGGAGTATGAAATTGTTGTTTCCGAAAGCAAAGAGGGTATGTATGACGATAAATTTTTTGTACATCCGAGCGGTGACGAAAGATACGTTTATATCGTTTTAGAGAAGTTTTATAAACAAAAAGCAAAAGAAATAATAGCCGAACGGCTGCACAAATATGAGCAGATTATGAGCTTGTATTCAACCAAATTCGGTATAACGTCCGCAAATACAAGATGGGGTTCGTGCAGCGGAAAGAACAGTATCAACTTCACTTGGAAACTTGTTATGGCGGATATTGATGTGATAGATTACGTTGTCGTGCATGAAATCGCACATATAAAAGAAAAAAATCACGGTAAGAATTTTTGGAACTTGGTCGGTAAATATTATCCGAATTATAAATCTGCAAGAGTGTATTTAAGAAATTTATCGGCAAGAATACAGCAAGATAACTGGATATAAAATTTTTTTAAAAATGCAACGTTTTCCTTTGACCGATTGTTTTATATATGAGGACCTCAAAAAAGTAAAAAATGCCGAACTTTTTCGGCATTTTTTTGTTTTCGCAACTTATTATCCTATATATTGGACTTAGTGTGTGATATAATTTAATCAAGTAAAAGTTTAAGTGGGGTGAAAAGTATGGATATATCAAGCAAAATGCAAAATGTGATAGAAGAACAATTAAAGGAAATTGAAGAAAAAGAAAATGTGAAGATAATTTATTGTGTTGAATCGGGAAGTCGTGCGTGGGGATTTGCGTCACCGGACAGTGATTATGACGTGAGGTTTATATATGTACGCAATAAAGAGGATTATTTGAAATTGAATAAAAATCGTGATGTTATAGAATGGCGACTTGATGATGTTCTTGACATAAACGGCTGGGATATACAAAAAGCACTTAGGCTGTTGTACAAGTCCAATCCGACTTTGTTTGAATGGAGTATGTCGCCGATAGTATACAAGACAACACCTCAATGGGAAAAGATTTCGGGAATTGTAAGTCAGTATTTTCTTGAAAAAACAGGTGTGTATCACTATTTGAGTATGGCAAAAGGAAATTACAGAGAATATTTAAAAACCGATGAAGTGAAATTGAAAAAATATTTTTATGTTATAAGACCTATTCTTGCGTGTAAGTGGATTTTGGATAAGAAAACCGCACCGCCTATGTTATTTTCGGAATTGATGAATGAGTGCCTTGACGATGAATTGAAACCGGAAATAAATCGCTTGCTTGAAATAAAAAAACAAACTTCCGAACTCGGAAAAGGAAAAAGAATTGATGTTATAAACGACTATATCGAAAAAGAACTTGCGGAAATAGAAAAGAAAGCCGATATAATTGAAAATAAATATAACGATTGGGAGATTTTAAATAAAATATTTTTAGAAATATTAGAGCAGTAGGGGTGAAAATATGGCATACAGTGAGCTTATAAAGAATTTTGAAAATATTCGTGATTATATAAGTCAATTTTATGTGTACGGATTTAAAAGACGTAAAGATTATGACAAAAAAAGCAGCAGAAGTTATGATAATGAACGTCGCAGAATTGAAAGTTGGCTTGGGGAATATATGTGTTTCGCAAATGAGTCGGACGGTAAAAGTACCTTTTTGTCACTTGACAGCAGAACTGTTTTGCATAATCCGCTATACAAGGCATTTAAGGCGAAAAGCTTTACCGATAAGGATATAATGCTGCATTTTTACATATTCGATATTTTGAAAAACAAAAGTCTTTCGTCAAGTGAAATTGCCGATGAAATAGCGAATGAATATTTCTCAATGTTTGAGAGTGTCAAGGAATGTGATGAGTCAACCATAAGAAAAAAGTTAAACGAATATGAAAAGTTGGGACTTATAAAAAGTGAAAAACAGGGCAGAAAAAGAATATACAGTTTAAACGAATGTGATGTTGATTTGGATAAGTGGAGAGATGCACTGTCATTTTTTACGGAGGTTAATCCTATCGGAGTTATCGGCTCGTATTTGCTTGACAAATTTGACAATGAAGAAAATCCGTTCAGATTTAAACATCACTATATATTCAACGCACTTGAAAGTGAAGTGCTGTATGATTTGCTTGATATAATGAACGGCAACTGTAATGCGGAAATAAAATTATTTTCAAACAATATGCAAAAAATAAAAACATATAAAGTTTTACCGCTTAAAATTTATGTCAGTACATATTACGGCAGACGGTATGTTTTGGTGTGGAATTATATTTTTAAACGCTTTGCATTTTACAGACTTGACAAAATAAAAGAGGTTTGTAAGTCAAATGAATGTACAAATAAAAATGAAATGATGATGAGAGCCGATACTGCTGTGCAAAAATTATGGGGAGTGTCGTTCGGAAAAGAAAACTACACCGAAAAACTTGAAATGACTGTCCGCATAGCAAAGGACGAGGAATATATTTTAAAACGGCTTGAAAGAGAAAAAAGGAACGGAACTATCCAAAAACTTGCAAACGGTGATTACAAGTTTATGACGGAAGTATATGACGCGTCGGAAATGGTACCGTGGATAAAAACATTTACAGGCAGAATAGTTGAAATAAAGTGCAGTAATGAACGTGTTGAAAAGCAAATAAAAGAAGATTTTGAAATGATGAAGAGGATATACGAGGTGCGGTAATGATATTCAGTGAAATTTACGGAGAATATTTTAATGCAGTGGCAAAAATTCTGGATACAGCAGTGCGTGGCGGGTTAAATGAAAATGATATAATCAGCATTGTCGGCAAAAGTGCATTCGGTGAAAGTATACTTAGTCTGCCGCAAAAAATAAAAAATGAGAAGTGGGGACTATTAACGTCCGATTTGAAAACTCCGATAAAAAACAAACCGCAGATGCCGTTGACCGATATGGAAAAAAGATGGCTCAGAGCGGTTTTGAACGATTCGAGAGTGAAGTTGTTTGATGCGGACATAAAAGGTTTGGAGAATGCAGAGCCGTTATACAGTCAGGATATGTTTGTGTATTTTGACAGGTATAATGACGGTGATCCGTATAATGACGAACGATATATAAGGAATTTTAAAACTGTTTTAAAAGCCTTGCGTGAAAAACGTAAAGCAGTCGTTAAATTCAGAGGCAGAACAGGTAAAGTGCATAATAAATCGGTGATACCGTACAACATAGAATATTCACCGCAGGACGATAAATTCAGATTACAGGCATATGCAAGACATACTTTGTGGACGATTAATATTGCACGAATTGAAGATTGCAGGCTTGACGAAAAATTTGAAAAGACAGTTTCGTATAAAGTAAAAAAGGAAAAATTGGTGATTGAACTAATCGATGAAAGAAATGCACTTGAAAGAGCAATGTTGCATTTTTCTCATCTTGAAAAGAAAACAGAAAAAGTTTCAAACGACAGATATAAGATTACTTTGTATTATGATAAAGATGATGAAACGGAGCTTTTAATAAGAGTTTTGGCGTTCGGACCTGTAATGAAAGTAACGGAGCCGGAATCGTTTATCGAGCAGATAAAACAAAGACTTAGAATGCAAAATAATTTAAAAAAATAGTGTTTCGCAACTTTTTTTCCGTGAAAAGAACAACTCATATGTGTATAATTAAAATCAATAAAGGTGCTAACAGCAAACAAAAACCTAACGATTAGTTCTACAGGAGAACACCTGTTTTACAGACAGGGGGTTAGCGGGCTCGACTCCCGCATTGTTTATTAGAAGAGCACCTTGTATCTACATGAACAATTAAAGGTGCTAACAGCAATTTTTTAGATGCAAAATGAGCTACGATGAAATGAACCGACCCCCAAAAGTTAGACCAAAAATCTAACTATTGGGAGGTCGGTT
>OLQP01000211.1_pt1 | contig 58502 bp, 47 predicted proteins | sample 1643181 | NCBI WGS metagenome assembly OLQP01 (sample SAMEA3136710, study PRJEB25190) | human gut metagenome | biome: human gut; feature: human-associated habitat; material: faeces | place: Austria | collected 2013 | reverse complement strand
TGAGCAAGAAGCCCCCACTTCAAAATCAGAGATTTAAGTGGTGGGAGCATGTCACCGGACATTCGCCTGATGGGAACAGGCAGAAAGGAGTGTTTATGGAAACTTATAAGAGAGTATTTGTGATTGTTCTGGATTCACTGGGGATTGGAGCAATGCCGGATTCTGAGAAATTTGGCGATAAGGGTGTGGATACGTTCGGACATATCCTGGATAAGATGGGAACTTTGGATATTCCAAATCTTCAGAAACTTGGAATGTTGAATCTGCATAAGGGTGGTACGATGGAAGGCGTGGAAAATCCGATTGGCCGCTATATGCGAATTGGGGAGACCAGCAATGGAAAGGATACAATGACAGGCCACTGGGAAATGATGGGAATCTATACACAGAAGCCGTTTATTACTTTTACAGAAACAGGTTTTCCTAAAGAACTGATCGATGAACTGGAAAAGAGATGTGGCAAGCGTGTGATTGGAAATAAGAGTGCCAGTGGAACAGAAATCATCGAGGAACTTGGTGAGGAAGAAATCAATACAGGAGCGATGATTGTCTATACTTCTGCGGATTCGGTAATGCAGATCTGTGGAAATGAAGAGACATTTGATCTTGCCAACCTGTATCGCTGCTGTGAGATTGCCAGGGAACTGACCATGAAGGATGAGTGGAGAGTCGGCAGAGTTATTGCGAGACCGTATGTCGGAAAGAAAAAGGGTGAGTTTAAGAGAACCAGCAACCGCCATGACTATGCGTTGAAACCGACTGGAAGAACAGCCTTAAATGCATTGAAGGATGCAGGTCTTGATGTGATTGGTGTTGGAAAGATCAATGATATTTTCTGTGGTGAGGGAATTACACAGACTTACCATTCAGACAGTTCTGTGCATGGCATGCAACAGACGATTGATATCTGTAAAAAAGATTTTCATGGTCTCTGCTTTGTGAATCTGGTGGATTTTGACGCTTTGTGGGGGCATAGAAGAAATCCGGAAGGATACGGACGTGAGATTGAGAAGTTCGATAGTGGACTCGGAACTCTGATGAATGAGTTGCGAGAAGATGATCTTCTGATCCTGACTGCGGATCATGGAAATGACCCAACTTATACCGGAACAGATCATACAAGAGAATATGTACCATTTATTGCATATTCAAAGAAAATGAAAGAAACAGGAGCTATTGAGAATCAGGATACATTTGCGGTGATCGGTGCATCTGTTGCAGAAAATTTTGGGGTACAGATGCCGGAAGGCACGATTGGAAGATCAATATTGAAGGAGTTGCAGTAGGTAAATAAAACTGCTGGTGGGGAGAATATGGGCGAACTGCATTTATATCAGAAATTCCCCTTCTTAAGTCAGAAAAAAAGGAGCTGTCTGAAATATATTTTCGGACTGCTCCTTCTTTTTACTACCTATCGAATGCCTTTGAAAGTGACAGTTTTGCGCATCCCTCGTTTCAGGAATAATTTTTTATAATTTTTGGCCTGTTTTCTTGGAACATAGACTTTCATTTTTGCAGGTGTTCCTTTAAAGGCATTTGAACCAGTGTATTTCTGCGATAATCCTGGAGATTGAATGTTCAGTGTTCTTAATTTCTTACATCCGTATAATCACTGGTGTCAGAAGCTTTTTTGAGAATCTGGGACGCAGGCAGATTGGCTGCGCTGCTGCCAGTGCTGAGATAAGAAGAGACAGTATCTGTACCATCGTCAAAAACCAGAGTTCCGGTATTTTGAGATGAAGAGGTGTCTGTATTTATAACAACGGCATATTCTCCGGAAACAGTCTGTCCTGGTGAGCCTTCAACAGCATCTGCTGATACAGAAAAACAGCAGAACAGACCTGTGAACAGAAAACCGATTCCCATAGAGAGAGGAAAAAATTTTTTCTTTTTCATAGGGTTCCTCCAGTTTTATCTCAGTCGAGAAGACTCCCACCTCTTTCAGGTGGTGAGTAATAGCAAATTTGTCTCAGTGGGAGTCCAATCTCCGACTGAGATAAACGCTCCGCGAGGATGCGCAGTGATTCTGTAAAGAATATGTCAGCTTATGCTGACCAGAATCACGCGCCAAGTCTCACGGATGTTCGACTTGAATTTTCGTTTTTATTTTACCATCAGACTGGTGTAAAAGCTATTCTTTTCGCAGAAAATGCAATATCATGAAGAAAAGTAAACAGAAACGTAACCTGCCTGTGATTCAGGACAATAATTTGTTCTGTTGGCGATATTGTCTTGGTGACATCCCGTAAATGTTACGGAACGCTCTGGAAAAATGAAGCTGGTTTGGATATCCAACCTGAACGCTGATGTCACCAATGGACAGGCTGGTGCTGGTAAGCAGAGAGGTTGCTTTACTCATTCGATAGCGGATCAGGAAGTCCTGTGGAGACTGTCCGATCATATCTTTGAAAACTTTACCAAAATAGCTTCGGTCAAGATTACAGCGATTTGCCATATCTTCGACTGTGATTGGCAATGTATAATTTTGTTCAATAAAAGAAAGTGCTTCCTGTGCGTAAAATCTTGAAAGCTTTCCGCCCTGAAGTCTTTTTTTATTGGAAGAACCCTGGATAAGGGCATCCATAATAAGATATAACTGACCAATGATCCCAAATGGGCGGGAATTGTCCGGATATTGTGTCAGACGCAGCATTTCATCGCGAAGCTTATCTGCTGCTGTATCGGAAATGGGATGAAAGACCGGATGATCGTTGGACAGTCCGGCTTCTTCCATCAGCTCTTTTGCACGCAGTCCATCGAACTCTACCCAGACGTATTCCCATGGGAATTTCTGGTCAGCACTGTAAAGATTGATACGCCCCGGTTCAATGAGAAAGCCGGAATGTGCTTCCATATGGTAAACAGCACTGTCATCTTTTTCTGTAACACTCAGCATTCCTTTGCCGGAAATAATATAGTGAAAAAGATAATGATTACGTACAAATGGTCCATAAGAATGCAGAGGATCACATTTCTCATAGCCGTATTGGTATACGGTCAGGTCAAGAAAAAGTTCATTGGAAAATATGTGAAAAATAGAATCTGACATGGTTTTTATCATTTCCTCCTATGGGATATAGTAAAATATGCATAAAAACGAGATACAGAAATCATACAATTTTAACGAAATATAGCTATTTAGTACTATTATATACCATAATGAGTAGTAACATCAACATTATTCTGGAAATAACGCATTATGGTATATTTTGATGTTATCCATCTATGTACGAAGCTTTTCTTTTGGTGCTAGAATCGAATCAAACAGAGATGACCGGTCTGAATCTGAACTGCCGGATGGCAGTAAATAGCTGTAAAGAAGGGAGAAACAAATGGGAAAGCATAAAGTAGGTGCTGTTTTCCTTGCAGGCGTTCTGGCAATGGGAATAGTTATGACAGGATGCTCCGGAAAGGACGAAACAGAGGGCAAAACTGTAATTGAAATGGTACAGTATAAACCGGAGGCGGTAGATATTTTTGAACAGTTTCAGGATGAGTTCAATGCAACGCACGATGATATTTATTTAAAGATTGATTCACCGAACGATGCAATGACAATCCTGAAAACAAGATTTATCCGTGAGGATAATCCGGATATCATAGGAATTGGCGGGGATATTAATTATTCCAATTTTCTGGATGCAGACATGCTGATGGATATTTCTGATTTTGAAGGACTGAACGATATTAAAGAGAAATATCTTGAGATGAACAAAGATCTGGAATATGTGCCGAAAGATGGTGTTTATGCCGTTCCGTATATGGCAAATGCAGCTGGAATTCTTTTTAACCGGGATATGTTTGAAGAACATGGCTGGGAGGTTCCGACCACATGGACAGAATTTACGAATCTTTGTGATCAGATCCAGTCAGAAGGAATCCAGCCATTATATTTTGGTTTTAAAGATACATGGACTACACTGGCACCGTGGAATGCAATTGCAGTAAGTCTGTGCGATTCTGATCTGACTTATCAGGTAAACAGTGGAGAAACAACTTTTGCAGAAAATTACAGAGAAGTGGCAGAAAAGGAAAAAGCGCTTCTTGCATATGGACAGAAAGATCCGGTGTCTCAGGGATATAACGATGCCTGCACTGCATTCGCAAGAGGAACATCTGCGATGTTTACAATTGGAAGCTATGCGATCTCTCAGATCAAATCTGTAAATCCGGATATGAATATTGGTTCTTTTGTATTTCCGGCAAATGAAGATGCAGATAAAAATGTGCTGAATTCCGGAAATGATCTGATGTTCTGCGTGATGAAAGATTGTAAAAATAAAGAGGCAGCTTATGAAGTGCTCAGTTATATGCTCGAAGATGAAAATGTCAAAAAATATCTGAATGCACAGAGCGCTGTTCCATGTAAAAAAGGTGATTTTGAGATTACTCCGGAGCTGGAAGAAATGCGTGATTATATCGAAAACGGTATTGTAGCGGATTATCAGGACCATCATTATCCGAGCGAAATGTCAGTAGATGCAATGATCCAGACATATCTGATGGATGACAGTGCTGATGCGACAGATACATTTATGAAACGATTTGACAAAGAATGGATTCGCTACAACAGAGATGTCGTGGCAAAAGTAAAAGCATATGAGGAGGGTAATGATCATGAATAAAAAACATGGTGCGTGGAGCAAAAATGAAAAGATATTTTTTGGCCTGCTGGCACCGATTCTGGTTCTTTTCTTCTGCTTTAATACATTACCGCTGATCAAAGGTTTTTATTACGGACTTACAAACTTCCGCGGATATGGAAGTTATGATTTTGTAGGACTGCGGAACTTTGCAGAAATTTTCCAGGATTCCCGTGTGGGTCACTCATATCTGTTTACATTTAAATATGCGTTGGTTATGACAATTGTGGTCAATCTTCTCAGCCTGATCCTGGCACTGGGACTGAACAGCAAGATCCGTGGAAAAAATGCACTCAGAGGAATCTATTTTGTACCAAATATTCTGGGAGGTCTGGTTGTCGGTTATATCTTCAGTTTCATTTTTACATATATTCTGCCGACGATCGGAGAAGTAACAGGAATTGATTTCCTGAAAACAAGTCTCCTTGGAAGTACAAAATGGGCATGGATCGCAATTGTGATCGTCGGAGCATGGCAGGGAATAGCGATGAATACGATCATTTATATTTCCGGTCTGCAGACTGTTCCGGAAGAAGTTTATGAGGCATGTATGCTGGATGGAGCATCCGGATGGAAAAAATTTAAGAGCATTACACTTCCATTGATCATGCCATTTGTAACAATTAACCTTGTCCTTTGTATGAAAAATGCGCTGATGGTATTTGACCAGATCATGTCTTTGACAAAAGGTGGCCCGTCACAGAGCACAGAGTCCATTTCTTATCTGATCTATAACAATGGTATGAGTGGAGGACAGTTTGGTTTCCAGAGTGCGAATGCATTTGTATTCTTTATTGTGATCGTTGCGATATCACTGTTTCAGATGAAATTCCTGGGAAGTAAGGAGGAGCAGTTATAATGAGCAGAACAAAGAAAAAAGAAGGCGCTGTTCGTGGTAAGACTACAAACAGGATTATTAATATTTTACTGGTACTTGGCTGTCTGACGATTTTATTTCCACTGTATATGACAGTGATCATTGCATTTAAGAAGCCATCGGAAATGACAAATGATGTAGCTGGTGCACTGGCATTCCCACAGAAATGGAGTTTTGAAAACTTTGCAGAAGCAATGCGTGTAACTGATTTCTGGCATTCTCTTGGAAACAGTCTTCTTATTACCGGGGTAACTGTGGTATTATGTATATTAATACATTCACTTGCCGGTTATCTGATCGGAAGAAAGATGAAGCAGCGTAAGATATTTAAGATTTCTTACTATTACATTGTAAGTGGTATGTTTGTACCGTTTGCGGTTCTTATGATGCCGCTGGTAAAAGAAACTGCACAGCTGGGAATCGCAAACCGCTTTGGTGTTATCGTATTGTATGTTGTGTTTTTTATGCCGATGAATGTACTGCTTTATTCCGGATATCTGAATAATATCCCGATGGCACTGGAAGAGGCTGCCTGTGTGGATGGAGCCGGAGTATGGCAGACTTACTGGAAGATTATTTTTCCAAATATGAAACCGATGCATGCAACAGTAGCAGTTCTCACAGCAATGAGTACCTGGAATGACGTTATGACTCCACTGGTCATCATGTCCGGTACAGATCAGAACACACTGCCGCTGGCACAGCTGAATTTCCAGACACAGTTCGGAACGAATTATAACCTGGCATTTGCATCTTATCTTCTGGCATTACTTCCAATTTTAATCTTTTATATCATCTGCCAGAAACAGATTATCAATGGTGTTGTAAACGGAGCAGTAAAATAATTCTTGAAAAAGACAGAAAGGGAAAACGACAATGGCTATCAATATAAAGAATCAGATTTTTACTCTTCATACAAAAAACAGTACTTATCAGATGAAAGTGGACGAGCAGAATATGCTTATTCACACTTATTACGGAAACCGTACGGATGATACGGACTGTTCCTATCTGATTCGTATGGCAGACCGTGGATTCAGCGGAAATATCCCGGGGACTGACAGAGAGCGTGTATATTCTCTGGATTTTCTTCCGCAGGAGTTTCCGGTATATGGCAACGGAGACTATCGTGTAGACTGTCTGAAAGCAGACCTTGGAAGCGGTGTACAGGACGGGATGTTTTTCTTTGACAGCTATCAGGTAAGAGATGGAAAATATAACATTCCGGGGCTTCCGGCATTCTTTTCTTCTGAGAAATCAGAAGGAGAGACACTGGAGATCGTTCTGAAAGATACTGTTGAAGAAGTCTATGTACATCTTCTTTATGGAGTCTTTGAAGAGCTGGATATCATTACAAGAGCAGCAGTAGTCGAAAACCGTACAGAGGGTGATATCCAGATTTCCAGAATTATGAGTGCGTGTCTGGATCTTGGAATGGGAAAATATGATCTGATTCATTTTTATGGAAAACATGCCGGTGAGCGTCAGATGGAAAGAAACAGTCTGCCACACGGCATCACGGAGCTTCGCAGTACCCGTGGAACTTCCAGCCACCAGCATAATCCTTTTGTGATTCTTGCGGATAAAGACACTACAGAGAGTACTGGTGAGTGCTACAGTGCATCTTTTCTGTACAGTGGCGGTTTTCATGCACAGGCAGAAGTAGATCAGTTTAATCAGACAAGACTGGTCATTGGAATTGATGACTATGATTTTTCCTGGAAACTAAAAAAGGGTGAAAGCTTCAGCACACCTGAGGTATGTCTGACATACAGTGCAGATGGATTTTCAAAGCTGTCCCAGACTCTGCATCAGGCAATCGTGTCGAATCTGATCCGCAGCTGCTGGAAAGACAGAGTGCGCCCGATTCTGGTAAATAACTGGGAAGCAACCTATTTTGATTTTAACAAAGACAATCTGATTGCAATTGCAAAAGAAGCGGCAGAACTGAATCTGGATATGCTGGTACTGGATGATGGATGGTTTGGAAAAAGGAATGATGATTTCTCCGGTCTTGGCGACTGGTTTGTAAATGAGAAAAAGCTGTGCGGAACCCTTTCTGAGCTGGTGAAAGAAGTACATGATATGGGACTTTCTTTCGGGCTTTGGTTTGAGCCGGAGATGATTTCTGAGGACAGTGATCTGTATCGGGCACATCCGGACTGGGCACTGGTCATACCGGGAAGACAGCCGATCAGAAGTCGTTCCCAGCTGGTATTGGATATGTCCAGAGAAGATGTGACAGATTATCTGACAGAGCGGATCTGTGATATTGTAGAGAAAGCGGATATCCAGTATATCAAATGGGATATGAACCGTTCACTTATGGCTGCTTACAGTGCGAAGCTTCCACGTGACCGTCAGGGGGAACTGAGACATCGTTATGTGCTTGGCCTTTATAAAGTACTGGAAGCTGTGACTCAGAGATTCCCGGAACTTCTGCTGGAAGGATGCAGTGGCGGCGGTGGACGGTTTGATGCAGGTATGTTGTATTACTGTCCGCAGATCTGGTGTAGCGATAATACGGATGCGATTGAAAGACTGCGTATTCAGTACGGTACTTCCTTTGGCTATCCGATGTCTTCTGTTTCCGCACACGTATCGGTTTGCCCGAATCATCAGAATCATCGCGTGACACCGTTCAAGACAAGAGGAATCTGTGCAATGCAGGGAACATTTGGATATGAACTGGATCTCAGTAAGATGACTGATGAAGAAAAGAAGATGGCAGGAGAACAGATTGCGTTCTTCAAAGAACATGGAAGACTGTTCCAGTTCGGAGATTATTACAGACTGACTTCACCATTTGAAAACAGAGACTATACTGTATGGGAATATGCGGCACAGGATGGCAGTGAGGCCTGCATGTCTGTCGTTTATACAGATATGTATGCAAATGCAGCATCTGAGAGCGTGAAATGGAAAGGGCTGGATCCGAAAAAGGTTTATCAGATGCAGCTGGATGGAGAAGACGCTGGAAACTTCTCCGGCGCGGCGTTGATGCATGCCGGAATCCTGCTTCCATTACCAGAGCAAAATTATGATGCATTCCAGATTTATCTGAAGGCAGAATAGAATAAAGAAAAATTACAGAGAAAGCTCCTATGGTGTCGAAAGGCATTGTAGGGGCTTTTTTTATATGAAAAATCCACAAAATAAAGCACAAAAAAGGAAGAACGGAGTCGAGTTCTTCCTTTTTTGAGATATACTTAATTCGATTAAATTGCGTCCAGTGCCTGAGCGATATCTGCGATCAGGTCGTTTTTATCTTCAAGGCCGCAGGAGATACGGATCAGTCCGGCTGGAATTCCGGCAGCAGCGAGCTGCTCGTCATTCATCTGGCGGTGTGTGGAGGTTGCCGGGTTGAGGCAGCAGGTTCTTGCATCTGCTACATGTGTTTCAATTGCTGCAAGTTTCAGATTTTTCATGAATTTTTCGGCAGCAGCACGTCCACCCTTTAATTCAAAGGAAACAACACCGCATCCACCGTTTGGCAGATATTTCTTTGCAGTTTCATAGTATTTGTTGGATGGAAGTGTCGGATAGTTTACGAATTCTACTTTGTCGTGTTTCTCAAGGAATTCTGCAACTGCCTGGCCGTTTTCAACATGTCTTGGCATACGTACATGAAGTGATTCCAGTCCAAGGTTCAGAATAAATGCACTTTGTGGAGACTGAGCGCAGCCGAGGTCTCTCATCAGCTGAGAAGTACATTTGGTGATGAAAGCGCCTTCTTTTCCAAATTTTTCAGCATAGGTAACTCCGTGATAAGAATCATCCGGTGTGCAGAGTCCCGGGAATTTGTCTGCATGTGCCATCCAGTCAAATTTGCCGCCATCGATGATCGCACCGCCGAGCGCTGCTCCGTGTCCATCCATATATTTGGTTGTGGAATGTGTAACGATATCTGCGCCCCATTCGATCGGACGTAAGTTGACCGGTGTTGGGAAGGTGTTATCTACGATGAGCGGCACACCATGTGCGTGCGCTGCTTTTGCAAATTTCTCGATATCAAGAACGGTAAGTGCCGGATTGGCGATAGATTCACCGAAAACAGCTCTGGTATTTTCTTTGAAAGCTGCGTTTAATTCTTCTTCTGTGCAGTCCGGGTCAACGAAGGTAACGTCTACGCCCATTTTTTTCATTGTAACTGCAAGAAGGTTGTAGGTTCCTCCATAGATGGAAGAGGAGGAAACGATATGGCTGCCGGCTTCGCAGATATTGAAGACAGCGAAGAAGTTTGCTGCCTGTCCGGAAGAAGTCAGCATACCAGAGGTACCGCCTTCGAGAGCTGTGATCTTGGCTGCAACATAGTCGTTGGTAGGATTCTGTAATCTTGAATAGAAATATCCTTCAGCTTCAAGGTCAAAGAGCTTGCCCATGTCTTCGCTGGTATCATATTTGTAAGTGGTTGACTGAATGATCGGAATCTGACGTGGTTCGCCGTTTCCTGGTGTGTAGCCTGCCTGTACGCATTTTGTATTAATAGTATAGTCCATGAATTTGCCCGCCTTTATATAAATTGTAATATCTTTATGTTATACTTTTTTTTGTTATATGTAAAGAAAAAATACATACTTGATCGGTATGAGAAGGAGAAGAAGGTTATTGCTTATTATGTAAACAATAACGAGAGAATTATGGGACAAAGTAACAAAGCATTACACGAGAAATATGAATTCCGCGATATCAGGCGGGATGAGATCGAACAGGCCGTGAGAATTGAGGCAATCTGTTTTCCACCAAATGAGGCTTGTACATATGAGCACATGGCACCACGAATCGAAAATGCACCGGATCTTTTTCTGGTGGCAGTGGACCGAAAAACTGGAAAGATGGCAGCTTTTCTGAATGGTCTGGCAACGAATCGGGAACATCTGACGGATGACTTTTTTACGAATGCTGACTTGCATGATCCGGCTGGAGCAAACATTATGCTCCTTGGACTGGATGTGTTGCCGGAGCACCAACACCAGGGACTGGCAAGAGAACTGATGGAACAATATAAGGAAAGAGAACAGGTTAAGGGAAGAAAGAAGCTGATCCTGACCTGCCTCCCGGATAAGGTTGGGATGTATAAGAAATTTGGCTTTAAAGACCATGGAATCGGCGATTCTGTGTGGGGCGGCGAAGCCTGGCATGAGATGGATATTGTGTTGGAGTAGAGTAAGATATCCTTCTTTGCAGACTTGAATTTACATTCGTTTGATATTATAATCAAAGGGATTGAAACGAATCCTGAAACAGCGGGAACATTTAATTTTAAGGAGGAATCTTATTATGATTACCTGGAACAACCTGGATACTCTTGAATCTTTCAAAGAGCTTTCCAATGTAAAGAAAGTAAACCTTGTAGAAGCTATGACCGGAGAAAATGGTGCAGAGCGTGTAAAGAACTACAGTGTACCGATGGCTGCTGGTCTTGCATATAACTATGCTGCAAAGCAGGTAGATGATGAAGTGCTGGAAGGTCTTAAAAAACTGGCAAAAGAAGCACAGCTTACTGAAAAATACGCAGCTCTTTACAATGGCGAAATGATCAATACAGGTGAGAAACGTCTTGTTCTTCATCAGCTGACACGTGGACAGCTTGGTGATACTGTCACAGCTGACGGTGTTGACAAACGTGCTTTCTATGTAGAACAGCAGCAGAAGATCGCTGACTTTGCCAATAAAGTACATGCAGGTGAGATTACAAACGCAGCAGGAGAAAAATTCACAACTGTTGTTCAGATCGGTATCGGCGGAAGTGACCTTGGTCCTCGTGCAATGTATCTTGCACTTGAAAACTGGGCAAAGAAAAACGACAAATTCAAAATGGAAGCAAAATTCATCAGCAACGTAGATCCGGATGATGCGGCAGCAGTTCTGAATTCTATCGATGTTGCACATTCCATTTTTGTACTGGTTTCCAAATCAGGTACAACCCTTGAAACTCTGACAAACGAATCTTTTGTTAAAGATGCTCTGAAGAATGCAGGTCTGGATGCTTCCAAGCATATGATCGCAGTTACAAGTGAGACATCTCCTCTTGCAAAGAGCGATGATTACCTCGCAGCATTCTTCATGGATGACTATATCGGCGGACGTTATTCTTCCACATCTGCAGTTGGTGGTGCTGTATTATCTCTGGCATTCGGACCGGAAGTATTTGCAGAATTCCTTGAAGGTGCAGCAGAAGAAGACAAGCTTGCAAAGAACGAAGACGTTATGCAGAATCCGGCTATGCTGGATGCACTGATCGGTGTATATGAAAGAAATATCCTCGGATATCCAAGCACAGCTGTTCTTCCATATTCACAGGCACTGAGCCGTTTCCCGGCACATTTACAGCAGCTTGATATGGAATCCAACGGAAAATCTGTAAACCGTTTCGGTGAGCCTGTAGATTATGTGACAGGACCGGTTATCTTCGGAGAGCCAGGAACAAATGGACAGCATTCCTTCTATCAGCTCCTGCATCAGGGAACAGACATCGTACCGCTTCAGTTTATCGGATTTAAGAACAACCAGATGGGTACAGATGTAGTGATTCAGGACAGCACAAGCCAGCAGAAACTCTGTGCAAACGTAGCAGCTCAGATCGTTGCATTTGCATGCGGTAAAGCAGATGACAATCGCAATAAGAACTTCGAAGGCGGACGTCCGTCCAGCATCATCATCGGCGAGCAGGTAAATCCGGCAAGCCTTGGCGCACTCCTTGCACACTTCGAAAACAAAGTAATGTTCCAGGGATTCCTGTGGAATCTGAACAGCTTTGACCAGGAAGGCGTTCAGCTTGGTAAAGTCCTTGCAAAACGTGTTCTTGCACACGAGACAGACGGAGCATTGAAAGTATTCAGCGACCTTCTGAATATCTGATCTTGAAATTAGATTAATTATGAAATGATATAAGCCCTTCATTTACAGATGAGATTCTGCAAGTGAGGGGCTTACTTTATATGTTGTTATCTCCGTTCTACGATATGATAATACGATTTTGCGGTCATGAGATAGATCAGGCCATATACCAGTGCAAAGATCAGCACCGTACCGGCGGTACAGCCGATGAACAATCTGGTATTTGTCATGCCGAACAGCAGGAGCATCCGGCGGATCAGTGGAAATGCCATGGAAATATGAAGCATTGCCATGAGAAGCGGAAGGAAAAATACCATCAGGATCTGACGTCGGATTGAGCTTTTGACTTCGCGATGGCTCAGTCCTACTTTCTGCATGATCTCAAAACGATTCTGGTCTTCGTATCCTTCCGAGATCTGTTTGTAGTAGATGATCATCGCTGTACCGAGAAGGAAAAGTGATCCGAGAAAAATTCCGATGAACAGAAGGGAACCGTTATCTGCGTAGTAGGAATCATATTCCTGTGCACGGATTCCGGAAGTAATCCAGGAGTTATCCGACAGCTGTCCATTATCTTGCAGAGCTTTTATTGCATCCAGTACCGGTGTACCATAGGCAATTTTTGTTTCATCGGAGCCGGTGATATCCAGACCAAGATGAACGGTCAGATCCTGTCCAGCAGGGGTAGCTGAGGTATTCTTATACATTTCTGTTCGCATTTTATCAAACTTTTCAAAATCAGAATCAGTGACAACAAATACTGCATTTCTATAGACGATATCGCGACCGCAGGTCAGAGGAGAATTATCCAGCCATTTTTTTACAGAGAAAACAGAATCATTGACTGTGAGAGAATCTGATTTTTCAGTCATCTTTGAAGCCCATGCAAGAATCTCTCCATCCTGTAATGCCGGATTTGTACCAGTGAGTTTTTCATATTCAGACTGACGCACAAGTGAAAGTGTCAGTACAGAACCAGACTCCGTTAAAGTACCTGGCTCAGCAATCTGAATCTGCCCGTGATCTATACGACTGATGATTGTGAGATAAATTTATTCGGCTTTTTTGTCTACAGGAACCTTGTTGTCAGAAATTGCTTTTTCAAATGTTTCTATTGCAGTCTGGCATTCCTCTTCACCGACACCGGTAATGGAGATATCGGTATCGTATGGGTAACGGTTTACCATGATATCATTCATACCAAAATAGATAGAGACAGTCATGGAGATCATGAGCAAAACTCCGGTACTTAAGATACAGATACTGGCCAGCCCGACAGCGTTCTGCTTCATACGGTAAAGCATACCGGAAATACTGATAAAATTTTCAGTCTTGTAGTAAAAGCTTTTTCTGCGGCGAAGAAACTTCAGAATTACAATACTGCCTGCAGTAAAAAGCAGATAGGTTCCTGCCATAACAAGGATTACGGCAAGCAGGAAGATTGTGATTGCTTTAATTGGTGATTCTGTTGTGATGGCAAGGTAATAACCGATACCAAGACAGATAAAACCAAGCAGTGCCATAAGCCATTTTGCTTTCGGCTCTCTTTCTCCCGTGTTGTTGCCACGAAGTAATTCTACCGGACGGCTTAAATGAATCCTTCTGAGATTCAGAAGAAGGATCAACAGGAAAATGGCACCGAACATCAGAAGACAAGTAATAATTCCCTTTGTGGAAATATAAAATCCAAGTACTGCCGGAATATGCAGCAGTCTCAGAAGAAGGAGAAGTGACAGTTTACTGGCAAGGATTCCGATTGCGATTCCACCAGTGAGGGAAAGGATCGTTGTAAAAATCGTTTCCAGTAACAGTACAATGCCGATATGATTTCTTTCCAGTCCAAGAATATTGTAAAGTCCGATTTCTTTCTGCCTTCTTTTCATCAGGAAACTGTTACTGTAGATCAGAAAGATCACACAGAAGATCACAACAACAACTTCTCCTGTAGAGAGAATCATTCGTACTTCTGCGGCATGGCGAACAGCCTGATCCAGCGTTGGACAGTCGCGTAAAAATTCCATCATATAGATCATGGCGATGCAGAAGATACAGGTGATCATGTAAGGAATGTAGGTGCTTTTATTGTTGCGGATGTTCTGAACTGCCAGTTTTGAGAAGATTCCTTTACGCATGATATTCACCGCCTGTTGTCAGTATGGTAAGCGTATCGGCAATCATCTGATACATTTCCTGGCGGGATTTACTGCCCTTATAAATCTGATGAAAAACTTCTCCATCTTTAATAAAAAGGACTCTGGATGCATGGCTGGCAGCCTGTGCACTGTGTGTGACCATCAGAATCGTCTGTCCTTCGTCATTGATCTCGCCAAACATGGAAAGCAGTGCAGATGCTGCTTTTGAATCGAGGGCTCCTGTGGGCTCATCAGCAAGAATCAGCTTCGGGTCTGTGATCAGAGCTCTGGCAACCGCTGCACGCTGTTTCTGTCCACCGGAAACTTCATAAGGATATTTATCCAGAAGTTCTGTGATACACAGTGCCTGTGCAATCGGGCGGATCTTCTGTTCCATTTCTCGGTAATCTTCGCCGGCAAGGACGAGTGGAAGATAAATATTATCTCTTAAAGAGAAGGTATCCAGCAGATTAAAATCCTGAAAAACAAAGCCAAGGTTTTTTCTTCGGAAAGCCGAGATTTCTTTTTCTGTAAGATGTACGATATTTTTTCCTTCGAGGAGAACTTCTCCGGAAGTCGGGCGGTCGAGAGATGCCAGTATGTTGAGGAGGGTAGTCTTTCCGGAACCGGATTCTCCCATGATTGCAACAAATTCCCCTTTTTCTATAGAAAAAGTGACATTGGAGAGTGCCTGCACTTTGTTTCCTCCGAAACGGGTGCTGTATATTTTTTTGATATTAGTTACTTCTAGTAAAGCCATAACCGGGGCTCCTTTCTTTTTTATTGATAAGGTAAGTATAGAAATCTTTCCCGGCTTCTGCCATCGAAGCAGGTTACAATATACGAAAAAACCTTACATTTCTGTAAGGTCGTTTCGAATGGAGGCATAAACTCCTAGGATATTCTAATTAATACATGGTCAGGACATTCTGGGAAAATTCCAGGAATACTTTTGTTCCTTTGCCTTCTTCGGAAGTTACATAGATGCGATGACCGAGACGTTTCATGATTTTCTTGCTGAGATACAGACCGATACCGGTTGCACGGTTGTTTTCACGCCCGTTGACTCCGGTGTAGCCTTTTTCGAAGATACGTGGAAGATCTTCCTTGCGGATACCGATGCCGGTATCTTCGATTATAAGTGTAACGGGAGATGGGCTTATCATGTTTGAAATATCCTCTGTATTTTGTGAGTTACCGGGGACATCTTTCAAAGAAATACGAATCCCGCCGGTACGGGTGTATTTGAGTGCGTTTGACAAAATTTGTCCAATTACAAAACCAAGCCATTTTTCATCGGTCAGGACATTCTCTGAAATTCCTTCATAAGTCAGAGACAGTTTTTTTGAAATAAAGATTCCGGCATATTTATGTATCTGTTCGCGGATGATCGAATCAAGGGCACAGCGTGAAAGTTTCAGATCTGAGGACATATCTTCTGTGCGCAGATAACCCAGAACCATTTCTACATACTGTTCAATCTTAAAAAGTTCAGTGAGAGCTTCTTTATTCACTGTCGGATTTTCCTGAAGGAGCAGACGCAGAGCAAAAATTGGTGTCTTGATCTGGTGTGCCCACATCGTGTAATAATCAGTCATTTCTTCCAGTGTCTTCTGGTTAGCAGTTTCAGCATCTATTCGCATTCGGTTCAGGCTGTGCATGATCTCCTGCTGAAGAGCATCGGCTTCGTTGGAAGGAGCATCCATACGGGACAGATTAATATCCGGTGCTGCAGAGATAATCTGAAGATTATGAATGTTCTTCTGGTAGTTATGGAAGCCGAAAGCACACGTACCAAGCCCGGTCAGAATCCAGAGGACCGCAATGTACAGAATGGGTTCCAGTGGAAGTTGGTACAGAAGGAAGATCATTCCTGTAAGTATCGTCGGAAAAAGCATCAGTAAGATTTGTAGTTTTATTTTGTTCAGATAATCCAGAAATAATTTCATAAAGTAATCCTTCATAGGGTGAGTGCTTTTAAGTTGCACATTATACCATGTATCCAAGTCCTTTTTTGGTGATGATAAAGTCTTTCAGCCCTTCCCCTTCCAGTTTTTTGCGCAGACGGGTGATATTTACGGTCAGGGTATTGTCGTCAACAAAGCTGTCACTTTCCCAGAGCTTTGTCATAATGGCATCTCTGGAGACTGCTTTTCCGGCATGTTCCAGAAATATCTCCAGAATGCGGAGTTCGTTTTTCGTAAGGTCAATATCATGACCGTTCCAGGTCAGGGTACAGCGGGAAGGATTCAGGACAGCACCCTTATGTTCAAGGACATTTCCCGGAGTTCCGAAGGAATAGGTACGGCGCAGGATTGCCTGAATCTTGGCAGTCAGCACATCCAGATCAAATGGTTTTGCAATAAAATCGTCTGCACCACGGCTCATTGCCATGACCATATTCATATTGTCAGATGCAGAGGAAATAAAGATGATCGGTACCTGGGAAATCCGACGAATCTCCTCACACCAGTGAAAACCGTTATAAAAAGGCAGTTTCAGATCCAGCAGGACAAGCTGCGGATCTCTGTGAGCAAATTCCTGTATGATATTGGAAAAATCTTCTGCGCAGGAGACATCATATCCCCAGGAACAGAGATTCTTTTTCAGAAGGTTGGCGATGATCTCATCATCTTCTACGATGAAAATACGGTACATGGGCAGTCCTTTCTGGTAAAATTATATTTTATGCTAATCATAACATGTCTTTGAAAGATTGCAACAAAATTCACTTTGTGGCATTATAATAGAAGGAAATTATTTGATGTGTATAATAGAAGACTATGAATAACAACAGAAGGGAGAGTTTAATATGGATCTGGTGAAAGAGGCAATTTTCCTGGGATTTTCGGGAGCTGCTGTTATGGATACAAAAGAGCTTGTTTTTGTGCCGGAATATCGGACATTCTGTGAAGAAAACCTGTGTGGCTGCTATAATGTAAATCCGGCCTGTCCTCCGAAGAGCGGAACAGCAGAAGAGATGAAACAACGTGCACTACAGTATGAAAAGACGCTGGTGCTGCAGACCATGCAGGAAGACATGCATGATTCTGCACAGTACAAGAAGGACAAGTTACTGCAGAACAAAATGACTGAAGAACTTGCAGAGAAGATGAAAGCAGAGGGCAAAACAGATATCCTGATCATGAGTGCCGGACCGTACAAGCATAATTCCTGTATGTCTGCATATTGTGTAGATGCGCAGAAAATGGCAGATGCAGCCGGGATGCTCTGTTGGACAGATGACGGAATGGTGCGGTATTTTTCACAGATTCTGTTTCATGAATAAAAGAATTTTCAAAAAGATTTCACAGGTAATATTTTACCGTAAATCAAATTGTATTACGAATGCGGATGTGATAAAATCAGTATCAGAAAATTTGATTTTATAAATCCAGGTGGAAAGCCTGGTGCAAACACATATGACAGGAGGCCTTTTATAATGGAAAGACATGCATTTGCAATGAAAGTAAAATCAGGCAAAATGAACGACTATCGTAAAAAACTTGGAGAAATCTGGCCGGATCTGACCACATTTCTTGATCGAAATAAAGTAAAAAATTTCAGTATCTGGAATGCAGAAGACCTGATCTTTGGTTATTATGAAAATGAAGATGGAGCAAAATTAAGCGCTGAAGAAGTGAGCGTAAAAGATGCAATCACTGCGAAGATCGATGACACATTTGACTGGATTTCCACACCGGGTGAAGATATGCGTCTGATGTATCATAACTTTGGTATTGTAAGAGAAAATAAAGAATTGATCCGTCACAGAATGTTTATGACAAAACTGAAAGCAGGATGTGAAGAGGAATACAAGAGACGCCATGACGGACTGATCGCACAGAGAGGTGACACTGTAGATCCGGGTCCGGACAGTAACTTCAGTATCTGGAGTGCAGGCGGCTATATCTTCGGATATGATGAAATTGATACAACTATGGAAGTTGAAGAGACAGTTGAGGCAAGAGAGCAGACTGTTGAATGGGAAATGCGTCAGCTTGGCATTATGGACTGGATTACAAATGATGTGGACTGGATGACTGGAGACGTTCACGCAGATGTAAAACGACTGGCATGGCATAATTAGATCAGCGGGAGGAAGAAATGCCTAAGAAAATCCTGATCATAAATACCGGAGGAACCTTATCTTCTGTAAAAAGTTCAAAAGGGCTTGTACCGGGGATGCGAAGCGATGATATGCTGGAAGAGCTCCGTATGGTGTCCAGAAATCTGGAATTGGAAACAGAAGATTTCTGTTCTCTGGACAGTGCGAATATAGGGCCGAAAGACTGGTCGGGCCTGGCAGAGATGATTGCCAGAAAAAGTTATGATTACCAGGGAATTGTGGTGATTCATGGAACGGATACCATGGCATATACATCATCTATGCTGGCATTTATGCTACAGAATATAGCAATTCCTGTAGTTATCACAGGAAGTCAGTTATCCATTGCAAACCCGGTTGCAGACGCACTGGAAAATTGCCGTTGTGGCATACATATGGCTGCCAGTGGATACCCGGGAGTATTTGTTGCGTTCAACAGAAAAGTGATTCTGGGATGCAGAGCATCCAAAGTACGAACCATGAGTTTTGATGCATTTGAGAGTATTAATTATCCTTATGTAGGTGAAATCAGTTCTTTAGGACTTCGGGTATATGAAAGAAACCTGATTGCCAAAAAAGGTATATTCCGACCGCAGACTGCTTATTCGGATAAAGTAGCACTTTTGAAATTATATCCGGGCATTAATCCTGATATTCTGGATATGTTTTATGAAAAAGGATATAAAGGAATTTTTATTGAGGGATTTGGCCTTGGTGGAATGCCGTTTATAAATAATGATTTTATTGGACGGGTAGGAGAAATGGTAGAAAAAGGTATGCTTGTTCTTGTAGGAAGCCAGTGCAGATATGAAGGAAGTAATCTTATGGTATATGAGACAGGGCGCCTGGCAATAGAAAAAGGTGTAATTCAGGCATATGACATGACTGCAGAGGCAGCCATTACCAAACTCATGTGGGTATTAGGTCAGACAGATGATATTCGAGAAATGAAAGAATACTTTTCTGTAAACATTGCAGGAGAAGTAAATATTGGATAAAAAGATGCCTCTGAAGACAGATGATTATCTTCAGAGGCATTTTTGACCTTATTTTTGCATATTCAGATATCCCTGAGCGGTATCTTCAATGAAACGATAAGTCATCTGCGCAACCTGGTCCGGAGATTCTTTTACCGGACATGAAAGCCAGGTGCGGATAAGTCCCACGCAGCCATTGAGAATAAATGCATATGGATATTTGATATTCGGATCATTTTTTGGCAGTTTCTCAGGCAGCCGTTTCAAAAAGGTTTCGGCCAGAAGGTTTTCAATCTGTTCTACAAATGCCATGTCACCGTGCGGTCCGAGAAGTGCCAGGCAGAGGTCCCTGTCATTATCCATGATGGAGAAGAACTGGACAATAAATTGCAGTACGGAATCCGAGTTGTCCGGGTCAATTGGATACTTTTTCATAACCTCTGTGATGTTCTGCATTGCATCTTCCTCGATCTTCTGCAGCATCTGATAAATGTCTGTATAGTGCAGATAAAAGGTAGAACGATTGATATCGACCTCATCTACCAGTTCTTTTACGGAAATTTCCTTGATACTTTTCTTCTGCATGAGCCGGGCAAGTCCTTCCCGGAGCTGTGCTTTCGTTTTGCGGACACGTCGGTCCATTTTTTCTGTCATGTAAAAATCCCCCAATCTTTTTACCAAAAACAAACAGGTTTTATGTAAAATGTCAAATTTTGACACCTAATAGACAAATATACAAAAAACGTCTATTAATATACAAAATATAAAATGTTTGTCGGTTGTAACTGTTTCCTGTGTTTAGTATAATACGGATTGCAAAGAAAAGCAACATGATGTTGATTAATAGAGCTAAAGACTTTTACTAGAAAGAAAGGGGCACAATTATGATCAAAAATGAGTGGAAAAGCTTATGGAATAATAAGATTCTGATCATTGTCGTGATGGCGATCATTGTTATTCCGGTGATCTATGCGGGACTGTTCCTGAAATCCATGTGGGACCCATATGGAAATCTCGATAAACTCCCGGTAGCAGTAGTCAACAATGACAAATCAGTAGAATATAATGGAAAGACGTTAAGCGTCGGTTCAGATATGGTGGATGAACTGAAAGACAACGATTCACTGGATTTCCATTTTGTAGACAGCGACGAGGCAGAACAGGGACTGAAAAATGGAACCTATTATATGGTAATCACGATTCCGGAAGATTTTTCTTCTGATGCTTCTACACTGATGGATGACAATCCGAAGAAAATGGAACTGAAATATGAAACAAACCCGGGAACAAACTACATTGCTTCCAAAATGAGCGAAACTGCTCTGTCAAAGATTCGTGAGGCGGTTGCTTCCAAAGTAACAGAAACATACACACAGACAGTGTTCGATCAGATAGGCACAGTCGGAGACGGCATGCAGGAAGCTGCCGATGGATCAACAGAGCTTAAAGATGGTCTGACAACAGCCTCTGATGGAAATAAAACCATTACAACCAATCTGAAAAAACTTGCAGACAGCACGCTGACTTTCAAAAGCGGTGCTGAGACTCTGACAGAAGGTTTGAAAGAATATACAGATGGTGTATCGCAGGTTGACAGTGGTGCAGCACAGCTTGATGAAGGTGTTGGTACACTGACTGACAAAGTGCCGACACTGACAAATGGTGTGAATACATTAAATGATGGTGTGAAAAGTTATACAGACGGAGTGGCAACATTAAATGCTAATTCCGCACAGATCACATCCGGTGTGAACAGTCTGGCAACAGGTGCACAGAGTCTGGAGACAGGTCTGGATACATTAAAAAGTGGTACTACTCAGTATGTCAGCGGAGCAAATACACTGGCGGATGGTGTGACACAGTATGTTGCAGGTGCAGAACAGCTTGCAGCAGGTGCGAAACAGTTATCTGTACTGGAAAATCTGGACCAGGTTTCTACAGGAATCTCACAGTTGAATGCAGCAGTTTCTGACGGAAACAGTTCTCTTACAAGTGGAACACAGCAGCTGGAAAGTGGACTGGGACAGCTTGCTTCTCAGTTAAAAACATTGTCAGACAGCACCACTGCGGACAGCATTAAACAGCTTGCGGCAGGTCTGAATACAGCGAAGGCCGGTATGGAAAATGCGAGCAACGGAATGACAAGTGCGGCAGATGGTATGAATCAGGCAGCATCCGGGATGAATACGGCAGCCGAGACAATTAGCGCAGCCAGTGCAGGTATCTCCCAGGCAGCATCCGGTATGCAGAGTGCAACGCAGCCAGTTGCTGCAGCAGCTAACAGCATGACAGGCATCGTCCAGCAGTGTGCACAGGATGCCAATAACCAGATCAGTGCAGCGAATGCACAGGTACAGGCAGCTAATAATCAGACAGCAGCCGCGAATGCGACGATTGCAAATGCTGCAGCAGCATTAAGTACACTGCAGGGTCAGGCTGATGAGAATGGAATGATTTCCGCAGAAAGTCTCAGTGCGGTGATCGGCGCTCTTACTCAGGCAGATGCAGGAGTCGCAGGCGTTGATGGAATTAATGCAGACAGCTATACAAGTCAGGCACAGGCGGTTGTCAGTGCGGTTTCTGACCAGCTTGCTTCTGCACAGGCATCATTGAATGATACAGCTTCTCAGTTAAATCAGGCAGCAGCCGGACTGAACAGTGGAGCAGAGACATTAAAAACAAAATCTTCTGATATGAGCAATGGTGCTTCTCAGATGAGTGCCGGAGCAAAACAGATGGAAGCAGGAGTTTCTTCGATTCCGGAAGTACCTTCTGATCCGATCAATACGGTAACTGCAGCAGTAAATCAGCTTTATGCAGGTGCACAGAAAGTGAATGCAGGCACAGGAAGCGTTTCTTCTGCATTGGATACACTGGAAGCAGGAACAAAAGATTTCCCGAAGGCAGCAGCTGGTGTAAAAGCACTGAACACAGGTTTTGAAACTCTGACAGCAAATGATGAAACTCTGACAACAGGAGCTGCAAGTCTGAAAGCAGCCGGAAGCAGTGTGACATCCGGTATCAGCCAGCTGAGTGTCGGTGGAAAGACACTTGCATCTGGTGTGACAACTCTCAGCAATGGACTGAAAACATATACAGATGGTGTAGCTACTCTTGCCGGCAATAACAAAGCATTGACAAGTGGAACACAGCAGCTTACAGATGGAGCAAAGACACTCGCAGATGGAGCCGAACAGCTTGCATCCGGTACACAGACACTTCATGCAGGAACACAGAAACTGGTTTCCAATAACAGTAAGCTTAACAGTGGTGCTGACCAGCTTGCAGACGGAGCCGGACAGATTCAGGATGGTTCCTCCAAGCTTTATGACGGTTCCAAAGAACTGGGCGATGGTATCACAAAACTGGAAGATGGTTCTGATACACTTGCAACCAGTCTGAATGACGGCGCAAAAGAAGTAAAAGAAACAAATGCATCTGATGATACGATCAGCATGTTTGCAACACCGATCACAGATGAAGAAACAAAGATCACAACAGTAGAAAACAACGGTCACGCGATGGCACCTTATATGATGTCTGTAGGTCTCTGGGTAGGATGCCTGGCATTCTGCCTGATGTATCCGCTTACAGAGTATAAAGGAAAACTGAAATCCGGATTTGCATGGTGGGCAAGTAAAGCTTCTGTACTTTATCCGGTAGCAATCCTTCAGGGCGTACTTCTGATTCTTCTGCTTCATGTATTTGATGGATTTACTCCGGTAGAAATGACGAAGACAATCCTGTTTGCAGCACTGACTGGTGCATGCTTTACATCTATTATGTACTTCTTCAATATTACATTTGGTAAGGTAGGAAGTTTCCTGATGCTGATCTTCATGGTTGTTCAGCTTGCAGGATCTGCCGGAACTTATCCGGTTGAGATCTCACCGTCCTTTGTGGCGAAGATTCACTATTATCTGCCGTTTACTTATACAGTAAATGCATTCCGCAGCACGATATGCGGAGGAGAGAGCATCCGTCAGGCTGTAATCGTTCTGATCGGACTGACGATCATTTTCTCAATATTAACAATCCTTCAGTTCAACCATATGGCAAGAAGAAAGAAACAGGGCAAACTGGTTCTTCTCGACTGGCTTGAAGAAAAAGGGGTTGCATAAAGGCAGTCTTATATGCATAATAGAAGAGTGTTCTGATTATATAGAGTCACATCTGTAAAAGCGGATGTGGCTCTTTTTGGATAATGTTGCTTTTGGCGGAAGATGAAGTTTCCAGAATTAACAATTTCATCACATTTTTCCCACAAAGTAAACACAAATCATCTCTATACTCTTAAGCATAAAAGGAAAACAGAAACAGAGATAGCTATTCACGGGAAATGATTTATGAAGTGAATGGTAATGATCCTAAGGAGGGGATTTTGATGAGCGATAAAAATAACAACGTAATGATGAACAATGATATGAATAACAATATGAACAACGACAACGATCCGAAAGAAAGAATGAGAAAAAAAGTAAAGAAAGCAGCAGGTATTGCTCTTTGTGCAGTACTTGCCGGCGGACTTGCAGCAGGCTCCTTTGAAGGAATCAATACACTGACCGGATGGAACAGTAGCACAGTAGAAGCTGCATCCAATAAAGAAAATACAACACTTCTTCAGACAAAATCAAAGAAGAAAAGTTCCGATAAGAAATCAGATGACAAAGAGGAAAGCAAAGATGACTCTGAATCAAAGACAAAAGGAAGTCTGGATGTCTCTGATATCGCAGCAGAAGGAATGAAATCTGTTGTATCTATTACAACAAAATCTGTTCAGGATGTACAGAACTATCTTGGATATTATGGATTTGGCGGAAGCCAGGGATATACAACACAGCAGGAAGTTGAAGGAAGCGGTTCCGGTATCATTGTCGGAAAGAATGATGACAATCTTTTGATCGCTACCAACTATCATGTAGTAAGTGGTGCAGATACCGTATCTGTTACCTGCATTGATGGGGAAACCTATGCAGCAACCGTTAATGGCTATGATGAAGATAAAGACCTTGCAGTTGTTTCCGTACCGCTCTCTGATATTTCTGATGACACAATGGATCAGATCGAGGTAGCTACGATCGGAAGTTCTGATGATCTGAAAGTCGGTGAACAGGTTGTTGCAATTGGTAATGCACTTGGTTACGGACAGTCCGTAACAACCGGTATTGTCAGTGCAAAGAACCGTAAAATGAACGATCAGGGCATTGAGCAGGATGAAGATTCTGATGCAACAAATCTGATTCAGACAGATGCAGCAATTAACCCTGGTAACAGTGGCGGTGCTCTTCTGAATATGGATGGAGAAGTGGTTGGTATCAACTCTGCAAAACTTGCTTCCACAGAAGTTGAAGGTATGGGTTATGCGATTGCAATTTCAGATGTAACAGATACTCTGGAGCAGCTGATGAATGAAACACCTAGAGATAAAGTAGATAACCATGGTGTACTTGGTATCACAGGTATGTCTGTAAGTGATGAAGCTTCCCAGTATTATGGAGTTCCGGAAGGTGTTCTTGTATCCGAAGTAACAGATGGCGGAGCAGCAGACAAAGCCGGAATCAAAGAGAAATCTATCATCACAGAATTTGATGGTAAGAGAGTTCGCAGTATTGATGAACTGGTAAGCCGTCTTGAGTACTATGAACCAGGTGAAGAAGTAGAGGTAACTCTGGAAGTTGCAGATGGTGATTCTTATAAAGAGAAGAAAGTTACAGTAACACTCGGTGAGAATCCGGATGCAGATTCCAGCGATTCAAAGGATACATCATCTAAAGATGATGCGCAGGCTGAGGATTCTCAGGACGATTCACAGGATCAAGAAGACCAGAGTACGGACAGCCTTCTGCAGGATTTTGAGAATCAGCAGGCGGATGGAACTGCTTACGAACAGTTCTTTGGATTCCTTAATTAACTGTCATTAAAAGAGGTTTCTTGCGGGAAAATTTGTTTCCGTAAAAATATAATATTATAAGCAGGAAAGACCGGTGCAGAGAATTGTACCGGTCTTTTTCTGCTTGTGTTGAAAGAAAAGAGTCTGTCTGTTATACTAGACAACAGAGTAAATCCAAAGTAACTGTTTAAATAAAAAGAAGGAAATACTGTATGAATTATATTGTTTTTGACCTGGAGTGGAATCAGAGTCCCGGTGGAAAAAAATATTCCAACAGTCGTCTGCCTTTTGAGATCATTGAGATCGGTGCTGTGAAAATGAATGAGCAGAGGGAAGTTGTGGATGTTTTTCAGAGACTTGTGAAGCCACAGGTATATAACTGGATTCATGACAGCATACATGAAGTGATCCATGTGGATTATAAGGATCTTGCTGATGGAGTACCTTTCCAGCAGGCGGTCAGAGAATTTCTGAAGTGGTGCGGAGAGGAATATGTTTTCTGTACCTGGGGAAATCAGGATGTTATGGAACTACAGCGAAATATGAAGTATTATGGAATGCTTTCGCTGCTTCCAGGACCGGTCACATATTATGATGTGCAGAAAATATACGGAATCTGTCATGAAGAGGCCGGCGGACGAAGGAGCCTGGAATTTGCCATTGACCAGATGGGAATCCCGAAGGCGCAGGATTTTCACAGGGCATTAACGGATGCCCGGTATACCGGGGATATTTTTAAAACACTGGAACCTGCAGCAGTCTGTGTGAATTCATCTATTGATGTTTATCAGAATCCAAAGAATAAAAAAGAAGAGATTTTTATTTCGTATCCCACGTATGATCAGTATGTGTCACGTGAGTTTGCAGACAAAGAAAAGGTAATGAAAGACCGGGAGGTTGCAAGTACCCGCTGTCCGGTATGTCATATGCCGGCCAAGCGTAGGATCCGCTGGTTTATGAATAATTCTCGTGCATATGAGAGTGTATCACTTTGTCAGAAGCATGGATATATCAAAGGAAAGGTGCGAATCCGCCATACGGACGAGGATGCATATTATGCAATCAAGAAGTTAAAGAGGATAGAAGAAAAAGATGCGGAAGAAATCCGTGAAAAAAGGGATTCCCTCCGCAAGAAGAGACAGGCGAAACGTCAGTCAGAGAAGCTGGTCTGAAAGGAGTCTGGTCTGGTAATATCTGGCAGAGCCGACTACATGATCGTTATACGTATACGTAACGGTCAGAAGTGGGAGACCTGCCGGATTTTTTGTTATAGAGTAAGTTTTTTCCAGAGCATTGCTATCAACTCCGGATGGGAGAGATACGCTGGCGGTGCGTCTTGTTTCAAAGAGAATATCGTCTTTATAATCTTTTAAAATATATTTTTCAGCCGGAAGAAGATGTCTTGTTATTTTTGTTGGAAGATCTTTTACCGCAGTTCTGGAAAAATTATTAAAACCATAATCCAGAAGAGCTTTTGTATCAGAGTAAGCACCGTTCACAGACTGCAGGACGACCGAAACCAGATAAGTATTGTCATTCTTTGCATAGGTAACAAGCGTATTTCCGGCAGCTTCGGTGTAACCGGTCTTTCCGCCTAAGACTCCGTTATATGCATATGCCTGATTCTTCATCATCTTATGATGGTTCAGAAGATAACGTGTCTCTGCAAACTTGTTTGTAGGAGGAATTTCATAATACTGCGTGGATGCAAATTTGCGGAAGGTTGGATTAAACCATGCGGCACGCGCGATTTTGGCCATATCGGAAGCTGTCGTATAATGGATTTCATCTGGAAGACCGTTCGGGTTGTTAAAATGAGTGTTGGTACAGCCAAGCTGGCGTGCCTTAAGGTTCATCTGTTCTACGAATTTCTTGGTGGATCCGGTGGTAAGTTCTGCAACTGCCAGTGTCATTTCATTGGCGGACTGAAGCATGACAGCCATTAATGCCTGTTCAATGGTGAATTCTTCTCCGGTGTCTGCATAAATACTGGAACTGTTAGAATCAGAGATTCCATAAGCCGCGGACTGTGACATGGTAAATTTCTGGCTTGGATCCAGGTTTTCACATCCAAGAAGCGCGGTCATGATCTTTGTAATGCTGGCTGGATACTGTGCCTTATCTGCATTTTTTGAGTAAAGAACTGCTCCGGTAAACATATCGACAAGGATTGCGGATTCTCCTTCAATCTGAGGGCCTTTTGTCCAGTCCTTGATGGAATCTGTGTCTGCCGGCTGCTTATAATATGGAGTGTGCGGATCTGGTGTAGGAGTTGCCGTCACCAGAGGAGCACCGTATTCGTCTGTGGCGAAGACCGGGACTGCCTGTGTGATGATAACCGCAGAGCAGAGAACACCGGTCAGTAGCCGCCGCAGAAAATGTTTCTTTTTTATATTCATGTAATTACCTTTCTGCACATATTTTCTTACAGTATATCATTCTTTACAATTATACTGTAATCATTTTCTGCATACAAGGGTTAAATCCATGCAAAATCCTTATAAAACCCCGTGATTCTCATAAAAAGACCTTGACATATGGAAAAATATAACCTTATAATAAAACAGCACAAATAGATATAAGTAAAAACTTTGATGGAGACAGTAGATCGGAATAAAATCCGCAGAGAGCCGGGAGAAGGTGGAAGCCTGGTGAGAGTAATTTCGATGGAAGATCACTCCGGAGTTTCTTTCCTGAAATTTTGAATAAGTAAGGAGAGACGGTGTTTCCGCCGTTAAAGGGAACATGTATCGGCATATATGATTATACTACCGGCCCGTACAATGTAACAGGTGGTGCGAATGTGGAAATTGCTTTCGTCCTTTTACAGGACGGAAGTTTTTTTATTTCATTTGACTATTGATGAAAATTTTTCTGAAGAATTTAAAGGAGGAATCTGTTGTGTATCAGAAAGTAGATACGAACCTGAATTTCGTAGATCGTGAAAAACAGGTAGAAAAATTCTGGAAAGAAAACCATATCTTCGAAAAAAGTATGGAGGACCGTAAAGACGATCCTACTTATATGTTCTATGATGGACCGCCGACAGCAAACGGCAAACCGCATATCGGTCATGTACTGACCCGTGTTATCAAAGATATGATCCCGAGATACCGTACTATGAAAGGCTACATGGTACCTCGTAAAGCAGGATGGGATACCCACGGACTTCCGGTAGAGCTGGAAGTAGAGAAGAAACTTGGTCTGGACGGAAAAGAACAGATCGAGGAATATGGTATGGAGCCATTCATCCAGCAGTGTAAAGAGAGTGTCTGGAAATACAAAGGAATGTGGGAAGACTTTTCCTCAACCGTTGGTTTCTGGGCTGATATGGAGAACCCATACGTTACTTACCATGATGACTATATTGAATCTGAATGGTGGGCTCTGAAAGAAATCTGGAATAAAAAACTTCTTTACAAAGGATTCAAGATCGTTCCTTACTGCCCGCGTTGTGGTACTCCGCTTTCTGCACAGGAAGTTTCCCAGGGATATAAAACAGTTAAAGAACGTTCCGCAATCGTTCGTTTTAAAGTTGTCGGAGAAGATGCATACTTCCTGGCATGGACCACAACACCGTGGACACTGCCATCCAACGTTGCACTCTGCGTAAACCCGACAGAAGTTTACTGCAAGGTAAAAGCAGCAGACGGCTATACTTATTATATGGCAGAAGCTCTGCTTGACAAAGTTCTCGGCAAACTTGGTTCCGAAGAGACACCGGCATACGAAGTTCTTGAGAAATATGTCGGAAAAGATCTGGAATACAAAGAATATGAGCCACTCTTCGCATGCGCAGGAGAAGCGGCAGCAAAACAGAAAAAGAAAGCTCATTTTGTTACAGCAGACAATTATGTAACTATGAGCGATGGTACCGGTATCGTTCATATCGCACCTGCATTCGGTGAAGACGACAGCCGTGTAGGACGCGATTATGACCTTCCGTTCGTACAGTTTGTAGACGGTAAAGGTGATATGACAGCAGAAACTCCATATGCGGGCGTTTTTGTCAAGAAAGCAGATCCGCTTGTACTTCAGGATCTGGATAAAGAAGGAAAACTTTTCGATGCTCCGAAATTCGAGCATGATTATCCGCACTGCTGGAGATGTGATACACCACTGATCTACTATGCACGTGAATCCTGGTTTATCAAGATGACAGCAGTTAAAGATGACCTGATCCGCAACAACAATACAATTAACTGGATTCCGGAGAGCATTGGTAAAGGACGTTTCGGTGACTGGCTGGAAAACGTTCAGGACTGGGGTATTTCCAGAAACCGTTACTGGGGAACACCACTGAACATCTGGCAGTGTGAATGTGGACATATGCATTCCATCGGAAGCCGTCAGGAACTGTTCGAGATGAGCGGTGACGAAAAAGCCAAGACAGTAGAACTTCATCGTCCATACATCGATGAGGTCACACTGAAATGCCCGGAATGCGGTGGAACCATGCATCGTGTACCGGAGGTTATTGACTGTTGGTTTGACTCAGGAGCAATGCCTTTTGCACAGCATCACTATCCATTTGAAAATAAAGAACTTTTTGAAAAACAGTTCCCGGCAGACTTTATCTCTGAGGCTGTTGACCAGACGAGAGGATGGTTCTACTCCCTGCTTGCTGAGTCCACAATCCTGTTCAACCAGGCTCCATATAAGAACGTTATCGTTCTCGGACATGTACAGGATGAAAATGGCCAGAAGATGAGTAAGTCCAAAGGAAATGCAGTTGATCCGTTCGATGCACTTGAAAAATATGGTGCAGACGCGATCCGCTGGTACTTCTACATCAACAGTGCTCCATGGCTGCCGAACCGCTTCCACGGCAAAGCTGTTCAGGAAGGACAGCGTAAGTTCATGGGTACTCTGTGGAATACCTACGCATTCTTTGTTCTTTATGCAAATATTGACAATTTCGACCCGACAAAATATACTTTAGATTATGACAATCTTCCTGTTATGGACAAATGGCTGTTAAGCAAGCTGAATTCTGTAGTGAAGACTGTCGATGACTGCCTTGCAAACTACAAGATTCCGGAAAGTGCAAGAGCTCTTCAGGAGTTTGTAGATGAGATGAGTAACTGGTATGTAAGAAGAAGCCGTGAACGTTTCTGGGCTAAGGGCATGGAGCAGGATAAGATCAATGCTTACATGACTCTGTATACTGCTCTGGTAACAATTTCCAAAGCAGCAGCTCCGATGATTCCGTTCATGACAGAAGAAATCTATCAGAACCTTGTAAGAAGCGTTGATAAAGAAGCGATTGAGAGTATTCATCTCTGTGACTTCCCGAAAGTCGAAGAAGCATGGATCAATAAAGAGCTGGAAGACGATATGGAAGAACTCCTCAAGATTGTTGTTCTTGGACGTGCAGCAAGAAATACTGCAAATATCAAGAACCGTCAGCCGATTGGTACAATGTATATCAAAGCTGACAAAGAAATGGGTCAGTTCTATACAGATATCATTGCAGATGAGCTGAATGTCAAAGAAGTGAAGTTCGCAAATGATGTCGAATCCTTCATTTCCTACAGCTTTAAACCGCAGCTTCGTACAGTAGGACCGAAATACGGTAAACTTCTGAACGGTATCCGTACAGCACTTGCTGAGATCAACGGAACAGAAGCGATGAACGAGCTGAGGTCCACAGGTCTTCTGACACTGGATATTAATGGAAACAAGGTAGAACTTTCTGAGGAAGACTTATTGATCGAGACCGCACAGACAGAAGGTTATGTAACAGAAGCAGATGGTGATATTTCTGTAGTTCTTGATACAAATCTGACACCAGAGCTGATTGAAGAAGGATTTGTCCGTGAGATCGTCAGCAAAGTACAGACAATGAGAAAAGAAGCTGGATTTGAAGTTATGGATAAGATTCATATCTATGCAAAAGACAATGACAAGATTCTTGAGCTCATGAAGAACCACAAAGAAGAAATCATGTCTGAAGTACTGGCAGAGGATATGACTCTGGGCACAACCGATGGCTATGTAAAAGAATGGAACATTAACAAAGAGCCAGTTGTTCTTGGTGTTGCAAAAATGTAAGAAGCTCATGCCCGGTAAATATACCGGGCATGATTTGCAAAAATTGGGGGAATAAAAAAGCGCAGCATTGCTGTGTGATTAAGGAGGAAACGCAATGATTGACAAGCAGTTTAAAAAAGAAGCTTTCAAAGAGAGCGTAAAGGAAAACGTTAAATTTCTTTATCGTAAAAAACTCGAAGAAGCTACACAGGAACAGATTTTCCAGGCTGTATGCTACACTGTAAAAGATGTTATCATTGATAACTGGCTGGAAACACAGAATGCATATAAAGAGCAGGATCCTAAGACAGTTTACTATATGTCCATGGAGTTCCTTATGGGACGTGCTCTTGGAAATAACCTGATCAACCTGACAGCATACAAAGAGGTAAAAGAAGCTCTGGATGAACTTGGTCTGGATCTTAACGTGATCGAGGATCAGGAACCGGACCCGGCACTTGGTAATGGTGGCCTGGGACGTCTTGCAGCATGCTTCCTGGATTCTCTTGCGACTCTGAATTACAGTGCGTATGGATGTGGTATCCGTTATCGTTATGGTATGTTCAAACAGCAGATCAAAGACGGATATCAGGTAGAAGTACCGGATAACTGGCTGAAAGATGGATATCCATTTGAACTTCGTCGTCCGGAATATGCAAAAGAAGTTCATTTCGGTGGATATGTTGATGTAGAATATGATCCGGCAACAGGATCCAACAAATTCGTACACAAGGGATATCAGGCAGTAAAAGCGGTTCCGTTTGATATGCCGATTGTAGGATATAATAACAAGATCGTAAACACCTTAAGAATCTGGGATGCAGAGCCAATCGTAGACTTCGAGCTTGACTCTTTCGATAAAGGTGATTATAAAAAAGCAGTTGAGCAGGAAAACCTTGCCCGCAATATCGTAGAAGTTCTTTATCCGAACGACAACCATATGGCTGGTAAAGAGCTGCGTCTGAAACAGCAGTACTTCTTTGTATCTGCAAGTCTTCAGGCTGCTATTGATAAATACAAAAAGAACCACAAAGATATCATGAAACTGCACGAAAAAGTTACTTTCCAGATGAACGATACTCATCCGACAGTAGCAGTAGCAGAACTTATGCGTATCCTTATGGACGAAGAAGGACTTGGATGGGATGATGCATGGTCTGTAACAACTAAATGTGTTGCTTACACAAACCATACAATCATGGCAGAGGCTCTTGAGAAATGGCCGGTTGAGCTGTTCTCCAGACTGCTTCCACGTGTATACCAGATCATCGAAGAGATCAACCGTCGTTTCATTCTTGACATTCAGGCTAAATATCCTGGAAATTATGACAAGATCAAGAAGATGGCAATTCTCTATGATGGGCAGGTAAAAATGGCTCATCTTGCAATCGTTGCAGGTTACTCTGTAAACGGTGTTGCAAAACTTCATACAGAAATCCTTAAGAAACAGGAACTGAAAGATTTCTATGAAATGATGCCGGAGAAATTCAACAACAAGACAAACGGTATCACACAGAGACGTTTCCTGCTTCACGGAAACCAGCTTCTTGCAGACTGGGTAACAGATCATATCGGACCGGAATGGATCACAGATCTGTCTCAGATCAGCAAACTGAAAGTTTATGTTGATGATGAAAAAGCACAGCAGGAATTCATGAACATCAAATACCAGAACAAAGTTCGTCTGGCAAAATATATCCTGGAGCACAACGGAGTAGAGGTAAATCCACGTTCTATCTTCGATGTACAGGTCAAGAGACTTCATGAGTACAAACGTCAGCTTCTGAACATCCTGCATGTAATCTATCTGTATGACCAGATTAAGAAACATCCGGAAATGGATTTTTATCCAAGAACATTCATCTTCGGTGCAAAAGCATCTGCAGGTTATGCACGTGCTAAGAAAATCATTAAACTGATCAACTCTGTAGCAGATGTTGTAAACAATGATGCATCTATCGAAGGCAAGCTGAAAGTTGTATTCATCGAGAACTATCGTGTATCCAACGCTGAGATGATCTTTGCAGCAGCAGATGTATCTGAGCAGATCTCTACAGCAAGTAAAGAAGCTTCCGGTACAGGTAACATGAAGTTCATGCTGAACGGTGCACCGACACTTGGAACCATGGATGGTGCTAACGTTGAGATCGTTGATGAAGTTGGTAAAGAAAACGCATTTATCTTCGGTCTGAGTGCAGATGAAGTTATCAACTATGAAAACAATGGTGGATATGATCCGAGAGTTATCTACAATACAGATGATGAGATCCGTCAGGTGCTGACAGAGCTTGTTAATGGAACGTTCTCCTCTGATACAGAACTGTTCCGTGACCTGTACAATTCTCTTCTTAACCAGAACGGTGGAGAAAGAGCAGACCAGTACTTTATCCTTGCTGATTTCCGTTCCTATGCAGCAGCACAGAAGAAAGTGGAAGAAGCCTACAAAGATGAAAAAGGCTGGGCTCGTATGGCTATGCTGAACACAGCATGCGCTGGTAAGTTCACATCTGACAGAACTATCCAGGAATATGTGGATGATATCTGGCATTTGGACAAAGTTTTCGTAAAGTAAAAACTCTGCAAAGGGGACTTTGCCAGTCCCCTCTGCACACCCCTGGGCAGAAAGGCAAAAAATTTCCAGATAACATAAGACAGAAGGAAAGTATAAGATATGCTTGGCTCCTGGATTGTGGTATGGGGAAGTGTATCCTGTGTGGGGACAGATAGATGGAATAAAAAAAGGGAATCTGGATTTTCAGTAAAATTGAAAATTCTGATTCCCTTTTTTACATAAGGTCGGATGGGGTGAATGTGGATTGCTACCAGGTACATCCGGGAGCTGTGTGGATAAGTTCTGCCAGATATGTGCGGATTTCTTCCATCTGGCGGGCTGTATCGGGATTGCTGTATGGGATGCGGTCAATGATTCGGTTCAGGTAGTTGTGTTCTTGGATAATATCGAGGCTTGCGCGGAAATAGATATCGCTGAAGTAGGCAACGTAGGATACCCAGTAGTCCATTTTGGTAACCCGGTCAGGGGAGTAGATGCACTGATTTTTAAAGATGGTGTCGTATACGACAGGGGTGATTTCCTGTGCGCCGATTTCTTCGGCAGAGGCTCCCATAAATATCTGAAGGTCGTCTTTCAATTTGACGCGACAGTTGTCCAGCTTGTCAGCATCGCGGATCAGGCGTGCATGAAGAAGTGTACGTGGATTGGTAATTCCTTCAAGACAGAAATCGCTGTGGTGTGCAATGGAGGTTTTGATGATATCATCCCAGGTGTCTTCTGGAACGAACTGGCGGATCATTCCTTCCTCAAATAAAACCTTTACACCGTAGGCAGCGTGATCCATAGTGGTTGGTTCGAAGCTGTCAAAGCGTTTTAACTGTTCAAAACGGCCAATGTCATGGAGAAGGGCGATGATACGTGCAAGTTCAGTGTCTTCTTCTGATAATTGCATGCGATGGCAGATTTCTTCCATGGCATGTACGACACCGTAGGTATGTATGATTTTGAGACGGACTTTATCGTTGTTACTGTCATAGCCATCCAGGTATTTCTCGAATTGCTGTTTTGCATTGTTGTAATTCATAGATATTCATCCCTTTATGTTTTTATCTCAGTATATAAAAATATAAAATGCTTGACAAGATTCGACAAAAAATGACATCTTTATTGCTTCAAGAGATTTTTTCGGTATTCTCTCGGGCTGCAACCCTTGATCTTACTGAATACTTTTGTGTAATAGTTGGAATCTGAAAATCCGGTCTTTTCAGCAATGTTGCTGATGGATTCTTTTGTATTCAGGTATTCCAGGCTTCGCTCGATTCGGTATTCTTTAAGAAAAGCGAAGAGTGTAGTATTCATATGTCGCTTGAACAGGCGGGTGCATTCGCTTTCACACAGATGTATATTTTCGGAAATATCTGTAAGAGTGATCCGGTTCATATAATTCTGCTCTATATACGAGAGGATTTTACGGATACGTTCATACTCTGTGAGATCAGATGCGGGAGATACAGCCTGAAGCGGAAAATGCTCTGCCAGCAGTTTCCACATAGTCTGCATATGTATGGAAATATCCAGCTCATAGAAATCAGGCTTTTCTTTGTCCAGGGAGATGACTTTCAGCATATGGTCGCGAAAAATCGTATGCCAGTTTTCAGAATAATCGATATGCATGGCACATACGGCAAGATTCTGTATGACAGGATCTACATATTTGGTACAAATCGTACTCTGAAAGAAGCCGTAGATCAGCTTGGAATCAAAGGTGATCGGAATATAAGAACAGTCTTCCTGATCCTCCATTTCACCGGAATGTAGTGCATTGGAATTGCAGAAAATAATGTCTCCTTCCTTCAGATGGAAGGAACGATTATTCACACGGTAATGCATCGAGCCTTTTTTTATATAGGTGATTTCAATCTCCGGATGACAGTGCCACAGGAAGGAATTGGAATCATACTCTGATAAACGCTGGTAACTGACGAGAAACGGAAAATGATCGCTGCCGTGTTTTTTTAATTCTTTTTGAAACTGATTTGTGATGATCTGCATGGACTCTGGCCTCCGTTAAGTAGCGTCAAACGCATAAAATTACAGATAGTGTTCTTTTATTATAGGCATATTTTTATATAAAACGCAAGATTTTACCATTTTTTCGCAGATTAATTAAGGAATTTTACTATAGATACGTTATAATAAAATTACAGGATGTATTTAGATCGTAAAAAATATAAAGGAGAATGAAATCATGAATTTACCGGAAACAGCAAAACTTCAAGAAATTTACGGGGAAACAGAAATCAGCGGAGCACGTTTCAAAAATCTTGCAGATAATTTTTCAAAAATCTATGGGCAGGATAAGGCAGAATACTTTACAGCACCTGGAAGAACAGAGATCATTGGTAACCATACAGATCATAACGGTGGTAAAGTAATTGCAGGAAGCATTAATTTGGATACGATAGGGGCAGCTTATCCGAATGGAACACAGGTGATTCGTATCACAAGTGAAGGATACAGGGATGAAATCGTAGTTGACCTTACAAAACTCAGCAAGAGTAATTACAAAAAAGGCACAGCAGCACTTGTAGCAGGAATGATGGAAGGTGCGCAGAAGAATGGTTTTGAAACAGGTGGATTTGATGCTTATGTCAGCACCAATGTTATTGCGGCAGCAGGTGTCAGCTCTTCTGCTTCTTTTGAAATGCTGATCTGTACGATCATTGATTACTTTTTCAATGAGAGCAAAATGTCCTTTAATGATTATGCCAAAGTAGGTCAGTACGCAGAAAATGTATACTGGGACAAGGCATCCGGAATGATGGATCAGATGGCATGTGCAGTTGGTGGTCCGGTACTGTTTGATTTTGCAGACAGAGATAACCTGAAATATAGCAAACTGGATTTTTCCTTCGGAAAATTTGGATACAGACTTGTTATTGTAAACACAGGAAAAGGTCATGCAGATCTCAGTCAGGAATATTCTGAGATTCCTGGTGAGATGAAAGCGGTTGCAAAAGTACTTGGTGTGGAACTTCTTCATGAAACAAATGTAGATGCACTTCTTGAACACTGCAATGAAATTGAAGATGACAGAGCCGTCCTTCGTGCACTTCATTTCTTTGGAGAAACATCACGCGTAGAAGATGCTGCAGATGCGATTCATCACAATGATTATGACAAGTTCCTTGAACTGATCGATGAGTCAGGAAAATCTTCATGGGAACTTCTTCAGAACTGCTACACAATGAAAGATTTTCATGAGCAGAAGATTACCAGAACACTTGCATTAACTCAGCTCTTCCTCAAGAAGATCGGGGCAGGTGTATGCCGTGTTCATGGAGGCGGTTTTGCAGGTGTTATCGCAGCAATCGTGCCGGAAAAAGAACAGGATAATTACGTAGAATATATTTCCAGATTTGTTGGAAAAGAAAATGTATATCCGATGGACATCCGCGCGATCGGAGCAGTACATATTGGATAATATGAAAGATAAACGACAACAGTTGATTATCCTTTGAAAATTATTAAAATACATACATAAAAAACATAAGGTATCATAAATACAGACAAAGGAGAGATTCTTTGAAGATTATTTCCTATATTTCTGTATTTATGATACCTTTTTTATATCAGTGATTTATTCTTTTCAAGCATTTCGTAAATGATATTTTGAGTATAAGTTCCGAGATGCTTCTGATCCTCTTTGGAAAGTTCTTTTACATAGATCGGTTTACCGTATTCCAGAACAACATGTGTGGATTTGATCTTTGGCATATGTGCCTCAAAAATTTCTGCGGTATTGTTCATCGCCATCGGGATGATCGCACATCCGGATTTGCTGGCAATTTTGAAACTTCCCTCATGGAACGGAAGGAGTTCCAGTTCATCCTTGTTTTTGTTCCGGGTTCCTTCTGGGAAGATGCAGATGGAGATGCCGGATTTGATCTTTTCAATAGCGGTAAGGATGGTTTTCAGTCCCTGTTTGATATCCTTACGATCCAGAAACAGGCAATGCAGATAGCGCATCCAGTTGGAAAGAAGCGGATATCGTTCCATTTCTTTCTTTGCAATATAACCGGTACGGATCGGGCAGCGACTGTAGGAAAGTACAATGTCAAAGTAGCTTCTGTGATTACCAATATAAAGGACTGGTGTGTCTTTTGGGACATTTTCTTCACCGATTATCGTGACCTTGGTTCCGGCTTCCCACAGAATAAATTTAAAAACTGCCTGGATAATACGAAGAGAGCTGATCTCTTTTGTTCGCGGTGAAAATTTTCCGATGATCCATTCCACGAAAAGGATTGGAATAGATAAAATCAGAAATCCAATGACCGTGATGGCAACAATAACTAAACGAATCATAATGAATTCCTCTTTCTGTCAAAAAGATGTCCCGCATAGCAAGACTCTGGTACAAGTATAAGTGATTTTGCAAATACTTGCAATAAATGTTTTATACTCTGCATAGAATACATACTGAAGAAATCTAATACCGGGAAATGAGAGAATTTATGAAAAAAGCAGCTTCTCTGCTGTGTCTGGCAGTGCTTTTTCTTATGTTGGGCGGATGTCAGATGATACGGATCGAGGAAGAAAATAAAACACCACTTGCATATACCGTGATCGAGGATTCCCAGATTCCGGAAGAAATGCAGGAGCTGATCAGAGAAAAGAAGGAAACAGAATTTCAGATTGCCTATCAGAAGGGAACGGAGCTGTTTCTGGCAAAAGGGTATGGTCGACAGATGAGTGGAGGATACAGCATTCAGGTAAAAGAACTTTCTGCATCTTCAAATGCAGTTTTTTTTGAAACAAAACTGATCGGTCCGACGGAAAAGATTCAGGGCGGGGAACCGTCATATCCGTATATTGTGATAAAGACAGAATACCGGGATGGTCCGGTGCAGTTTCAGTGAGACGGGAGGATGGAATTGTGGAATTAAAAAAAGAAGATATTCAGATATTAAGGACAAAGAGCAAGGCATCCAGCCAGGTAACATTTGATGTGGATTACAATGTACCGGATGTAAAACCGGACATTGGACGTATGATTCAGAATAAGGGGGAGATGACAGTAGAAGAAGTGCGCCTGAATGAAGGGCATGCATTTCTGAAAGGAAAACTGCAGGCAGATCTTCTTTATGTCGGTGAGGAGGATGGCAGGATCTACAGTCTTTCTGCAAATCTTCCAATGGAAGAGACACTGAATCTGGATGGAATAGTCAACGGGGATAAAATGTGCCTGAAATGGGAAATTGAGGATCTGAGCATTCATATCATCCATTCCAGAAAAATGAATATTAAAGCAGTGGTTACTTTTTTTGCTTCTGTAGATGAGCTGACAGGAGTACGGCTTCCGGTATCTCTTGATGATGAGACAGTATCTGTGCAGAAAAAAACAATGCGTGTACTGAGTCTTGTAATACATAAAAAGGATACTATGCGCCTGAAAGAGGAAATAACACTTGTATCGAATAAACCTAATATAGCAGAGCTGCTCTGGTATACAACAGAAGTTCGTGGACTGGATCTCAGACCGGAAGAAAACAGTGTAAAAGCCAAAGGAGAACTTTTTATTTTTGCATTATATACAGGTGATGATGAAAGTGGAACGCTCCAGTGGATAGAACATTCTATACCATTTAATGGAGAGGTGGAGTGCTCAGGCTGTATTTCGGAAATGATCCCAAATCTGGAAGCTGCTGTGATCAATCAGACCCTGGAGGTAAAACCGGATGCGGATGGAGAAGAAAGAAAGCTTCAGGCAGATGTTGTACTGGAACTGGATATGAAGCTTTATCAGGAAGAAGATCATGAGGTCATCATGGATGTGTATACACCGTTTCGTCAGTGTATGCCAAAAGGTCGGAAAGAGATACTGGAAAGTCTTCTTGTCCGTAATTTCTCCCGATGCAGGATCGCAGACAGGATAGAAGTCAAAGAGACACAGGGGAAGATCCTTCAGATCTGTCACAGCCAGGGCAAAATAAAAATAGACAAAATCCAAATCGTTAAAGATGGAATTCTGGCAGAAGGAATTGTACGACTAAAAGTGCTGTATATTGTAGAAAATGATGAAATGCCGTTTTATTCCATGGAAGCAATGCTGCCGTTCAGTCACGTAGTTGAAGCCAAAGGCATTACAGAAAACAGTGTATATTATCTGCATACGGAACTGGAACAGCTTTCAACGACAATGGTAGACAGCAATGATATTGAGATCCGGGCGACGATAGGACTGAATGTGCTTGTGATCCAGTGCAGTGAGGAGATGATCCTTGAAAAAATTGAAGAAATTCCACTGGATCAGGAAAAAATCCGGAATATGCCGGGAATTACAGTGTATATCATGAAACCAGGTGATACATTGTGGAATATTGCGAAAAAATTTTATACAACGGTGGAGGAGATCATGCAGATGAATGATCTGGACGGGGATGAGGTATCTTCCGGAACACCACTTCTTCTGGTGAAAAAAGTCGAAGAATAATATTGAATTTAGTATGAAAATCGGCTAAAATATAGCCAGATCATGTTTGTATACAAAGTACAAAGGAACGAAAAGTACAAAGGATGGAAGGTGAATTTATGCGTTTACGTGCAATGGCCAAGATTAATCTGGGACTGGATGTTCTTCGCAAAAGAGAGGATGGATATCATGAGGTTCGAATGATCATGCAGACGATCCAGATGTATGATCTTCTGGATATCCGGAAGAAGGAAGAACCGGGGATCTCCTTATCTACCAATCTTCCATATGTCCCGTCAGATGAAAGAAATCTGGTATATAAAGCAGCAAAACTTCTTATGGATGAATTTGATATCAAAGAAGGCCTTTCTATGAAGCTGACGAAATTTATTCCGGTGGCAGCTGGTATGGCTGGAGGAAGCTCGGATGCAGCTGCAGCATTTGTAGGAGTGAATCGCCTGTTTCGTCTTGGATTAAGTGAAGAGGAACTGATGAAGAGGGCAGTACAGGTTGGTGCGGATGTTCCGTATTGTGTTATGCGTGGAACTGCACTTGCAGAAGGAATTGGAGAGAAGCTGACCAGACTTCCGGGACTGCCGAAATGCTATGTGTTGGTTGGTAAACCGGGAATCAATGTTTCCACAAAACTTGCCTATGAAAATCTTCATCTGGATCAGATTCAGTCGCACCCGGATATTGATGGAATGATCAGTGACATTGAGAATCAGGATCTTCACAGTCTTACTGCGAAAATGCAAAATGTTTTTGAACCGGGAATCATCAGTCAGTATCCGGTTATTCAGGAGATTAAAGATCTTATGGAAGCGAACGGTGCGCTTAAGGCAATGATGAGCGGAAGCGGACCGACCGTCTTTGGAATATTTGATGACCGCAGTAAACTTCGGGAAGCTACGGAAGCGCTTCGCAACAGTCATCTGGCGAAAACTGTATTTGCAACACAGATATACAATAAAAAGTAAGAAAGGGGAAGTACTTATGATAAATGATTTTTCTGTAGACATGAATGAATATCTGCCATTACGCGATGTTGTATTTAATACACTCCGTAAAGCAATTTTAAAAGGTGAACTGAAGCCAGGAGAACGACTGATGGAAATTGCACTTGCAGAACGTCTTGGTGTCAGCAGGACTCCGGTAAGGGAAGCTATGCGAAAACTGGAACTGGAAGGTCTGGTTGTGATGATTCCCCGAAGAGGTGCACAGGTTGCCAATATCACAGAAAAAGATCTGAATGATGTTCTGGAAGTTCGAATTGCTCTGGAAAATCTTTCTATTGAAAATGCATGTGCACGTATGACAGAGGAACAGCTGGCGGAATTGTGGAAAGCGGCCAAAGACTTCGAAGCAACTATGGCAGAGGGTAATCTGGTCAAGCTTGCAGAGGCCGATGTGGCATTTCACGAAGTGATTTATAAATCTTCTGATAACAGAAGACTGAATCAGGTATTGAATAATCTTCGGGAACAGATTTATCGTTACCGTGTGGAGTATCTGAAGGATGAAGAGACAAGAAATCTTCTCGTCAAAGAACATGAAGAAATTTACGAAGCAATCCGTAATCGTGATGTAAAACAGGCACAGGAGATTTCCTATCAGCATATTGAGAATCAGCGGGAGGCAATCATACGGTCTATCCGTGAAGAGACACAGAACCGACAGGTTCATAAATAGAACGGTCAGCAGTGTCTGCACACATAAAATCTTATAATCTGGTTATTCTAAAAGAGATGCATAAAGTGTATCTCTTTTTTTATTTATTATAGCAGGTATCTGTCTTCAGGAGGAAATGATGAGAGAAGCAGTAGAAGGATCAGTAAAAGAAACAGAGCAGATCAGGATTTCGTCAAATCTGAGAGATAATGAGGTATATATCCGAAAGCAGTGCGAAAATTGTGCAGATATTCTTGTACGTCCGATGCGTCTGGGAGAAGATCGTAAAGTGGACTGCCTTATGGTTTATATTGAAGTTACGGTATCGAATATGATGCTGGATGATTCAGCGATTGGAAAAATGATCAATCATTTCTGGAAAATACCGCCGGAAAAAATACAGGAATTTCTCAAAAATAACAGTCTGGGCATTGCAGATGTGCAGAAATTGGAAAATATGGATGAAGTTTTTGGAGCAATCCTGTCTGGAAATGCAGTGTTTTTTATAGATGGTTACAATAAGGCAATGAAAATCTCCAGCAAAGGGTACCCGGATATGGGAGTCTCTGAGGCAGAATCAGAAAAGGTATTGCGTGGTTCCAGGGAAGGTTTCTCAGATTCGGTAAAGACAAATTCTGCGCTTGTACGCAAAAGGATCCGTGATACCCGAATGAAAGTAGAAGAATATCAGAGTGGAGTCCGTTCCAATACAACGATTCAGATACTGTATATCGAAGATCTGGTACATGAAGAACTTCTGGAAGAGGTCAAAAACAGGCTGGAAGAATACAAAATAGATGGAATTCTGGACAGTGGAATGCTGGAACAGCTGACTGAGAAACCCTGGTATTCGCCTTTTCCACAGTATCAGGTGACGGAACGCCCGGATCGGACGGCACTGGAACTTCTCAATGGAAAAATTGCACTTCTGTGTGATAATTCTCCGTCTGCCCTGATCCTGCCAGGTGCATTCAGCAGTTTTATGGAGAGCAGTGAAGACTGGTATCATCATTTTGAGATGGCAACATTTCTTCGAATACTGCGTTATCTGGCATTGCTGACAGCAACATTGCTTCCGGGATTGTATCTGGCAGTGATCCGGTTTCATACACAGATATTGCCAACGAATCTTTTGCTGTCTTTTGCAGATGCAAGGGAGGGAGTACCTTTTTCAAGTGTGACAGAACTGGTTTTACTGGAACTCGCTTTTGAACTGATACGGGAAGCCGGAGTCCGGGTACCCGGTGCACTTGGAAATGCAATCGGAATAGTAGGCGGCCTGATCATAGGAGATGCGGCAGTCAGTGCCAATCTGGTAAGTCCTATTGTTGTTATGATCGTAGCACTTACGGCACTTGGATCTATGGTCATACCGGATGAAGAATTTGCAGCTGCTTTTCGCCTGCTGAAATATGGATTTTTGATTCTGGGAGGCTATCTTGGAATATATGGAGTTGTCCTTGGCATCTATCTTACAGTATCACATCTGTCAGGCCTGTTGAGCTTTGGAATACCGTATCTGGTGCCTTTTGTGGAAGAACAATCCGTTAGACAGACAGGTAATGGTATTTTTCGAATACCTTTCAAAGCCAGAAAATACAGGCCGGTCTATGCAAGAAAGGAACAGAGTATCCGTCTGCGAAAGATTACAGACAGGAAGGGGCGTGAGTCATGAAGTATGCAGAAAACAATCGTATATCACACAGACAGTTGTATCATCAGATTATACTTTCTTTTCTTGCACCACTTCTGATCTGTATTCCGGGATATAACGGAGAACAGGGAATGTCTGGAACAGTGGGCATCATGGCTGCAGTTCTGATCCTTTTGCTGTATGTCTTTTTTCTGATGAGAACTTCTTACTGTTATGCAGATCCTGTAAAAATAATGGGAAAGCTAAAAGGCAGCCTGTTGGGAAGCTTTTTCTTAATATATCTGATCATGACAGGAGTTTATATTCTTTCACTCATTGAGCAGATCATACCGGTGTGGGCAGTATCAGGGATTGCAACCGGATGGCTGATTTTCTGGGCGGTTGCAGTCTGTGCATATGGTGCGGATCAGGGGATGCAGCGCAGAGGGCGGATGGCCGGTGTCTCGGGAGGGATTTTTTTATTTGTGATCATACTTATGCTGCTGTTGTGTATCGGGCAGGGGAATGCAGAATATCTGAAAGAAATGCTGCAGGAAAGTCGCTTGTGGGGAAAGGAGATCGTTTACAGCACATATGATATGGTGTGTGCTTTTTCGGGAATCAGCCTTCTTCCGTTTGTATTGCAGAATGTTGAAAAAAGAGGAAATTCCGGAAAAACCGTAACATCGGCCATTCTTACAGTCAGCGGAATTTTACTGCTTATTCTTTTTATCCTGCCTTCTGTATTGGGGTGGGGACGGATACAGAAAGAACTTTATCCGGTCCTTCCGCTGATGGCAGGAGCAGACTTGCCGGGAAATGTACTTGCCAGGTTTGATGTACTCTGGATTGGCTTTTTATTGTACGGGCTTTTTTTTGCACTGGGAAGCTGTTTCCATTACGGAATCCGTATACTGGATACGGTGCATCTGAGAAGTGGAAAATACTGGCTTCCCATAGTAATCTATGCGTTTTCTTTTGTCAGAATAGATGACAGAGGGATCGCAGATTTCTACAAAATGTATCTGGGAACATTTTTTGTTCCGGGACTGGTGCTGATCCAGATCTGTCTGCTTTTCCGGGGACAGAAAAAGAGAAGAAAAAAAACAGCTTCTGCAGTGGCTGTTTTAATGGTATTTATTCTGAGCTGTACCGGTTGTGCCGGAATAGAACCGGAAAAGAGAATGTATCCGCTGGCTATGGGAGTTGATGTGTCTGAGGGAGAATACATTCTGACCTATGCAATGCCGGATCTTCCCAGAGCGACCGGTCAGGGAAAAGAGGAAGAGGATGGCAATCAGACACTCCAGGTCCGTGGGAAAAGTTTTGAGGAAATAAAAAGTCGTTATGAAAGATCCCAGGAAAAATATCTGGATATCGGACATTTGCAGATACTGATACTGAGTCAGGACCTGACTGAAACCGATATGTGGAAAGATTTTTTTGAATATATCAGAGAAGAACCGCTGGCAGGAGAAAATATATATGTATTTCAGACGCAGGAACCGGAAAAACTGCTGGGCTGGAAGGAAGGTGGAACATCGGTCGGAGAATATATTACAGGTCTTATGGAAAACCGAATGGACAGAGAACAGAAAAATGGTGTGACTCTGCGGCAGGTCTATTATCAGTGGTATCAGAATGGAACTTTAAAGAAACTTCCGAAAATTACACTTTCCGAAGATCAGATCCAGGTCTGGCTGGAATAATATGGCGATTTTGGGGAATACTTCTGAAAGAATATTATTTTGCAAAGCAAATAACAAAAAGAAACAGGAGGTTCCGGGATGAAACAGATATACAAAAAAGAAAACAGAATCCTGCTCTCTATGATAACAGGAATGATAGTCATCAGTCTGCTGTGTGGAATACAATGGAGGGGATCGCAGAAAAATGTTCTGGCATGGTGGGGCAGTATTTATCCGGAGTTCTGTTTTTCAGAATGGGATCAGTATGGCTGCGATGTCGAAAAATTTCCATCAGAACAGAGGCCAAAGATATCCTTCTGGCTTGCGAAAGCTATTGAGAGGTGGTAAGATATCGATATGTTCGGAAAAGTTCATTTTACTTTTTCGAACATATAAAACAGAACTGGAGAATTACATATGAAGATAGATAGAGATGCACCGATCGGTGTGTTTGATTCCGGAGTAGGTGGCCTGACAGTGGCACGTGAGATCATGCGTAATCTTCCTTCGGAAAAGATTGTTTATTTTGGTGATACAGCCAGAGTTCCATACGGCAGTAAATCCAGAGATACGGTTATTCGCTACTCCAGACAGATCATTCATTTTCTGAAAGAACAGCAGGTGAAAGCAATTGTGATCGCCTGTAACACAGCAAGTGCATTTGCGCTTGATGCGGTACAGCATGAACAGGATATACCGGTTCTTGGTGTGATTGGAGCAGGAGCAAAGGTTGCTGCAGAAGAGACGGTCAATAAAAGAGTTGGTGTGATCGGTACGGTCGGCACAGTTGGCAGTGGAATTCACGAAGCTTATCTGAAGAAACTGGATCCGGAAATTACGGTGATCGGTAAGGCCTGCCCACTGTTTGTACCTCTGGTAGAGGAAGGCTGGCTACATGATCCGGTGACTGTAGAAGTTGCAAACCGATATCTGCAGGAACTGAAAGATAAAGATGTGGATACACTGATTCTCGGCTGTACGCATTATCCGCTGATCCGATCTACGATCAGGGAAGTTATGGGAGAAAAAGTAAGACTGGTAAATCCTGCGTATGAGACGGCTTTGGAACTGAAGAATCTTCTGCAGAAAACAAATATGCTCAGTACCGGACAGCAGGAAGAGGAATTTCCTTATCGATTTTATGTAAGTGATCTTGCAGATGAGTTTAAGGAATTTGCCAATTCGATTCTTCCGTATGATGTGGAAATGACTAAGAAAATTGATATTGAAAAATATTGATAATTATCAGAATCAGGAGAGATATATGAAAAAAGATGTACTTATACATGTAAGCGGACTTCAGATGATGGATCCGGAAGAGGAACAGGAACCAATCGAGATCGTTGTCCCAGGACAGTATTATTATCGAAATGGAAGCCATTATCTTCGTTATGAAGAAATGATGGACGATACGGCAGAACCGACGGTCAACTATATCAAGATGTCGGCGCAGGGAGTGGAAGTCCGCAAGCAGGGGCAGGTAAATGTACATATGGTTTTCGAACAGGGTAAGAAAAATATGACATTTTATTCTACACCGTTTGGAACACTTCAGATGGGGATTGCAGCAACCGGTTTGGAATTGCAGGAAGAAGAGGATAATATTCATCTGAAAGTTGATTATGCACTGGATATGAATGAGGAACATGTGGCTGACTGCTATCTTACGGTTCAGGCACAGTCCAGAGATTCGGAGAATCTTATATTGTAATAAGTATTGATAGAACTAAAGCGAAAAAAGAAATGCCTGGGAGATGATTCTCTCAGGCATTTTGCATGTGTCCTTATTTGTTGAGTAATCTTTTGAAAAAGCCTTTTTTCTTAGGAGCCGGTGTTTCCAGGGAACCACGGATTCCTTTAACGCCAACGATATATAAACCGCTGACTTCGGCCTTGACTTCTTTTTTGACCGGAATCTGATCAAAAACTTTTTCATCTGCGATCAGAACGGAGATCTTTGGTCCGACTTTTGCTTTAACGATTGGCAGTTTGGAACGGCGCATCAGCTTCGGTGCCTGGTCGATCACCATCTGAGGAAGACCGGATTCTTTTAACGGAAGTCGCTTCTTATCAATAATCAGCATAGAAACGGTTTGCTTAGCAGCTTCAATCTGGGCCTGCTGTTCTTCTTGTTTCTTCTGAGCCTTTTTTCCAAAGAAATAAAGAGCTATCAGAGCAGCGATCAGAACGACCAGGATCACAAGAAGGACGATGGTAAGTGTACTCATAGATACCCTCCTCAATATGTAATTTACAAACTTATGTCATACGAATTATATTCTAACATCATTTATTACAAAAGGCAAACAAATTCATAAAATTCCATAAAGAACAGGAAAAGTTGTAGCAAAGGTACAGAGAAACAGGTATAATAAATTTACGGTTTTTAGAAAAATCTGAAAGATAAATTTATTTGTGGGTACACTAAGAATTACAGAACAAAGGTCCTGGAGAGTTAGTATGGAGAAGAAAAACGACAGAAATAAAAATACCAGTCAGAATAAACTGTATTCAGATGAAATAAAAGAAATGGAACGTTTGTCAGAAGAGCAGGAAAAGGCACTTCGCGAGAGACGCCAGGCAAGAAAACACCGCATAAAAAAGCAGAAACGAAGAAAAAAATTGATCGTATTGGGAAGCATGGCCGTTGTTACCGTAGTGGTAGCAGTGAGTGCAGTCACCGGAATCGTCAGTTTTGTGACCAGAGAAAGCAGGCAAAGTCAGGTTTCATCAAAAAAATCAGCAGAAAAGGACTCATCGGAGCCGACTTTGACAGATTCGGTGAAACAGAGTCGTTCAGATCTGGAAGTGGATGAGAGAACCCCGGAGGAAATTCTGGCAGATGCGAAGCTTCTCGCAGTACAATATGATTATGACAAGGCAATCAGCCTGCTTCAGAAATACAGTGGCTATAAAAAGAATACAGAAATGCAGGATGCGGTAAAACAATATGAAGAAATAAAAGCTTCCTGTAAGTCCTGGCCACTGGAAGAAGTTACACATGTTTTTTATCATACACTGATAAAAGATCCATCTAAAGCATTTGATGGAGACTATAAAGAAGCTGATTACAATCAAGTTATGACAACGATCGATGAATTCAACAAGATTACAGAGACTATGTATGAGAAAGGCTATGTCATGGTCAGTATCTATGATATGGCTAAGGCAGATGCTGATGGCAATATAACAGAAGGAGAGATCCTTCTCCCGGAAGGGAAGATTCCGTTTGTTCTTTCACAGGACGATGTCTGTTATTATCATTATATGGATGGTGATGGATATGCATCGAAGCTGGTTGTTGATGAGAATGGAAAAATCCGGAACGAATATATAGAGGATGATGGAAGCGTTTCTGTCGGAGATTATGATATGGTTCCACTGATCGACCGTTTTGTAGAAGAACATCCGGATTTTTCATACAGAGGAGCAAAAGGAATTGTGGCACTTACCGGTTATAATGGTATTTTAGGATATCGTACAGACCAGAGCTATGAGACACGTCCGGATGATCTGGATGCCAATAAGGTTGAATGGCTGGATGCACATCCTGATTTCAGCCTGGCGAAAGAAAGAGAGGGCGCCAAGAAAGTCGCAGATGCCATGAAAGCAGAGGGATGGCTTTTTGCAAGTCACACCTGGGGGCATCAGAATGTAGGGCAGATAGGACTGGAAACACTTCAGACCGATACCCGGAAATTCAAAGATAATGTAGATCCGCTGATCGGAGGTACAGATATCATTATATTTGCGTTTGGTACAGACCTCTGTGGACCGGAGGATTATCACGGCGATAAATTCGAATATTTAAAAGGTGCAGGATACAATTATTTTTGCAATGTAGATTCAAGTAAATATTATGTACAGATAAGAGAGCGGTATTTCCGTCAGGGGAGAAGAAATTTGGACGGATACCGTATGTATTACCACCCGGAGCTTCTGGAGGATCTTTTTGATGTAAAGAGTGTTTTTGATCCGGTAAGACCGACACCGGTGCCGCCAATGGCATAACTGATAAAAGGGGATAAAGAATGAAAAAAAGAGCATTAATACTTACAGCAGTACTTACTGCAGCAGCACTGACAGGGGGAAGTGGTTATCTGCCGGTTACAGACGGCATAAGATCTAGAATGATACAGAACGTTTATGCAGATGCAGAGGATTCAAAAGAATCTGCAGACACAGAAACTTCTGATTCTGTGCTTGATCAGGCAACGACCATGTATCAGCAGTATAATTATGATGAGGCAATCAAATTGCTGAAAAAGCAGGATGATTTTACAAAAAATAAAGATTACATGGATCTTGCTGCAAAATGCCAGATTGCGAAAAAATCACTGGTTGAATATCCTCTTGAAAAAATCACACATGTATTTTTTCATACATTGATCGAGGACACATCCAGAGCATTTGATGGAGATTCAAAATCCGGAAATTATAATCAGGTCATGACAACAGTCAGTGAGTTTAATAAGATCATTCAGATCATGTATGACAAGGGCTATGTACTGGTAAGTCCACATGATATGGCAACGGTAAATAAAGACGGTACGATGAGCAGGGGCAAGATCATGGTTCCGGAGGGTAAGATTCCGTTTGTCCTTTCGCAGGATGATGTCAGCTATTACCATTATATGGACGGCGATGGCTGTGCATCCAAACTTGTACTTGACGAGAATGGAGAGGTAAAGAACGAATATGTTGATGCTGACGGAAATGTTTTAGTCAGAGATTATGATCTGGTACCGCTTCTGGATTCTTTTATCAAAGAACATCCGGATTTTTCCTATCATGGACGTAAGGGAATCCTTGCGATGACCGGTTATAACGGAGTACTGGGATACAGAACAGACAGTGCATATAAGACCGGCGAAAACCTTCAGGGTGACCAGAAGAAATTCCTGGAAGATCATCCTGATTTCGATTATGACCAGGATGTAAAAGATGCGACCAAAGTGGCAGATGCCATGAAGGCAGAGGGATGGGAATTCGCAAGCCATACCTGGGGACATATGAATGCAACAGAGCGTTCTGCTGAGGATCTTAAGACAGACGATGAGAAATGGAAAGCAAATGTAGCCCCGATCCTTGGAGATACAGATATGATCATCTTTGCGTTTGGTGCAGATATTGGTGACTGGGAAGGTTACTCTTCTGATAATCCGAAATTTCAGTATTATAAGAGTGCGGGTTATGACTACTTCTGTAATGTAGATTCCAGTCAGTACTTTGTACAGATCACAGATCAGTATTTCCGACAGGGAAGAAGAAATCTGGATGGTTACAGAATGTATTATAACCCGGATATGCTGAGCGATCTTTTTGATGTATCTGAGGTATGGGATTCTTCCAGACCGACACCGGTACCAGAAATGTGATATGCAGATTTGAAAGGAGTTTTATTATGAAGAAAAAAACAGTTGCAGCGATGTTGGTAATGTGCATGGCTTTATCTGCTACAGCATGTGGCGGATCTGATACAAAAGAAACCAAAACCGAGACAACACAGGATACAGGGGATAAAAAAGATTCTGCATCCTCAGATAAAAAAACATCTGCTTCGGCAGTCAGACTGGTGTCTGTTTCTGATGTTTCAAAATATGTTACGATTGGAGAATATAAGGGACTGACACTGGACAGAGCATCGGTTACTGTAACGGATGATGATGTACAGGCAGAGATCGATTATAATCTTGAAGAAAACGGAACAGAGGTAAATGACGGAACAGTAGAAGAGGGCGACTCGGTAACGATTAATTTTACCGGAACGATAGACGGAAAAGAATTTGATGGGGGTTCTGCAGAAGATTATGATCTTGTGATTGGTGAGGGCGGAATGATCGATGGATTCGAGGATGGAATCATTGGCATGAAAAAGGGAGAGACAAAAGAACTGGACCTGACTTTCCCGGATGATTACTATGAAGAATCTGTTGCCGGTAAACCGGTTGTGTTTAAAGTTACGCTGCAGAAGTTCACGCGGCCTTCCGAACTGAATGATGAGTGGGTAGCTGCCAATACAGAATACAAGACAGTTGACGAGTATCGTGCAGCTGTCAAAAAAGAACTCGAAGAAAATGAGACAAAATCGGCAGATTATGATCTTTACAGTAATGCCTGGAGCGAAGTACTCGCAAATTCTGAAGTAAAAGAATATCCGGAAGAAGATGTGGATAAGGCGGTTGAAGCATACAAAAAACTCAATGAAAATTATGTCAAAGAAGCAGGTATGGAAATGTCTGATTTCCTTAAGGCACAGGGAATGTCTGAAGAAGATTATGAGGAAGACTGCCAGCAGTATGCAGAATCCAAAGTGGAACAGAACCTTATTGTTCAGGGAATCATGGATGCAGAAGGACTCAGCCTTGATGATGACGATATACAGACATTAAAAGACGAACTGTTATCAGAATATGGTTATGAGAGTTTTGATCAGCTGGTTGCATATTATGGTGAACAGGAAGTAAATGAATCACTGGCACTGATGCGTGTGGAACGTTTTATAGTGGATAATGCGACAGTAAATGAAACTTCTGCAACAGAAGCTGATGTGGCAAATGAAGATGCAGATCCGGAAAGTGAAGACACAGGAGTTGATGCTGCAGAAGACACTATAGAAGATAATGCGTCAGAGGAAGATAGCAGTGACACTGCAGAAGAAAGTGAGGAAACTGCATCGGAAGATGATGTGGCAAATGAAGGATGATCATAAAAAATGGAAATGTTTTTCAGGAAGATGGAAGTTTTCGCAAGGAAACACTTTATATCAGAAATCACAGACTGACAGAGGCATTTGAAGCAACCTCTGAAGAGGAAGTTATAGATGCCGAGGGTCTTATGGTGATTCCCGGTCTTGTGGATATCCACAGCCATGGAGCATATGGGGAAGATTTTTCTGACGGTGATCCGGAAGGTCTGAAAAAAATCTTAAGATATGAGAGACAAAGTGGAATAACATCATATTGTCCGACTTCCATGACACTTCCGAAGGAACAGCTTAAGAAGATTTTTAAAGGGATCAGGGAAGCAGAAAAGTCCGGCGATGGAGCAACGGTTGCAGGTATCAATATGGAAGGACCGTTTCTGGATCCTGTTAAGAAGGGCGCACATGTCGAAGAATGGATCACGGAACCGGATGCAGATTTTGTAAAGGAATTGAATGAAGTATCAGGTGGAAGAATCCGACTTGTAACACTGGCACCGAATGTAAAAGGAGCTATGGACTTCATACGGGAAATGAAGGAAGAAGTACAGATATCTCTGGGACATACAGCGGCAGATTATGAATGTGCGTCAGAAGCAATGGCACTGGGGGCACATCATGTAACGCATCTTTATAATGCGATGCAGCCGTTGGCCCACAGAGAACCGGGACTGATCGGAGCGGCTTCGGATGATCCGGAATGTATGGTCGAACTGATCTGTGATGGCTATCATATTCATCCGGCTGTAATCAGAGCAACGTTCAGAATGTTCGGACCGGAAAGAGTCATCCTGATCAGTGATTCCATGCGTGCAACAGGGATGAAAAACGGTACATATGAGCTTGGCGGACAGGAAGTAACTGTGAAGGACCGCAAGGCAGTGCTGAAAGACGGAACACTTGCAGGATCTGCGACAAATCTGTTTGGCTGTATGTGCAAAGCAATAGAATTTGGTGTGCCTGTAGACCAGGCGATTTTTGCAGCCACGAGAAATCCGGCAAGAAGTATTGGGATTTATGACAGAACAGGGTCTGTTCATACAGGTAAAGAGGCAGATCTTCTTCTGGTAACAGAGAATTTTGAATTAAAAAGAGTTATCTGATATACCTGCTGAAGTATTGGATCATCATTCACAGAATAACTTGATTTAGTTCAGGAATTGTGATTGTATTTCAGAATTAAATGCGTTATGATAATAAATAGACAAAAAAGTTATAGAAAAATACAGCAGGTGGAGTAGATGGATAAAAGGGTATTGCGTGAACGAATGCGCAAAAAGCAACAGCAGATAAGACGTCGTCAGATGATGAAAAAAGGCGCGTATATTGTTGCAATAATTCTCGTATTTGTCTTTGTGATACGAGGAATCATTCTTCCGGTCATTAATCGGGTCGGAGGGAAAAATACAGATAAACCGGCACAGGTACAGGCAGAAACAGATACGAATGCGAATACCAATACGGGAGATTCAGGAACTGAGACACAGATAGAAAAAGACACAAATGCAGCAATCCGTAAACCGCTGAAGGGTGCGAGTGATCTGACAAAGGCTTCACAGCTGACTGCTGGCTGGCATGAGGATGAGAACGGAAAATGGTATCAGAACTCGGATGGTACATATTATGCAGGCGGCCTGCAGGAAATAGATGGTTCTACATATTATTTTGGAGACAATGGTTATACACAGACCGGCTGGGTAAGTGTTGGTTTTGATGACTATTATTTCAATGATGACGGAACGTATGATCCGAGTCAGCATAAGACAAGAATTGCATTTACGTTTGATGATGGCCCGGGAGAGTATACAGACCAGCTTCTGGACTGCCTGGAACAGAATAATGCACATGCGACATTCTTTATGCTCGGACAGAATGTTGAGAACTGGCAGAGCGAAGTTCAGCGAATGATAGACATTGGATGTGAGATCGGATCTCATTCCTGGGATCATCTGAATCTGTATGATCTTGATATGGATGCAGTTGCCAAAGAGTTTTCAGATACAGATGCAGCTCTGGAGAAGGCATGTGGACAGAAGGCAAGTGTTGCCAGAGCACCATATGGAAACTGGAGTGATGATATCATTGCTACTGTACAGAAACCATTCTTTACATGGTCGCTGGATTCTCTTGACTGGAGTTATAAGGATGTTGACAAAGACTATAATGAGATTATGAACGGAGATCTTACTGACGGTTCGATCATTCTGATGCATGATATTCATGAGCCATCCGTACAGGCTGCGATCAAGATGATTCCGGAACTTGTGCAGAAGGGTTATAAGCTGATGACTGTCAGTGAGCTTGCAGCAGCCAAGGGAGTTACTTTACAGAATGCAAACTACTCTGATTTCTGGGATAGTTCACTTCAGAAGGGTATCGTTGCAGGATATAACAGTGGTTCTTCTGACGGAAGCAGTGATGGTACAGCGGTATCAGATGGTACTACCTCAGATGACGGCTCAACAGATAGTTCTGATGTAAGTGATACAGGATCTTCGGACAGCAGTGATGTCAGTGATGGAAGTGATGAGAGTTCCGACAGTTCTTCCGGAGATAACAGCTCAGGAGGCGATGACTCTTCCGGGGATGGAAGTTCATCAGATGAGAGTTCCGGAGATAACAGCTCAGACGATGGATCTTATGATGACAGTTCCGGAGACGGAAGTGATTATGCAGATGAGGACTCCGGAGATGGGTATGATACAGGATATTAATTCTATATAAAATAAGAATCCACAAAAGAGGACAAGTTCGAAAGCGCAATCGGACAAGTCCTCTTTTTTGTGTACTTGTAATTTCTTATTTTAATTGACGGGAACATTATGGATTGGTATAATATGTCTATAAAAATGCAAAATATCAGCATAATAAATGTGCATAATGCTGATAGGAGGCGCAGAGTTGTAAAGAGTGCCGGAATAAAATAGCTGTTAAGGGAGGTACGTTTGAATGGGAGAGAAGTTGCAGTTTACAGAGCTGGATCAGTATCTGTTCGGACAGGGAACCCATTATGACATTTACAGGAAATTAGGAGCCCATCCGACGATACAGAGGCGTAAGAAAGGTGTATATTTTGCTGTGTGGGCACCAAATGCCAGATCAGTTTCTGTTGTTGGAGAGTTTAATAACTGGAATACACAGGCAAATCCAATGAAGAAAGTCGGACCAATTGGGGTATATGAGACATTTATACCTGGAGCAAAAGTTGGAGATCTCTATAAATTCTATATTATCGGCTATCATGGTGAAGAATTATACAAAGCTGATCCATATGGCAATGAAGCAGAACTGAGACCTGGCACTGCATCCAGAATTGCGGATATTTCTGATTATAAATGGAAAGATACTACCTGGATGAAAAGACGTCCGGAATTTGATGAAACCAAAGATCCTATGGCCATTTATGAGGTACACCCCGGTTCCTGGAAGAAACATGAAGCAAAAGATGAAGATGATCCGGGATTTTATAATTACCGTGAACTGGCACATGAACTTGCTGCCTATGTAAAGAAAATGGGTTATACACATGTAGAACTTATGGGAATTGCCGAGCATCCGTTTGATGGCTCATGGGGATATCAGGTCACAGGATATTATGCACCAACCTCCCGTTATGGTTCTGTTCAGGATTTCAAGTATATGATCGATTATCTGCACCGTAATAAGATTGGAGTTATTCTGGACTGGGTACCGGCACATTTTCCGAAAGATGCACAAGGCCTCGCAAATTTTGACGGTACAGCAGTATATGAACATGAAGATCCGAGACAGGGAGAACATCCGGACTGGGGAACCAAGATTTATAACTATGGCCGTCCGGAGGTCAAAAACTTCCTGATTGCCAATGCACTCTACTGGATTGAAGAGTGTCATGTAGACGGACTTCGTGTTGATGCAGTAGCATCTATGCTTTATCTGGATTATGGAAAGAAGGATGGCGAGTGGGTTGCTAATAAATATGGTGATAACAAAAACCTTGAAGCAATTGAGTTTTTCAAACATTTGAATACCGTTGTACTTGGAAGAAATCATGGAACGGTCATGATAGCAGAAGAATCTACCGCATGGCCACAGGTTACCGGAAAAGCTGAAGATGGAGGACTTGGCTTCTCTTTGAAATGGAATATGGGATGGATGAATGATTTTCTTGAATACATGAAATTGGATCCATATTTCCGTAAGGACAATCACAATAAGATGACATTTTCTATGACTTATGCATACAGTGAAAAATATGTCCTTGTCATCTCGCATGATGAAGTCGTACATTTGAAATGTTCTATGGTTAATAAGATGCCAGGCTATCCGGAAGAAAAGATTCGTAATTTGAAAGCTGCGTATGCATTTATGCTGTTCCATCCAGGCAAAAAACTTCTGTTTATGGGACAGGAATTTGGACAGCTGCGTGAATGGAGTGAGGAGAGGGAGCTTGACTGGTATCTTCTGAATGAAAAACCACATCAGGATCTTCAGGAGTTTGTAAAGACGCTTTTACATATGTATACAAAGTATCCTGCATTGTATGCAGGGGACAACGATCCTGACGGATTTGAGTGGATCAATGCAGACGATGCATACAGAAGTATTTTCAGTCTGGTAAGAAAATCTCCTACAAAGAGAAATAACCTTCTGTTTATTGTAAACTTTACGCCGGTTGACCGCCCGGATTATCGTGTCGGTGTTCCAAAGAAAAAACAGTATAAACTGATCATGAATGAACATGGACTTTTGGAGAAACCGGAGGTATTTAAAGCAGAGGCACAGGAATGTGATCACAGAGAGTTTTCGTTTGACTATCCACTGCCAGGATATGGTGTTGCGGTGTTTACTTATTGATATTTTATTGTGAAAGTTAACCAATTTTACACATCGATAATTATATAAATTTAACAAATAAAATCGTTGCAATTTAAGAAAATATAGGTTATACTGAACGCAACTGAGGAAAATCATTTGGAAACTCAGTATTTACATGAAATGCAGTAAGTTGAACATAAAAAATAAAGATTTTGAAAGGAGATTTACAATGAAAGTATCTAATATTAAAGACATCGAGAAATTTTTTGAAGTAGTAGACAGCTGCCAGGGCAAAGTTGAACTGGTAACAGGTGAAGGTGACAGACTGAACCTCAAATCCAAACTGTCCCAGTATGTATCTCTTGCAAACATCTTCTCCGGCGGAGAAATTCCGGAACTTGAGATCGTAGCATATGAGAAAGAAGATATCGACAAACTTCTCAGCTTCATGATCAACGGTTGATTTTAGAGAGTATAGAGTGGGGACGTGACTGGTTCATGTCCCCATTACCCATATAAAGGGATAATAACCAGGGGGTATTTTATGCCTCCTGGTCAAATTGCGTTATAAGTTAGTGCTATAAAACAAATAATATAAAGTAATTTAGCAATCATTTTGCCCATGGGCAGAAAGAGAGGAAATGCAATCATGGAAAAAACTAAAATTGACATTATCTCCGGTTTCCTTGGAGCCGGTAAAACAACACTGATCAAGAAACTTCTGAAAGATGCCTTTCAGGGGGAGCAGGTCGTACTGATTGAAAATGAATTTGGTGAGATCGGCATTGATGGAGGATTTCTGAAAGAAGCCGGAATCCAGATCCGTGAAATGAACTCAGGATGTATCTGCTGCTCACTGGTTGGTGATTTTGGTGCATCTTTGAAAGAAGTTATCAGCAAATATCACCCAGACAGAATCCTGATTGAGCCATCTGGTGTCGGCAAATTATCTGATGTCATTAAAGCAGTACAGGGCGTAGAGGAAGAAACAGGACTGGTTCTGAACAGCTACACTACTGTTGTTGATGCAAAGAAATGCAAAATGTATATGAGAAATTTCGGTGAATTTTTCAACAATCAGGTTGAATATGCCGGAGCAATCATCATGAGCCGTACAGATATTGTTGACGAAGCAAAAGCACAGGCATCACTGGAACTGCTTCGTGAGATTAACTCCAAAGCAGCGATCATCACAACACCAATCGAGAAACTGGAAGGTAAAAAACTTCTGGAGGTTATGGAGCATCCGGTATCTCTGGCAGATGAGCTGATGGAAGAAGAGGAGGTATGCCCGGAATGCGGACATGTGCATGAACATGTCGAACATCATCATCATGACCATGATGAAGAATGTGGATGCGGACATGACCACGATCATGAAGAACATGAGCATCATCATCACGACCATGATGAAGAATGTGGATGCGGACATGACCACGATCATGAAGAACATGAGCATCATCATCACGACCATGATGAAGAATGTGGATGCGGACATGACCACGATCATGAAGAACATGAGC
>OLQP01000184.1_pt1 | contig 62972 bp, 61 predicted proteins | sample 1643181 | NCBI WGS metagenome assembly OLQP01 (sample SAMEA3136710, study PRJEB25190) | human gut metagenome | biome: human gut; feature: human-associated habitat; material: faeces | place: Austria | collected 2013 | reverse complement strand
CGGCTTTCGAGCGACAACGGCGCGGCATGCGACCGTGGGCTCCGAGTCTCGCCTGCCCAGCCTGCGGTCTCCCGTTCTTCGCTGCCGCCGTTGTGTATAATAGCTGGTTGCTTGCTTGATTATCAATTACCGCGCTTTTCGCGCGAAGGGGATTCAGGATTACGGATATGCTAGAAGCACTCGCTCGTCTTTTCTCGTACATCGTTCAGCCTTGCTACGATCTGACAGGAAGCTGGTGGATGGCCATTTTGCTGTTCACCGTGATCATCAAGATCGTTCTCATGCCGCTGTCGCTTTGGTGCCAGTGGAACAGCATCGTCATGGTCAAGATCATGCCGGAGCTCAACCGCATCAAAGTGAAGTACTTCGGCGACGCCGAAGCCATCGGCGAGAAGCAGACCTTGCTGAACAAGAAGCACCACTATCATCCTCTGCTGTCGCTCATTCCGTTGGCGGCGCAGATTCTCGTGCTGTTCGGACTGGTGGAAGTGATTCACGGCATCACCGACCACGGCGCTCCGGGAACCGAGTTCTTGGGCATGGTGCCGATTGAAGACGGAGGGCTTTCTTGGATCATGCCGCTTCTGGCCGGTTTGTCCGCGGTGGTGATGGGCTTCGAGCAGAACAGGATCAACCCGCTGCAGCGCGAGCAGTCGAAGATGGAGAAGAACACCACTAACGGGCTGTCCATCGTGCTGTCCCTCGTCCTGGGCGTGTACGTGGCCGCCGGCATGGCCTTCTACTGGATATGCTCGAACCTGATGGCCATCGTGGTGCAGGCCCTGTGCAACCTGATCATGCGGCCAGCGAAGTATATCGACTATGCCGAACTCGCTGCAAGTCGTGTGGAGCTGGACGAGCTCAACGCTTTCACGGCGCGTAAAACGCCTTGGTACAAGCGCGATCCGCTGGCGAAGCGCGAGAAGGAGGACTACAAGCGCTTCATGAGCGTGGTCGGCAAGCATATCGTGTTCTACTCCGAGCGCAGCGGCTTCTACAAGTACTTCCAGGGCGCCGTCGAATGGCTGCTGGCGAACTCCGATGCGTGCGTTCACTACGTTACCAGCGATCCCAACGACCAGGTGTTCAAGCTGCATGAGGCAAATCCCCGCCTCATACCGTACTACATCGGCGACAAGCGCCTGATCACGCTCATGATGAAGCTCGATTGCGACGTTGCCGTGATGACGCTGGACGATCTGGAGAATTTCTACATCAAGCGTTCGTATATTCGCAAAGACATCGAGTACGTGTATATGTTCCACCATATGACGTCCACGCACTTGGTGTGCACGAAGGAGGCTTTCGACCACTACGACACCGTTCTGTGCGTGGGCCCGCACCAGAAGGCGGAGCTCGAACGGGCCGGGGAGATGCGGGATATCCCTCGTCGCAATCTCGTGGAATGCGGCTACGACCTGCTCGATCGGCAGATCGCGGCCTACGAGTCGCGCAAGGCCGCGAAAGCTGCCGAGGGCGCCGGGTCGCGTCGTCCCGTCGTGCTCGTCGCTCCGTCGTGGCAGGAGGACTGCCTGCTCGACCTGTGCGCGGACGAGGTCGTCGAACCCTTGCTGGGACGCGGGTTCAGCGTGATCGTGCGTCCGCATCCCGAGTACACCAAGCGCTATCACGCCCGGTGGGAGTCGCTGCAGCAGCGCTACGCGTCGTGGTCGCGCGACGACATCTACTTCGAGCAGGACTTCAGCACGTCCGATTCGGTCTACGATGCCGACGTGCTGGTCACCGACTGGTCCTCCATCGCCTGTGAGTTCTCCTTCACCACGATGAAGCCGTGCGTGTTCGTGGACACGCCCATGAAGGTGACCAACCCCGATTGGGAGGAGCTGGGCATCGAGCCCGCCGATCTGGCCATCCGCAATCAAATCGGCGCGTCGCTGGCCATGGAGGAGCTGTCGCGGTTGGGCGATGTCGTGGAGGACATGGTTGCCCGCCCCGAAGCCTGGCGGAACCGTATCGAGGAGGTGCGTTCGCGCATGATCTACCATAAGGGTCGCGGGGGCGAGATCGCCGGCGCATATCTGCTTGACCGCATGCTGGCGAAGCAGGGCGACCGGGCCGTCGAGGCGTCCGGAGCATTCCGGCTGGATAGGGCTGGCGTAGCCGGCTGGATCGACGAGGAGGTGCGTCATGCGGGATAGCAGCCTGCCGCGCTTCGCTGCGCGCATCGGCCTTGCGGCGTCCGACGTCGCGTTCCCCCTTGCCATCGCTCTGGTTTTGACGCTGGGTTTCGCCTCGCCGGCCTACGCCTACGTCGACCCTTCGGTCATGACCTACACCATACAGGCGCTGGCGGGCGTCGCGGTGGCGCTTTCGGCTGTGCTCGGCGTCGTTTGGCGCCGCATGCGCAGACATCTTCTGCATATTCTGCGCATCGACGAGAACGAGGGGAAACAGGTTGAAGGCGCGGTACACGCGCTCGATCCGCTTGCGTCCGATTACCGAGACCGCCTCGATAGGGCGGAATCGGAAGCGCGCAGAATGAAGGCCGAGCAATCGTCGAGCAAGCCTGAGACGCTGTGCTGGCGTGCGCGCTTCCTGTTCTCGCTGGCGGCTTCGCTGATGCTGGTCTACACGTTCGCGGTGGTGGCTCCGCTGGAAATCGTCGCCAGCAGCGTGAACAGCCTGCTCTTCACGGTGACGGACGTCTGGGTTCCCTTCGCCGTCTTCGGGCTCGCGGGCACTGTCGTGCTGGCCTTGGCGTTGTCGCTGTTGCGGGGAAGGGCGTTCAACGTGTGCTTCGCGGTCGTGGCGGCCGTGGGCGTAGCCGGCTTCGTGCAGGCCCTGTTCCTGAACGGATCTCTTCCCGCAGCCGACGGCACGCAGGTGGTTTGGGACGACTACACCACGGCCACCGTGGTGAGCGCCGCCGTGTGGATCGTCCTCATCGGGTCGGCGGTGTTCCTGTCGCTGAGGAAGTCGCTGGCGTTCAAGGGCGCGGCCGCCGCGCTGTGCCTGGTGGGCGTCGTCGCGCAGTCGGTGAGCCTGGGAGTCCTGCTCACCGCGCCGGCGCCCGACGGCTTGCCCCCTGTCGCCGCGAGGCACTCCGTCACTACCGACGGAGTCTCGGAGGTTTCGTCGAACGGCAACATCATCATGTTCGTGCTGGATACGTACGACACGCTGTATTTGGAGGAGGGTCTGGAGGAGGAGCCCGGCTGCCTCGACGAGTTCACCGGGTTCACCTGGTTCGACAACTCCACCGGCTCGATGATCCCCACGCGCTACGCCATGGCCTCGATGCTGACGGGGCAGTCCCTCGATGAGGGCGATGAGGGCTTCTCCACGTCGTTGATCATCGACTGGTACGAGCAGCACGGCCTGATCGACGACATCAACGCGCAGGGGTACGAGACGCGCCTGTACGCCACCGACATCAACGATGCCATCGGCTCCCTGTCCGAGCGGGTGGAGAACATCAAGCTCCGCGAGAACCGGCTGGACTACCCGTCGGCGGTTGCGATGCTGGTGAAGTGTTCGCTGTACCGCGATCTGCCCTGGGCGCTGAAGCCGCCGTTCTGGTTCTACACCGACGAGGTGAACAGCGCTGCGTTGGGCAGCGGTGCCGAGAGCGCCGTGAACGCGCTGTGGACCATGAACGACGCGCGATACTACGCAACCCTCAAAGAGCAGGGGCTGAGCGCCGCCGACCTGGGCGAGAAGGGGAGCTTCCGCGTCATTCACCTGGCGGGCCCCCATCCGCCGTACACGCTGAACCGCAACGCCGAGACGGTGGAGGACGGAACCGGCGCCATCGAGCAAGGCCTCGGATCTCTCCACATCGTGAGCGCGTATCTGGAGGAGCTCAAGCGGTTGGGCTTGTACGACGAGGCCACCATCGTGGTGACCGCCGACCATGGCGAGTGGTACATCGCCGAAGACATAGTGCGTGCGACCAGCCCTATCATGCTGGTGAAGCCCTCGACGCAGCCGGGCGGCTCGGACGAGCCCGTGAAGCGCTCTTCGGTGCCGACGGGACACGTCGATCTCGCGGCGACGCTGCTCGAGGCCGCCGGGGGCGATGCCTCCGCGTACGGTGGGATGAGCGTGTTCGACGTGCCCGACGCCCCGCGCCCCCGCTACTACAACGCCTCGTCGGTGGTGGGTCCCGAGCACGTGTACACGTCCATCATCCAGTGGGAGATCGACGGCGATGCGATGAACTGGGACGATTGGCGCGAAACGGGAGTGAGATGGCCCATCGGCTGATCGCGCCGCGCCGCTTCCGTCGTCGGTCTCTGACGAGGGTGTGAAAAAAGCGCGTCTTCCGCGGGTTGTTCCCGGGCTTTGTGCTAGGATGGTAACGAACAAACGTTTGCAACTGAGGCAAACCCTCGGCATGACGACGAAAAGGAACCGATGACGCGCATCGAACGAACCATCTTGGGGATCGATCCCGGCCTGGCCAACACCGGCTGGGGTATCGTGGAGCAGCGCGGGCCGCGCCTGGCGTGCACGGCATACGGGTGCGTGTCCACGCCGAAGGAGCTGCCGCTGGCTCAGCGTCTGCGGAAGATCCACGAGCAGATGGCCGCGGTCATCGCGCGGTTCCGGCCGACGTGCGCGGGAATCGAGACCGTGTGGTTCGGCGTGAACGTGCAAAGCGCGTTCGCTACGGGGCAGGCACGGGGCGCTGCGCTCGTGGCATGCGCCGAATGCGACCTCGAGGTGCTGGAATTCTCGCCCAGCCAGATCAAGCTGGCGGTGGTGGGAACCGGCTCGGCCGAGAAGGACCAGGTGCAGTACATGGTGCGCCAGCTGCTGGCCCTCGAGGACGTCCCGCGACCCGACCATGCCGCCGACGCGTTGGCCGCCGCCATCTGCTACACCACTCACGAGGGCTTCGCGCGCCGCACGGGCGCGGCATGCATGGCGTACGACGCGCCCGTTTGCAACGTACCCGTTGGAAAGGACAGGCCATGATCGCGTTTCTCAAGGGGACGCTGGCGGGGAAGACCGCCACGACCGCCTATATCGAAGTGAACGGCGTGGGCTATGCCGTGGGCATGTCCCAGGCCAGCCTGTCGAAGCTGCCCGAAACGGGGGCACCGGTTGAGGTGCACACGTTCTTGCAGGTGCGCGACGATGCGCTGGCGCTGTACGGATTTCTCGCGCTGGAGGAGAAGGCTCTGTTCGAGCGGCTCATCGGCGTGGGCGGCGTGGGGCCGAAGGTGGCGCTTGCCGCGCTGTCGGCGTTCTCGCCCGCGGGTCTTGTGGCCGCCGTGCAGGCGCAGGACGTGGCGGCGGTGCAGCGCATTCCCGGCGTGGGGAAGAAGACGGCCTCGCGCATCATCCTGGAGCTGAAGGGCTCGTTCGACGAGGGGCTGGCAAGCCTGTTCGACGGGGCGGCGCCCGCAGCGGCGTCGGCTGCGAATCTTGCCGGCACGCGCGAGGCGCTGCTGTCGATGGGCTTCACGTCCGAAGAGGCCGACGTCGCCCTCAAGGGCGCCCCCGAAGGCGCGTCCGAGGGCGTGCTGCTACAATATGCGCTGAAGCGATTAGGTTCCGCCGGTCTGCCGACCGGCGGAACGGCTTGACGCTGCGGCTTTCCGCAGCACCCGATCTTGGCGCTCCAAGCCCTCCTCGCGTACGAAGTACGCTTCGTCGGGCTTTCACGTCAATCTCGGGCACCGCGAAAAGCCTCGCTGACATTGTCGGACCGGCGAGGGGGACAATGTTAGACTGGCGAGAAAGATGAAAAGGCGGTTATGGCTGACAACGGCATTGAAATAGAAGGGCTCGTGTTCGAAGCGGGCGCCGGAGCGGGGCGGGATAGCGGCTCGTCGCCCGTCGACGCACGCTCGCGCGCGGTGGCGCCGACGCTCACCGAGGACGATCTCGCGCTCGATCGCAGTCTGCGCCCTAAGCGCCTGGGCGACTACCTGGGGCAGACGAAGATCAAGGAGTCGCTCGCCATCCTCATCGAGGCGGCTCAGGCGCGCGGCGACGTGGTGGATCATATCTTGTTCTCAGGACCTCCGGGCCTCGGCAAGACCACGCTGGCCACGGTCGTCGCCAACGAGCTGGGCGCGAACATCAAGACGACGAGCGGCCCCGCCATCGAGCGCACGGGCGATCTGGCGGCCATCCTCACGAACCTCGAGGAGGGCGATGTCCTGTTCATCGACGAGATCCATCGCCTGAACCGCATGGTCGAAGAGGTGCTGTACCCTGCGCTCGAGGACTTCGCCCTCGACATCGTGGTGGGGAAGGGCCCGGCGGCGCGCTCCATCCGCCTCGACTTGCCGCGCTTCACCCTCGTCGGCGCCACGACGCGCACCGGTTTGCTGACCGGTCCCTTGCGCGACCGTTTCGGCATCGTGTTCCGCCTGCAGTACTACTCGCCCGACGAGCTGGCCTCCATCGTATGCCGTTCCGCCTCCATCCTGGACGTCGCAATCGAGGAGGACGGGGCGCTGGAAATCGCGCGCCGTAGCCGCGGCACCCCGCGTCTGGCGAACCGCCTGCTCAAGCGCGTGCGCGATTGGGCGCAGGTGCGCGGGGACGGCATCATCGACGAGGACGTGGCCGCCCAAGCGCTCAGCTTCTTCGAAGTCGACGCGTTGGGCTTGGACATGATGGACAACCGCATCCTCGAGCTTCTGGCCGTGCAGTTCGGCGGCCGCCCCGTGGGGCTGACCACGCTGGCGTCCGCCCTGTCGGAGGACACCGACACGCTGGAAGACGTCTACGAGCCTTACCTCATGCAGCAGGGCCTGCTGGTGCGTACGCCGAAGGGCCGCATCTGCACCGAGCGGGCCTACGACCATCTGGGGATTCCGGTTCCGCCGTCCTCGTGATCACGACCGTCCGGGGCGTCCCGGGCTTACGAAGGGAGCTTCCATGCTCGAACAGGATTACCTGATGCGCATCCTCCTGCAATTCGCGGAGGCCATCCGCCGCAGCTGGGCGCGATCGGTGGAGGATCGCGATCCGCGCGATGCCGCCAACATGCTGGAGCGCGCCATAGGCGACGCCACCGACATCGACGGCGCCACGCTGCTGTCGCTGTCGCCCGAGTCGATAGCCAGCGTCATGCAGGTGTCGGGCGTCGACCCGCGCGTGTCCGAGTACATCGCCCGGAGCCTGCTTCTGGCCTCGGGTTATCTGGCAGAGGCGGGCGAGGGCGAGCTGTCCGCCCTGCGCGCCGAGCAGGCTCGCGCCTTGGCCGAGGCGTACGATCTCGATCTGCCCGACACGCCCGAAGAGCTAGCCACCCTTTTGGATGAGGCCGATGCCGCGCTGGCGAAAGACGCCGAGTCCACCATGGACGTGCTAGGCTACGGCACCGAGCCCGTCATCCCGGCGAGCACGATCGAGGCGCCCCTCGATTCCGACCGGTAGGAGCCCGCTCGATCAACGGATCGGTAAAATACGGGCGAAAAAGAGAATCCCGAGCTTTTTTGTTGCCGCATAGCGTATAGTAAGCATGTGCCCTCGAGGTGAGGGCGAGTGTTGCGGCCATGCAGCACACAGTGTTACCTCCTCGGGGACGAGGAGAGGAAAGAGGATTTAAAATGGCGGAAGGTACTGTTAAGTGGTTCAACCCGGAAAAGGGCTACGGCTTCATCTCTCAGAAGGATGGCGAAGACCTCTTCGTGCATTTCTCTGAGATCAAGATGGACGGCTTCAAGACGCTTGACGAAGGTGCTGCGGTGCAGTTCGACGTCACGACCGGTCAGAACGGCAAGCTTCAGGCAAGCAACGTGACGAAGGCATAAGCAGACTAACATATAGAATGCTGAAATGACCCCGCAAAGTGCGGGGTCATTTTTTATGGCAGAGGTCCTGTCCAGAACGATCTTCGCTCCTAAAACACGCCTCGCGCGCTGAGGCGTGTTTTAGGAGCGAAGATTTGATTTCCGGAGCGGGTGATGTTCGAAAACCGTCGTCGCCTTCCACCTGGCGGAGCGTCTAACAGATGAACATGGCGTCGCCGAACGAGAGCAGGCGGTAGCGCTCTTCGATGGCGTGTCGGTAGGCGGCCATGATGTGCTCGCGCGTGGAGAACGCGGACACCAGCATCATGAGCGTGGAGCGCGGCACGTGGAAGTTCGTGACGAGCGCGTCAACCACGTGGAACTGCGAGCCGGGCAGCAGGTACAGCGACGTCGTCTCCCGATCGCGTGCGCGCACGGCTTCCGCGTCGTCGTCCCACGCGCTTTCGAGGCTGCGCACGCTGGTGGTGCCCACGGCGATCACGCGCCCGCCGCGCTCGCGCGTCTCGGCGATGGCGTCCACGGTGCGCTGGGGCACCGTGTAGTACTCGGTGTGGATGACGTGCTGCTCGGGGTCGTCCTCGTCCACGATGCGGAAGGTGTCCAGGCCCACTTCCAGCTCCACGGTTTCCCAGCGCACGCCCTGATCGCGCAGGCGAGCGATGAGCGCGGGCGTGAAATGCAGGCCGGCCGTGGGCGCGGCGGCCGAGCTTTCGCGGCGCGAGTACACGGTTTGGTACAGCTCCTCGTCGCCGGCGTAGTTCTTGATGTAGGGCGGCAGCGGCGTGTGCCCCACCGCGTGCAGCGCCTCGTCGAGGGAGGGCAGCGTCGTGCTCAGGCGAGCGAGGCGCTCGCCCTTCTGCGCGCCGTCGGCCCAGTCGACGATTTCCGCGGACAGCGCCACGTCGCCCTCCGCGTCCGCGAAGTCCACGACGGCTCCGGTGCCGGGCTTCAGGCGCTTGCCCGGGCGCACGAGCACCTCCCAGAGCGCGCTTCGGTTCGTGCGCGGCTCGCGATCGTGCACCTCGCGCAGCAGGAACACCTCAGCCGCGCCTCCCGTGCCGCGCTTCGCGCCCAGCAGGCGGGCGGGCATGACGCGCGTCTCGTTGGCGATGAGCAGGTCGTTCGGACGCAGGTAGTCGGCGATGTCGCGGAAGATGCGATCCTCGAGCGCGCCCGTGGCTCGATCCATGACCAGCAGGCGGCAGCCGTCGCGCTCGGCGGCAGGTTCCTGCGCGATGAGCTCGGGAGGCAGGTCGTAGTCGAAATCAGAGGTCTTCATGCGTGCGTCCTTCGTGCGTTTCGGGATAGGCGGTGCGAACTGCCTATTATAGACCTTGATGCAAGCCGACGGACGCTTATCCGTCCCACTCCATCTCGTACCAGCATTCGAGGGACAGCCCCGGCACGCGTTTGAATTCGTCCACGTTGTTCGTGACGAGCACGGCGTTGTTCGCCAGCGCCGTGGCGGCGATGAGGAGATCGTTGTGACCGATCTTCTTGCCGGCTCGCTCAAGCTGGCAGCGGATGCGGCCATATGCGTGAGCGCAGTCGGAATCGAACGGCAGCACTTCGAAGGGGAGCGTGAACTCGTCAACGAGCCAGCGCGCCTTCTCGGGATGAGAGCTTTTTTCCGCGCCGACGCGCAGCTCGCCTTCCACGATAGCGGGAATTTTGAAGAGCTTCGGGCTGCTTCTGCGCATCATATCGTAGGCGTACGGGAGTCGTCCGCGCATGAAATCGATGCATATGCAGCTGTCGAGCAGGTACACGGCTACGCCAACTCCAAGGCAGGGATGGGTTCGAGGTCGAAGGGGTCGTCCGGCGGTTCGACGAGCGTATCGTCGTCGCAGGCACCGTACAGGTCGAAGAACCCGTGCGGCCACAGCCCGCTCGTATCGCGATCGCGCAGCACGCCCGCCACGAACTTCGAGAGCGTCTTTCCTTCGCGTGCGGCGTCCTGGCGCAAGCCTTCCATCATGGGTTCGTCCATGTAGAGGGAAAGTTGAGGCATGGCACGCTCCTTCCATGATGCGTGTTGCAAACATACTTGTAAGTATACTTGTATTGCTCATCGGATGCAAGGCGACGCGGTGCGCGGAACCTACTCTCTATCGCGCTCCTGCTCTCGCAGGGCCTTCAGCACGGCGCGCTTGCGGGCCTGCTTGGCGTCGTAGGCGGCGCGCTCGGCCCTCTTTGCGGCGCGCGCGGCCTCGGCTTCGGCGCGCTCCTCGGCGCGGGCTGATGCCTCCGCTTCGCGAGCGGCGGCCCGCTGCGCCTTGCGCTCGGCGCGCTCGGCGGCGGCCTCGGCGTCCGAGAAGCGGCAGCCGCAGTAGTTCTGACGGTACATCCCGAGCTCGCGGCTGCGGTGCGTGGCCTCGTCGTAGAAGGGGCGGTAGTCCTCGAACAGCGGTCGCACGCTAGCAGCTGCGGCGGCGCGCTCCAGCTCCTCGCGGATGACGTCGGTGTACTGGTAGGGGCTCACCGAAAGCGTGGTGCCCAGCGCATCGAAGCCCTGCTCGGCGGCCAGCGCCGCGGCCTCTTCGAAGCGTAGGCGGTAGCACGCCCGGCAGCGCGCCTTGCGGCGGGCGGGGTCGTGCTCGGCGGCGCCCACGCGTCCCGCGCAGGCCTCCCAGGCGGCGGGATCGTACGCGCCTTCCACTACCGGCGCCGATACGTCGGCCGCCCAGGCGCGCAGCGTGGCCAGGCGGCGCGCGTATTCGTCGGCGGGCGCGATGTTCGAGTTCATGTAGGCGATGGTCAGGTCGTGCCCGGCGGCGCGCAGCAGGCGCACCGGTTCGAGCGAGCACGGTCCGCAGCAGGCATGAAGCAGTAATTTCATCGGGTTTTCCACGCTCCTTCGCAACGTGACGTATACTACCATGCTTGGAACGCAAACATCCGAGCAAAGGATCAACGCATGGCACCTCGCACGTATCGCGCAATCTTCTTCGACCTAGACGGCACGCTGCTGCCTATGGAGCTGGACGAGTTCCTGGGCGCTTACTTCGAGGCCATCGCGACGTTCGTCGCTCGGCACGGGCTGGACGCGAAGTCGTTCTCGGCCGGGCTCAAGGCGGGCATCGGCGCCATGGCCGCCCACGACGACGATCGCACGAACTACGATGCGTACTGGGAGGCGTTCTTCAGCCACGCCGACCGCGACGCGGCGTCCTGGGAAGAGCTGCTGACCGGGTTCTACGAGCACGACTTCGGCGCCATCGGCGAAGGCTTCGCACCCAACCCGGCCGCCGCGCGCGCCATCGAGACGCTGGCGGCGAAGGGCTACCCGCTCGTGCTGGCCACCATGCCCATGTTCCCGCGTCGCGCCGTCGAATGGCGCCTGACCTGGGCCGGGGTTGACGCATCGAGGTTCGCCCGCATCACGTCGTTCGAGAACTCCACCAGCGTGAAGCCGAAGCTGGCCTACTACGCGGAGAACGTGGCGGCGTGCGGGCTTTCCGGCGAGGACGTGCTCATGGTGGGCAACAACACGGTGGAGGATCTGGCCGCGTGCGGCTTGGGCGCCGATGCGTTCCTCGTGACCGACCACCTGCTCGACCCGACGGAGGGCTTCGACCTGGGCACCGTCAAGCACGGCACCATGGAGGAGTTCGCCGCTTGGGCCGAGGCGCTGCCCGTATGCGCCGACCCCGCGCAAGGCGTCGACGCCGGCGTCGTGACGGCGGCCGCGCGCGAGGCCGCGCTGTCCGGGCGGGCGGGGGCCTAGCATGGCGCTGTTCGACTGCGAGGTCCAGGCGACGAGCGGACACGCCCGCGCGCTGTCCTACGAGACGGCGCACGGATCGTTCCAAACGCCCCTGTTCATGCCGGTGGGCACCAGCGCCACGGTGAAGGGCGTCACCGCGGGCCAGCTGCGCGACCTGGGCAGCCAGGTGGTGCTGGCCAACACCTACCACCTGTCGCTGCGCCCCGGTGCCGATGTGGTTGCGGAAGCGGGCGGCGTGCATCGTTTCATGAACTACGACGGCCCCATGCTCACCGACTCGGGCGGGTTCCAGGTGTTCAGCCTGGCCGACACGTTGAAGCTCGACGACGAGGGCCTCACGTTCCGCTCCATCTACGACGGCGCGAAGGTGCGCTGGACGCCCGAGAGCAACATGGCCGTCCAGGAGCAGCTGGGCGCCGACATCGCCATGCAGCTGGACCAGTGCACGCCCTACCCGGCTGAGAAGGCCTTCGTCGCGAAGGCCGTTGACCTGTCGGCCAACTGGGCGCGCCGCTGCCTGGCCGCGCATACGCGCCCCGACCAGACGCTGTTCGGTATCGTGCAGGGCGGCATGGAGCTTGACCTGCGGCTGGAGTCCGTCCGCCGCTTGCGCGAGATCGAACGCGAGAGCCTGGAGGCCGGCGGGCGCCGCTTCGGCGGCTTCGGCATCGGCGGCTATTCGGTGGGCGAGGACCACGAGGTGATGTTCCAGACGCTGGGCGACGTGGCCCGCGCGTGCCCAGACGACCGTCCGCGTTACCTCATGGGCGTGGGCAACCCCACGACGCTCGTGCGCGCGGTGCGCGAGGGCGTGGACATGTTCGACTGCGTGCTGCCCACGCGCACGGCCCGCATGGGCACGGCGTTCAGCTCGACCGGTCGCATGAACATGCGCAACGCGAAGTTCACGCGCGACTTCGGCCCGCTCGACCCCGCGTGCACGTGCCCGACGTGCCAGAACCACAGCCGCGCCTACATCCGCCACCTCGTGAAGCAGAACGAGATGCTGGGCGGCATCCTGCTGTCCATCCACAACCTGCACTACCTCATCGACCTCATGCGCCGCGCACGCGAAGCGGTTCTGGCCGATGCGTACGAGGAGTTCTACGAGCAGTGGATGGCCAGCCCCGCGGCGAAGGACTACTAGCGCCGTCGCCCGTCGCAGGATCGACTGCGCCGCAGCGTTCGCGAGAAAGCGCTCAGCGCGATCGCAAGCCGCTGATGCTCATATTCTCGAATCGTTTCTGAACCCAGGAAGAGGGAAAGCGCTCGTCGATGCACCGTTCGATCGAGTTGGCGGGAGGGAGGTCGTCTGCCCGGGCGCTCTCGCGCGCGAGCACCTGGAGGGTGACGGCGATGTTGAAGGCCATGAACGCCGTGCCAACTGCGCTGAGGATCCGAACGGCCGTGCTTTTCCAATCCACTCTCTGCGAGATGCGGTAGATCAGAGGCATGGCGCAATGCGTCCAAGCGAGCCCGAGAGCGCCCCACAAAAGGGTGAACCCCGGGTTCAGGCTTCTGCCGAAGCTGCCGGGGAGATGGCTGTAGTCCCATGCGACGGCGCCGAAGAGAATCTCCATGAGCCAGCCGGTGGCCATTTCGACGGCCGAACCGATCAACGCCGACACTAAGAACATCGCTGGGGTGCTCAGATCGGAGAACCGAGCGGCGACTATGGTGAGCATGACGGCCCCCGTGCCGTAGATGGGGGAGAACGGTCCCCACACGAGGCCCGGACGGCTTTCGTTGCCCCCGAAGACGACGGCGTGAAAAGCCGTCTCGATTGCGAGCCCTGCGATGGAGGCGACGACGAACAGCCAGAACAGAAGCTGCATGTTGAGGGGATGGAGGGATTTGATCCGGCTGTTCGTCGCGGTTGCTTCCATGGTGCTCCTTGCCGAGGCGGTGGATTAGAACTCTATGCTGTTCACGACGTCGTCGACGGAGGCGGCGTTGCCGTACACGGAGATCTCGTAGCACATGCTGGAGTTGAAGACGTAGATGGTCTTGTACTCGTATTTCTTAGTCACGTGATCGATCTCCTTCTCGAAGCTGTACTCGTACTTCGTGACTTGGGATCCGTCGATCACGCTCGACTTCTCCTTGTCGATATCCCAGTTGATCGCGCCGAACTCCTTCTCGGCCTGCAGCTGCTTGAGCGCGATGGCCTCTTGGGCGGTCTTGGCCGCGCAGCTCGTCAGCGGAAGGTGCGTAACGGATATGGCGTTGTACTCGTCGTCGTTGTCCTCGTCGACGTCGCGGTACATGACGGTTCCACCCGTTTTGACGCCGCTCGGCGCATCGGGGATCGTCTGGCTCGCGGGTTGCCCGACCTCGACAGCTGTTGCAGCGGCTTCGCCATTGCCGGCTTCGGGGCTTTCGGCATCCGCGGCAGCGAGTGCGGCAGCGCCGGCTGCTTCGGCTTCGACGTTCGCGCCCTCGCTTGCATCCGCGGCTTCGACGCCAGCCGTCTCGGCGTCCGGGAGGGGCGCGTTCGTCGTTTCAGCATTCGGGGCGGAGGCGATTGCCGAAGCCGCGCTGGGGGCTTCGAGACGGGACAGGTCGAGGCTCGAGGCTTCCACATCGGAGCTCTCAACCCAGTTCGAGGGAACCTTCATCGTCATGTCCTGCACGGCGATCTCCCGATCGAGGCTCACCCCGCATCCGGCGAGGGCGAACGCTGCGGTCAGGCTCAGCGCGCAGAGCGCGATCAGGGACGCTTTCTTCTTCATAATCCATCGTTCCTTTCTTGCGGGTTCAGAGGCTTTGAGGTGTGGCCGGCCGCCGCCTTCGGGAAACGCGCGGCGGCCGTTGCGGGTTCGGTTCATACGCGGTCGGCGACGTGGGTCTTGCAGGATATGATCTCGACGTTGCCTTCCGCGATGCGGTAGACCAGCCTGTTGCGCTTGTCGATGCGCCGCGACCAGAGGCTCGACAGGTCACCTTGCAGCTGCTCGGGCTTGCCGACGCCTTCGGAGGCCCCGTTCTTCTCGATGTCCCTGATCAGCGCCTTGACGCGCTTGCGGCTCTCGATGTCCTCGCTTTTCATCCGGGTGTAGTCGTTCCATGCCTGGGGCGCCCATATGCGCACCGTCTTCCGGAACTCCTGCACGCCGTTGCCCTCGTCGATCGCGCGCATGCAGCGGCGCAGGCTGTTCAGGTACTCTTCGCAGCGCAGAGGGTCGACGGACAGCTTGAAGGGGATGCGGCGCTCGCGTGCCACCTTGTTGGCGAAGATCCTGAAAGCCGCATCCGTTCCGATGCCGAATTGGCTGCAGACGGCTTTCATCTCGCGCAGCGTGTCCTCGTCCACGAACACGCTCACCGTTTTCACGGCGGAGGGGGCGTCGCCGGTGCCCAGGAGGTTGCGTGCTTCGTGCAACGGGGTTCCGCTTTCGTTCGACGGGGCGCTTCCGTCGTGCGAAGGAGCATCGCCTTCGCCGAGCGAGGGGGCTTCGTCTTCTTCCGACGGAGAGCCGTCGCCGGTCGTCGACGGATCGCCGTCTCCCAACAACGGGGCATCGCCGTCGCCTGGAGCCTCGTCGTCTTCGGTGATCTTCACGTCGCGGGGGATGAGCGCCCGCACCACGACGGCCACCACGAGGATGATGACGCCGCCGACGAAGCACGTGATGACGACGGAGTCGTTGAACGCCTCGATGCCCTTTTGAAGCAGTTGGGGCAAGCCCAGCTCGTGCGCGATGACCGATGTGGCGGAAAGCGACTGCTCGGCGGCGTCGATGGTCCTGCCGTCCAGGCCCATTGCGCGCAGCTCGCCGGTGGGAAGCCCGCTGCGGTAGATGATGGAGGCGAGGCTGCCCAGGATGGCCACGCCCAGCACGTTGCCCAGGTCGTAGGACACCTCTTGCAGGCTGCCCGCGCTCGATGCCTTCTCGACGGGGGTCTCGCACATGATGAGCGACGCTCCGATGGCCAGCGCGCCCGTTCCCACGCCGACCAGCGTGGTGGAGATCATGACGGGCAGCAGCTCCAAGTCGTCCTTGAAGAACATGAGCATCATCATGGCGGCTGCAGCCAGTATCAGGCCGCCGGCCACCACGTTGCGCGGCTTCAGCCGCATGGCGAGCGGCGTGGCCACGGCGCTCGCGAGAAGGCTGGCGATGGCCATGGGCACCAGCTTCACGCCCGCTTCGAGCGTGCCGTCGCCGTTAACCAGCTGCAGCCATTGGGAAAGCATGTAGAGCAGGGTCGCCATGGCGAACATGCAGCCCGCGGTGGCGATGATGCCCGCCGTGAAGGGCTTGCTGCGGAAGAGCGACAGGTCGACGACCGGCGTCTTGGCGTGCAGGCACCGGTAGATGAACAGGCCCAGCAGCACCACGCCGGCTGCGACCGCGGCTACCCCCTGGGTGTCGAACGCGAGTTCGGCGGCGAGGTGCTTGATGCCCCACAGGAACAGCACCATGCCGGCGAGGAAGATGAGGGAGGCGAGGATGTCGAACGAGCCCGGCTTCTTCAAGCGCACTTCCGGCAGAACGAAGATGCCTGCGCCCAGCGCGATCGCCATGAGCGGCACGTTGACGAGGAAAGCCGCATGCCAATTGAAGTGCTCGAGCAGAAAGCCTCCGATGAGCGGCCCGGTGGCCATGCCGAGCGCTCCGATGGCCGACCACGCCGCGACGGCGAACGCGCGCTCCTTCGCATCTTGAAAGATGCTGCGGATCATCGACACGGTGACGGGCATGATCAGCGCGCCGCCCACGCCTAGAAACGCGCGGATGGCGATGACGAATTCGGGGCTGTTGGCGAATAGAACCAGCAGTGATCCCACGCCGAACAGAAAGAAGCCGGCGAGCAGCGTGCGCTTCCTGCCGAAACGGTCGGAAAGCGAGCTCGTCGCCACCAGCAAGCCCGCCAGCACGAGAGAATACACGTCGACGATCCACAGAAGCTGATCGGATGTGGGGTTCAAGTCCTTCGTCAGATCCGGCAGCGCGATGTTGAGCACCGTCAGATCGATCGAAACGATGAACTGGCCGAACAATATCACCACGAGAGCCGCCCATAAACGTCCTTTCGAAAGCGTCGCCGGGCTCATGTGCACAAGGTCGGACATGGCATTCCTTTCTCTAATAGACTGAATTCGGACTATATTCTAACGTGCTAGGGTGCCGAAGTCTAGAAAATAATCTGAAATCAGTCTAATTTTGGGATTTTCGGGCTCTGCTTGATTGCGGATCGAGGAAAGTGAGCTATATTGGGTGCCAAAGTTCACGTATCCAGGAGGTGTGTGATGCCGAAGAAGGACTCGGGGCGGAAGGGGGAGGCTGCAGCCTCCCGGGATGAGTTCATGGAGGTCCTGCAGGCGCTGTACGGCGAAGGCCTGACCGAAGACTACCTCATGCCCACCTTGGAGCTGAACCGGTCTCTCTTGAAGAGCATGGCGCAGTACGAGCGGTTCGCGAAGCAGCACAAGCTCAACTTGAACTCGCTGCTGGTGCTGCTGGTCCTGTACTACGCGAAGGGCACGTGCAGCCAGCAGCTGGTCAGCAAGACCCTGTGGCTTCCCAAGCAGACCGTGGGCTCCATCCTCGCGGGCTTGAAGATGAAGGGCTACACGCAGGAGGCGGTCTCGCCCGTGGACGCCCGCGCGAAGACGATCTCGCTCACCGACGAGGGAGCCCGGTTCTGCGAGGAGGTGTTCGCCAGCCTCCATCGGTTGGAGTCCGAGGCTCTGCAGGGCACCGACGTCGAGGACATCAAGGCTGCGACCCGCTCGGTCGACGCGTACGCCGAGGCGTTCGGCCGCGGCCTCGACGAGCTGGGCGAAGGCTGAGCACCGCACCGGCGCCTGCGCGCGACCTGCGTTTCCGATCCGCGCGCAGACGCTGGGCTTTTCCCTGATCTTTTCAACACCCTTCCTTTCCCGTTCTCCTCGGTTGTGGCACAATAGGACAGTTAATGCGCAGAAGCCCTCGGCTTCGCGCGTCCAAGCATGCACGACAAGCGTACATAAGCATACAAGGGAGAACGTCACATGGCGGCAACGCAGAAGACGACGAAGAAGAAACCCGCGCGGTCCACCGACCGGCGCAACATCTGGCTGCTCATCATCACGACCCTGCTGGTGTTGGGATCGGTCTTCATGTTCATGCCGCCGCAAGAGAAGATCAACCAGGGCCTCGACATCCAGGGCGGCCTGTCGGTGGTGCTCACGGCGAAGTCGACGGACGGTGCCGACGTGACCAACGACGACATGGAGAAGTCGCGCGCCATCATCGAGAGCCGCGTCAACGCGCTGGGCGCCTCGGAGGCCGTGGTGCAGGTGCAGGGCACCGACCAGATCCTCGTGCAGATCCCCGGCCTCACGAACACCGAGGACGCGCTGAACACCATCGGCAAAACCGGCAAGCTCGAGTTCGCGCGCCTCGACTCGTTCACCGACGAGGACGCGAAGACCAAGATCGAGAACGGCCAGTACGGCGACGAGGGCACGGTCTCCGACGATCTGGGCGTGCTCACGCTGCCGTCGGGCGAGACGCAGCATCTCAAGGTGGAGGACGGCACCTACACGCCCATCGTCACCGGCGCGGACATCACGAAGGTGGACATCGGCAAGCCCTCCGAGACGTCCACCGACTACGCCGTGAACATCACGCTCAATGCTGAAGGCGCTAAGGCGTTCGCGGACGCCACGAAGGAGCTTGCGCCCACGAAGGGCAAGATCGTCATCATCCTGGACAACGAGGTGCAGTCCGCTCCCGCCGTCCAGTCCGAGATCCCCGACGGCAACGTGCAGATCACGGGCGGGTACTCGCTCGACGAGGCCAAGGCGATGCAGACCGTGCTGGAAAGCGGCTCGCTGCCCGTGAGCTTCGAATACGCCCAGAGCCAGACCGTGGGCCCGACGCTCGGCCAGGACGCGCTGGCGTCCGGCGTGCTGGTGGCGCTCATCGGGCTTGCGGTGGTCATGCTGTACCTGCTGTTCTTCTACCGCGGCCTGGGCCTCATCACCGCGGCGGCGATGATCGTGTTCGCGGTGCTGTACCTGGGCATCCTGGCCACGCTGTCGTCGTTCGGCCTGTTCAGCCTCTCGCTCGCGGGCATCGCGGGCATCGTGCTGACCATCGGCATGGCGGCCGACTCGTCCATCCTCACCATGGAGCGCTTCCGCGAGGAGATCCGCATGGGCCGCAGCGTGCGCGCCGCGTCCGTGACGGGCGTGAAGCACGCCATCGTGACCTCCATCGATGCCGACCTCGTCACGCTCGTGTCGGCTCTGTCGCTGTTCTTCCTGGCCAGCGCGTCGGTCAAGGGCTTCGGTCTGACGCTGGCGCTGGGCATCGCGTGCGACATCGCCATGATGCTGCTGTTCAAGGCGCCCCTCATCCGCTTGCTGGCGCCGAAGGTGATCGCGCGCCATCCGGGCTTCTGGGGCATCAAGGACAGCCTGGCCGCATCGAAGGACTACGCGGCGCTCGCCGCCGCCGAGGGAACGAGCACGGCTGCGGCCGAAGCGGGCGAGGCCATCAACGCCGCCGAATCCGAGGAAGCCGCCGAGCGCCGCGAGGGCGCGGCGGGGGAGGCTGCCGCGCAGGCGGCGCGCAAGCCCCGCGGCAAGTTCATCAAGCACGACATCAACTTCCTGGGCTACCGCCGCGTGTTCCTCGGCGTGGCCGCGGTGCTGGTGTGCGTGTCGCTGGCCATCGTGGGCGTGAAGGGGCTGAACTTCGGCATCGAGTTCGTTGGCGGCACGTCGGTGTCGTTCCACAACACGGGCGACGTGAACACCGAGCAGATGCGTAGCGCCTTCGACGAGGCGGGCGAGCCCGATGCCGTGGTGCAGACCACCACCGCCGACGGCGACCAGGGCTTTCTCGTGCGCACCACCACCACGAGCGCCGAAGAGGCCACGCAGCGCGCGAACCAGGTGGCGGACAAGCTGGGGCTGTCCACCGACAGCTTCGAGGTGACCACCATCGGCCCGGACTGGGGCGCCAGCGTCATCCAGTCGTCGCTCATCGCGTTCCTCGTGTCCATCGTGCTCATCATCATCTACATCGCCATCCGCTTCGAGTACAAGATGGGCGTCACCGCCATCGTGGCGCTGCTGCACGACCTGGTGCTGGTCATGGGCGTGTACGCGCTGGTGGGCCGCGAGGTGAACCCGAACACCATCGCCGCGCTGCTCACCATCCTGGGGTACTCGCTGTACGACACGGTGGTCGTGTTCCACCGCATCAACGACAACATGCAGTCCGACGACATCAAGTGCACGTTCATGACGATGGCGAACCACTCCATCAACCAGGTGCTGGTGCGCACCATCAACACGACGCTCACCTCGCTGATCCCGGTGCTGGCCATGCTGCTGTTCGGCGGCGAGACGCTGAAGGACTTCGCGTTCGCCATGGTGATCGGCCTCGTGTGCGGCTCCTACTCGTCCATCGCGGTGGCGTCGCCTTTGTACGCGATGTGGAAGACGCGCGAGCCCCGCTACCAGAAGCTGGTGAAGAAGTTCGGGCCCGAGGTCGGCCGCTTCGAGTTCGGCAACCCGAACGCGATGGCGGCGGCGCTTTCCGGCAAGAAGGCCGTGAAGGCCACGGCCGCGGCTGCGTCCGCCGCGCCGGCGGCCGAGAAGCCCCAGGCCGAAGAGCCGCACGGCGCGAGCGCGTCGAAGACCGCGCCGAAGCCCCCGAAGGCCAAGCGCAAGAAGCGCCCCGAGAAGAAGTAGCGCCGAACGGCCCCGGACATCCGGGACCGTTTTTTGCCCGATCGGTTTAGTTCGAAACGGAGATGCGGCGTGCTTTCGTCCAGCTTGCTTTCAGGTCGTGCTCGGTGACGAGCGAGCGGAGGAGCTGTTCCCGTTCGCGAGGATTCCATCCTCGTTCGTCCCTGATGCGCACGTTCAGCATGGCTCCAACCTGATGAGCGATGCGGCTGAGCTTCTCGGCATCCATGACCTGTCCGCGCGTGGCAGTGATCGTCGTGATGCCCAAGGCGGTCAGATCGTTGCGCCGTTGGGCGTCTTCGGCGATGCGGGCGGATCCGGTGTGCTCCAAATCGCTGTCGTACTCGATGGCCACATTCGCCTCGGGCCAGAACAAGTCGCACAGGTAGTAGCGCTTGTCCGATGTGCCCCGACTGCCGCGTCGAGCTTCGATGCGGTAGTTCATGCGCGGAAGCGGAAGCCCGTAGCCTCCGAGGCGAAGGGGGAGGCAAAGAACGATGGCGAGGGCCGTTTCCATGGGCGAGCCGGAAGCGACCGCGATGTACCGAAGCGCTTTGCTGGCGACCGAGCAGCCGGCCATTCCCTCGCATCGGCGCAGGTAGGCTTCGAGCGCTCGGACGGTGGTGGGCGGCAGGACGCGCTCGTAGCCTGCTCGACCGTCGGGTTGCAGCGTGTAGAGCGCGCACAGCTCGTGCCCCAGTTTCACCAGCTGGAGAAACGAAACGCGGCTCGCCATTTGGAGAAAGCACAGCTCCGGCGAGCAGAGGAGCAAGCCGTCGCTCACGCGAACGAAGGAGCCGCCGGGCAGCGCGTCGGAGCGCACATGGCACGAGGCGGATCGGATGGTGGCTGCGGCGCGCTTACCGGGTACTAGCAGATGCGTCGGATCGGACGTAAAGACGATAGCGCCTGTTCGCAGCTCCCGGACTTCGCGTGCGCTCGGCTTGCACGCGAGCGCTTCGCCTTCTCGGACGCTGCCGAACGCGAGCGCCTCGCGGTACGTGACGTCCAGGCGATCCATCGCCAGGATCGATGCGGTGTCCTCTACCTGGATCGACCCTGCCGGTCGATGCCGTTTGGAAATCGAAGGCCCGCCGAGCAGCGCGTCGAATCGTCCCGATCGCCAGCATTCCGTCGCGGTGGTATGTGAAAGGAAGATCGGCATGGTCGCATCCTAGCGTACGCGGAGGCTCGGATTGATGCCGCTTATTATACAAGCAAAAAGGTTATGGACAAAACTAGGGGCTTTTCCGTAGTTTTTCGTCCGATAACCGAATACGGGGAAATCGGAGATCGGATAATGCCTGATGAGGGGATCGAGCGAGAGGTTATACCTGATAAAGTATAAAGAATAGTCCCCATTTTTGTCCATGATGAAAACACTCATATAAATAAGGGCGGCTTCGAGGAGGCGCGGGGCGCATGAAGACGCGGTCGATGCCGGAATGCGAGCCGTCGCGAAGGGGGAGTGCGGCTGCTCGATGGCGGCCGCCGGGTCGTGGGCGGCCACGTCGATCCTCGTCATGGCCTCGGTTGAGAGGACCAGCCCGTCGCATCTGCCAAAAGCCGGGCGTGCATACGCAGCAGGAACTCATCGATCTGGTGGGGAACGGGCGCGGCTTCGTCTAACGCTTCTCTGTCGTCGGGGCCTTTGGATACGCGCGGCGTGGCGCTTGTGGTACCCTAACGCCAACGACCATGCGAGAGGTAAGGAGCACACGATGCGCGAAGGAAGCGCCCCTAATTTCTGCCCGCCGACCGAGGAGGGCATCACCCTTGTGTTCGAGGATGAGAGCGGTGATCGGACGGAGCTCGAGTTTCTCGGCCTCATCCTGCATAACGATCGCAGCTACGGCTTCTTCTTCCCGGTAACAGAGGACGAGCCCGTGGGCTCGTCCGGAGAAGTGGTGCTGCTTGAAGTGACCGAGCTCGACGAAGACGGCCAGCCTTCGGCTTTCGAGATCGTCGAGGATGAAGCCGTGGCGGCCGAAGTCTACGAGGACTTCCGCACCGCCACGAAGGACCTCTACGATTTCTCGGCGTAGGCTGCGCGCATCGCTATCGGCCGAGCGGGTCCCAGCCGCTGGGGGGCTTGACCCGCTCGGATTGGGCGATGGCTGCCACGTACATGATCTCGTGGTTGATCGCCTGCTCCAGGCGGCATACTTCCTCTTCTGTCTCGGCGTATTCGAAAATGCGCGCCGCCGTTCGTCTGATCGTGTCCATCAGTTCTTCGTACTCGGTTCCGCTCATGTGCGACCTCCGGCGATCTTGCTCTCAAGCAATGACCCTCTCGATAAACTCATAGCACAAACCTCTTGTTTTATTGACGGTCTGTAAACTATAGTTTACGACTTTTCCTCCCGCCGGGACTAGCCTTTAACCGGCATGGAGAACACTTCACTAAAAACTCAGCTCGGAACCAATATCGCGAGGCTCCGCTCGGAAGCTAACGTGTCGCAAACTTCCTTTGCCCTCATGGTGGGCGTTAGCTGCAAGTACCTCATCGATATCGAAAGCGGGAAGGCGAACCCCACGGTCGACATGCTCGAACGCATCGCGGGAGGCCTCGACACTACCGTCGGTCGGCTCTTCGACGGGCTGTGAACCCCTAGCGTTCGAGATCGACGGGATTCCAGCTGCCGTCGATGTCGCACAGCCATGCCTCGGGTTCGCTCACGGTGAAGAACGTGAGCGTTTCGTCGCCCGGTCCCTCGTAGCTTTCGCCGAGCCCCGTCATATGCTCGTATCCCGCGCGACGCACGTCCTCGTTCGCCTCGTCCTTGAGGACGGCCTTGCCTCGCATGATAACCCAGCCGCTGCCCGGCTTCCAGGCGGTCAGCTCGAACTTCGGGTTGGCTTCCAGCTCGCGGTACACGTCTTTCGTGGTGGCGGTGCAGAACCAGATGCGCCCGTCCTGCACGGCGGCGAAGCTGAAGGGGCGCACGTGCGGTTGGTCGCCCTCGCACGTTGCCAGGTACCAGGCCGGGACGCTGGTCAGGTAGTCGACGATGGTGTTCGTTCCGTTCATGGGAGTTCCTTTCGGTTGGGAGATGGGGCGGTTTCGGGTCGATCTTACCAAGGGATGAAATTGGTTGCGATCACGCAGGCCAGCATCGCGACGATGACGAGGATGCCGTTGCGATCGAGGCGCGTGAACGTCAGCGGATGCAGGCGCGTGCGGCCGATGCCGCCGTGATAGCAGCGCGCGTCCATGGCCGACGACAGCGTTTCCGCATGGCGGAACGCGCTGGTGAACAGCGGCACCATGAGCGATGCCAGCATGCGCAGGCGTCCCTTCGAGAAAGTGGCGCCGCGGCTGATCTGCGCGCGGTACACGGTTTGCAGCTCGAAGGTGAACTGGGGAAGAAAGCGCAACGCGATTCCCATCATCATGGAAAGCTCGTGCGCCGGCACGCCGATGCGGCGAAAGGGGCGCAGCAGGTACTCGAACGCGTCGGTTATGTCGAGTGTTGCGGTGGTCAAGGTGAGCAGGCTCATGCCCAGCAAGAGCAGCAGCAAACGGCAGGCGATGAAGGCGGCCTGCCACAGGCCCGCCTCGCTGATGCGGATGATCCACCACTCGAACAACACGGCGCCGCCCTGCACGAAGAACACGTTGAGCAGCGCGGTGACCACCACGATGAACGCGAGCGGCGCGATGGACTTGAACGCCGAGCGCAACGGAATGCCCGCCAGCTTGAAGAATCCGAACACGAAAGCTGCGCATACCGCCAGCCCCCAAAACGACTGCGCGACGAACACCACGGCCATCAGCGCGAGCGCCAGCAGCAGCTTCGCGCGCGCGTCCATGCGGTGCAGCGGGCTCGTGCCCGGCCAGTAGCGTCCGATGACGGCGATATCAGCCATGATGACGCTCCGAACGCCCACCTGCGGGGCGGGCGGTTCCGTCCGGAGCGGCTTCGCTCAGAAGCTGCGCAGCCTTCGCTTCGCCGCTCCGAACGGAACCGCCCTTGCCGGTGTCCGTCTCCGCTTGGGAATTGAAGGCGGCTGCGAGGTCGTCGGCGAGAGCTTCGACATTGTAGAGGTCGCGGGGCAGGTTCACGCCGGCTTCGCGCAGCTCGGATGCGAGCTTCTGGGGGGCGGGGACGTCCAGGCCGATGGCGCGCAGCTCGTCGCCGTGCGAGAACACCTCGGTCGGCGAGCCGAACGCGAACTGCCGGCCCTCGTTCAGCACGAGCACGCGGTCGGACAGGCGGGCGAGGTCGTCCATGCTGTGCGACACCATGACCACGGTCAGCCCGCCCGCATGCAGCTGGGCGATGAGGTCGAGGAACTCCTCGCGCGCCACGGGGTCGAGCCCGGCCACCGGCTCGTCCAGCACGAGGATGCGCGGCTCCATGGCCAGCACGCCCGCGAACGCCACGCGGCGCTGCTGGCCGCCCGACAGCTCGAAGGGGCTCTTGTCGCCCAGCTCGGCGATGTCGAGGCGCACGCTTTCCAGAGCGGCTTCCACGCGGCGATCAACCTCGTCGGCGGGAAGCCCCAGGTTGCGGGGGCCGAACGCCACGTCCTCGCGCACGGTGGCGGCGAACAGCTGGTACTCGGGATACTGGAACACGAGCCCCACCTTGCCGCGGCAGGCCTGCGCCGCGCGCTTGTCGGCCAGATCCTGCCCGTCCAGCAGCACGCGCCCGCGCGTGGGATGCACGAGGCCGTTCATGTGCTGGATGAGGGTGCTCTTGCCGCTTCCCGTATGCCCGGCGATGCCGAGGAACTCGCCGTCGTCCAGCGCGAACGTGATGTCGCGCAGCGCCCAGACGGCGTCGGGGTCGGCGCCCCAGGCGGGTTTTCCGTGCTCAAGAGAAGGGGGACCTTCGATCGCGCCCGCCTCGCGGCGGCGCTTCACGCGCGACTTCCGCTTCTCCTGGCGGGCGGGGTCGGCGTACGAGTAGCTTACGCCTTCGAAAGCAATCGGCACAGCTCCTCCTTCAACGTGGTCGTCTCGATGTGCATGCCCACGGGCACGCCGCGCCGCTGCAGCTCCAGCGACAGCTCGGCGGCGAACGGCAGGTCGAGGTTCAGCCGTTCCAGCAGCTCGGCCTGTACGAGCACGTCCTGAGGCGCGCCGTCGCAGGCTACGTGGCCGTCTTCCAGCACGATGACGCGGTCGGCCTGCGCGGCCTCCTCCATGAAGTGCGTGATCATGACCACGGTCATGCCGCGGTCATGCAGCTCGCGGCACACGCGCATGAGACCCTTGCGCCCGCGCGGGTCCAGCATGGCCGTGGCCTCGTCCAGGATGAGGATGGCGGGCTCCATGGCCAGCACGCCGGCGATGGCCACGCGTTGCTTCTGCCCGCCCGACAGCGCCGCGGTCTCGCGCTTGTCGAAGCCCTGCAGCCCCACGTCGGCCAGCGCGTCGGCCACGCGCTGGCGCAGCTGGTCGGTGGGCACGCCCAGGTTCTCGGGGCCGAAGGCCACGTCGTTTTCGATGAGGCTTGCCACCAGCTGGTCGTCGGGGTTCTGGAACACCATGCCGGCGTTGCTGCGGATGAAGTAGGTGGAGCGCTCGTCGCGCGTGTCGCGGTCGAGCACGGTGACGCTGCCCTCGTCCGGCACGAGCAGCGCGTTGACGTGCTTGGCCAGCGTCGACTTGCCCGACCCGTTGCCGCCCAGGACGCACACGAACTCGCCCCGCTCGATGCGTGCGTCCACGCCGTCCAGCACGAAGCGCTCGCCGTCGTACGTGAAGCCTGTTCCCTTGAACTCGATCATGCGGCTAGCGTCCCTTCACCTGCTTCTTCTTGGGCGTGATCAGATTGGAGATGCTCTTGTACACGATGAGCGTGAGCACCGCGTTGATGCCCGCCTTTGCGAGGTTGAACGGCGTGAGGATGGGCAGGATCATGGCCACCACCGCGTCCAGCGGCACGCCCAGCCACATCGGCGTGATCACGAGGTTGCCTAGGATGGCCATGACGGTGGCGGCGACGGCGCTCAGCACGAGGCCGACGACGCCGCTTTTGAACGTGCGTGAGCGGCGGTACACGAGCGCGGCGGGCAGGATGAAGCCGGTGACCACGAGGATGTTCATGATGGCGCCCGAGAAATCCGCCATGAGGATGCCGTGGATGACGGCCCCCACGATGCCCACCGCGAGGCCGGCGGCGGGCCCGAAGGCGAAGCCGCACACCATGGCGGGCATGGCCGAGGAGTCGTATTTGAGCCATGTGACGCCTGGTAGCAGCGGGAATTCCACGAACGACAGCAGCACGCCGATCGCGCACATGAGCGCCATGGTGACGAGCTGGCGGGTGTCCCACTTGTTGGTGTTGGTGAATTCGTACGTGTCCTGGGCGTTCGTGCCCGGTGCGTTGCCGGTCATGGCAACCCCTTTCTCTTTGCAGGCCGTGACGTTCGGGTCAGGTTTTCCGGCCTAAAGAGAAAACGAGCCCGTATGAATTCCTTCCATACAGGCTTCTTGGGGTCCGCGTCGATGCGCGCGGGGCGCGGGCGACGCGGATCTCTGCCTCTTCCATCCGGACTATACCGTTGGTTCCGGAATCGCACCGGAATCAGCCTGCAACCGCGTTCCCTATCGGGAGGCGTTCGCAGGGTCGCGGACTCCCGGCTCGCTCGGCGTTTCGCCGACGGCCGGATTACCGCCAGTGAGGAATTGCACCTCGCCCTGAAACAGAATCCATGCGCTGCATTGTAGCCGCCTTGTTGCCGTATGGCAACCGTGCAGCGCAAAGCAGGGGGACAATGCGCAGGTTTTGTGGGTTGGTCGGCGGCGCGCGCAGAGACGAAACGCCGCGCTCGCGCGCCTCGTGCGAACTCCTCGCATGCCGTATAATCGTTGCGACGAAGAGGGAAGCGCCGGAAAGGGGAGACGTCATGGCAAGCAAAGTGGTCAACGAGCCGCGCATCAAGAATCCGCTCATCAAAGCCATTCGCGAGCTGTTGGAGCATCGAGCGCTGTGGCTGTACCTGCTCACCGACGAGGCGGCGAAGGCGGGCGCCGACCCGGCCGCGTTCGCTCCGGCGGCGGTGAAACGCTGCGGGCTGTTCCAGGGCGCCGAGCTGGTGGCGAAAGGCGGCGGCACGAACAGTCTGAAAAGCCTCAAGAAAGGCCTGTTCGGCAAGCCGGCGCAGATGGTGTTCGAGATGGATGTCAAAGACGTGCAGGACGACCGCTTCGAGTTGGAGTTCCACTACTGTCCGCTCGTAAAGGCGTGGCAGAAGCAGGGCTGCACCGACGAGGAGATTTCCAACCTTTGCGACTGGGCCATGTGCGGCGACCGCGGCATCGGCGAGGCCTACGGCTGCGAGCTCGACCTCCCCAAGACCATCGCCCGCGGCGACGACGTCTGCCACCTCATCTACCATCGCTGAAGCGAGCCGTCAAAAGCGTCGTTGCGCGCGAGCGGGTAACCGTTTGTGGACGGCAGGCGTTGTTTTTCCTGATCGGGCGAACTCCGGGGTAGAATAGCGGAATTATGTTCGAACTACTCAACACCATCGACGCATTCGTATGGGGCCCCGCGATGATCGCGCTTCTGCTGGGGTCGCATCTGTTCTTCACCTTCAAGACGGGGTTCATCCAGCGCAAGCTGCCGATGGCCATCAAGCTGTCGCTATCGAGCGACCCGGAGGGCAAAGGCGACATCAGCCACTTCGGCGCACTGGCCACGGCGCTGGCGGCCACCATCGGCACCGGCTCCATCGTGGGCGTGGCCACGGCCATTCTCGCGGGCGGGCCGGGCGCGGTGTTCTGGATGTGGATCACCGGCGTGTTCGGCATCGCGACGAAGTACGCCGAGGTGTACGCGGCCGTGAAGTACCGCGTGCGCGACCACAACGGCGCCATGCTGGGCGGTGCCATGTATATTTGGGAGCGCGCGTTCAGGCGCAACGCCGAGGGCAAGCGCGATCCCAGCCCCGGCGGGCATACCCCCTGGTGGGCGAAGCTCGGCGCTGTGGCGTTCGCCGCGTTCGCGGCCATCGCGGCCATCGGAACCGGTTCGGCCGTGCAGGCGTCGGCCATGTCCGGCATCATCACCTCGAACGTGGACGTGCCCGCGTGGATCGTCGGCGTGATCATCGTGGTGCTGGTGTCGGTGGTCATCTTCGGCGGCGTGCAGTCCATCTCGAAGGTGTGCGAGCGCCTCGTCCCCATCATGGCCGTCGCCTACGCGGGCGGCTGTCTCGTCATCCTCGCGTTCAATTGGGCGCTGGTCGGCGACGCGCTGGGCCTTATCCTGGAATGCGCGTTCACTTCGAAGGCCGCGTTCGGTGGCGCCGTGGGCTCCGGCATCATGATGGCGCTGCAGTTCGGCTGCGCGCGCGGCCTGTTCTCCAACGAGTCGGGCCTGGGCTCGGCGCCCATCGTGGCGTCCGCGGCTTCCACGCGCAACCCGGCGCAGCAGGCGCTTGTGGCGATGACCGGCACCTTCTGGTCCACCGTGGTCATCTGCGCGCTCACGGGCATCGTGCTGGTGTCCACGATGCTGGCGAACCCCGATATCGCCTCCGACATCCTGGCGAATCCCACCGTCTACTCCGGCGCGATGCTGGCCAGCGAGGCGTTCTCGAAGATCCCCTACATCGGCACGCCCATCCTGGTGCTGGGCATGGTGGCGTTCAGCTATACCACCATCCTGGGTTGGTCGTACTATGGAAACCGGTGCATCACGTATCTGTTCGGCCGCTACGCCATCCGCCCCTACCAGGTGGTTTACGTGGCCGTGGCTTTCCTCGGCGCCATCGGCGTGGGCGACATCGTGTGGACGATCTCGGACATCGGCAATGCGCTGATGGCCATTCCCAACATCGTGGTCGTGCTGCTGCTCAGCGGCATGATCGCGCGCGAGACGCGCCACTATGTCTACGACGGCAACCTTGACGAGCCCGACGACGCGCCCATCCCGCAGCTGGAAGGGAAGTAGCCGGGTCCTTCCTTGCCGATCTTCTCGGGGCGGTCGTTTTGCATGCCTATCGATGCCGCTCGCGGACGATTTTCCCTTTGTTGACGAACCGTAAAGCGCCGCGTCGCTATAATCCGACTACTTTAGCGTGCGAAAGTACCTCTGCCGAAACGGCTTCGTCGTGTGCCGGAGGCGTCCGGAATCTGCTTCGGCGCAGGCTCTTTCTCTCGCAAGGGGATTCGTTGTACAAGAGAAGAGAGGGGATGTGCATGGATATCATCCAGTTCATCAGCGACATCGACGCCTTCGTGTGGGGTCCGCCGATGATCGTGCTTTTGCTGGGATCGCACCTGTTCCTGACGTTTCGCACCGGGTTCATCCAGCGCAAGCTGCCCACGGCTATCAAGCTGTCGGTGACGAAGGATCCGGACGCGCCGGGTGACATCAGCCAGTTCGGCGCGCTGACCACGGCGCTGTCGGCCACCATCGGCACCGGCAACATCGTGGGCGTGGGCACCGCCATTTTGGCCGGCGGCCCGGGCGCGGTGCTGTGGATGTGGCTGACCGGCGTGTTCGGCATGGCCACGAAGTACTCCGAAACGTTCGCCGCCGTGAAGTACCGCGTAAAGGACCACAACGGCAACATGCTGGGCGGCGCGATGTACGCGTGGCGCCGCGCGTTCGAGAAGGACGGCAAGGCGCCGTGGTGGGGCCTCTTGGGAGCGGGCGCGTTCGCGCTGTTCGCGGCCGTCGCCTCGTTCGGCATCGGCTCGGCGGTGCAGTCCAGTGCCATGACCGGCATCATCACGTCGAACGCGCCCGGCGTGCCCACCTGGGGCATCGGCCTGGCCATCGTTATCATGGTGTCCCTGGTCATCTTCGGAGGCATCAAGATCATCTCGAAGGTGTGCGAGAAGCTCGTGCCGTTCATGGCCATCGCCTACGCGTGGGGCTGCATCGTCATCATCGGCATGAACTGGGAGTTCGTGTGGCCTGCCATCTGCCTGATCTTCGAGTGCGCCTTCACGCCGAGGGCCGCGTTCGGCGGCGCCGTGGGCTCCGGCCTCATGATGGCGCTTCAGTTCGGCTGCGCGCGCGGCCTGTTCTCCAACGAGTCGGGCCTGGGCTCGGCGCCCATCGTGGCGTCCGCGGCTTCCACGCGCAACCCGGCGCGCCAGGCGCTCGTGTCCATGACGGGCACGTTCTGGGACACCGTGGTCATCTGCGCGCTCACGGGCATCGTGCTGGTGTCCACGATGATCGCGAACCCCGGCATCATGGAGAGCGGCCAGATCTCGGCCGGCGCCGACCTCACCAGCGCGGCGTTCGCCTCCATTCCCTACATCGGCACGCCCATTCTGGTCATCGGCATGATCCTGTTCGCCTACACCACCATCCTGGGCTGGTCGTACTACGGCAACCGCTGCGTCACGTACCTGTTCGGCAAGCGCGCCATCCGTCCCTACCAGGTGCTGTACGTCGTCGTGGCGTTCTTGGGCGCCATCGGCATCGGCGATTTGGTGTGGACCATCTCGGACATCACGAACGCCCTGATGGCCGTTCCGAACATCATCGTGGTGCTGCTGCTGTCGGGCTTGATCGCGCGCGAGACGAAGCACTACGTGTGGGACAAGAACCTCGAGGAGACGGACGAGACGCCCATTCCGGTGTTGGAATCGAAGTAGCGCCTGCGCGCGGATAGCGCGACGGCGAGGGCCCCGGTGTCGAAAGATGCCGGGGCCCTTTCGCGTTCGAGGCGCGATACCGGCGTGTGGTCTGGCCGCGTTCGGGGCGATACCGGCGTGTGGCCTGTCCGGCGTTCGGGGCTCTTCCAGCGTGCGGTCTGGCCGGCCTGTCGTTGGCACAGAATGAAGCCTAGCGTTCGCTTTGTGCCATGCGCGTGCGCGCGAGATCGCAGGATCGGCCTTCGCCTACGGCATAGAAGGGCGAAGGGGGCTGCGGATGTCGTGAGCGCAAATCGAAGGCCATGACAATTCTGCGGCCCGAAACGCGCGCTCATCCTCCGTTCTTCCGAGAAAACCCTAGGTGGGATTTTCTCGATCTGACATTTCAGGGCGGGCGAGGCCGTTCCGATTGCCATGACCCTCGATTTGCGCCCAACGCGCATGCGATGCGGTATCATGGCGGGCATGAAGAAACTGATGATCATAGGCGGCGGCGCGGCGGGTCTTGCGGCGGCGGTGGCTGCGACCGACGCGCTGCGTGCGCACGGCGTGCGCGTGGGCGCGGACGGCGGCGCGGACGCCGTCGAGGTGACGGTGTGCGAGGCCGACGAGCGCGTGGGCCGCTCCATCTTGGCCACGGGAAACGGGCGGTGCAACTTCTCGAACGCTCGTGTCGATGCGGGGCTCTACCGAAACGCCGAATTCGTCGGCGCGGCGCTGGCCCAGCTGCGCGCTCAGGGCGGGCATGCGGACGGATGCGAAGAGCCCGGACGCGAGAAAGCCGTCCGCTCGACGGACGCGGCCCTTCCTGTCCATGCAGCCTGCCCCGATCCGGTGCACGCGTTCTTCGCCGGCTTGGGGCTCGTGTGGCGCGAAGAGGGCGAAGGCCGTCTGTACCCGCTGGCGAACAAGGCTGCCAGCGTGCTGGACGTGCTGCGCGCGGGCGCGCGGGACGCGGGCGCTCGCGAGCTGTGCGGCTGCGAGGCGGTGCACATCGATCCGCCGTCCCATGTGGGCGATCGCTTTCATGTTCGTTTCGCCGGCGGAGCGGTGCGCCATGCGGAGGCGGTCATCGTGGCCACGGGAGGTCGCACGGCGCGCGGCTTGCTGCCCGAGGGCTTCGAGGCGACGGAGCCGCGCCCGGTGCTGGGGCCGCTGCGCACCGACTCCCGCCTGGTGAAGGCGCTCAACAACATCCGCGTGCGCTGCGCGATCTCGCTCATGTCGCCCGACGGCGATGCCAAGGCGCGCGAGGAGGGCGAGGTGCTGTTTCGCGACTACGGCGTGTCGGGCATCGCGGTGTTCAACCTGTCGAGGTTCGCCGAGGCGGGCGACATGCTGCGCATCGACCTGCTGCCGCGGATGGACGCACCGATGCTCGAGCAGCTGTTGCTGGAGCGCCGATCGCGCCTGTTCGCGCGCGCTGGATCGTGCACGGGCGACGACGTGCTGCGCGGCATGGTGCTGCCGGCGGTGGGTCGCGGCGTGCTGAAGGCGGCCGGTCTGCGCGCCGAAGGGCCGTTCGGGAAGCGCGATGCCGCGCCGCTCGCGGCAGCGCTCAAAGGACTCGCGCTCGAGGTTCGAGGCGTCGGCGAGCCGCAGCAGTGCCAGGTGCGGCGCGGCGGATTCGCGGTGGAGGCGTTCGATCCGCGCTCGTGCGCATCGCGCACGATGCCGGGCCTGCACGTGGTGGGCGAGGCGCTGGACGTGGACGCGCCCTGCGGCGGCTACAACCTGCATTGGGCGTGGGCTAGCGGCATGCTGGCGGGTCGCGCTGCCGCCGAGCGCCTGATGAAGGAGGCGGTCGATCATGCTTGAGGTTTCGAACGTGAAGTTGCCGCTTGACGCGGGGCTGCCCGAGGGCGGGGCGCTCGTGCGCGCGGCGGCGGCCGCGGCGCTGGGGGTGGCGGAAGGCGATGTGCGCACGGTGCGCACGGTGAAGCGCAGCGTGGACGCGCGCAAGAAGCGCGACGTCCATTTCGTGGCGACGCTCGGCGTGGAGCTGGTCGACGAGGCGGCCGAAGAGCGAGCGCTTGCGGTCGCCATCGTGCGCGGCGGCGCTGGGGCGATCGTGGGAACGCACGTGAAGCGCCACGAGCCGTACGAGCCGCTGGACGTGCCATTGCGCGCTGCGGCGGCCGCGAATGCCGGCGAGCCGCGCCCGATCGTGGTGGGCGCGGGCCCGGCCGGGCTGTTCTGCGCGCTCTATCTGGCGCGAGCCGGGCTGCGGCCGCTCGTGCTCGAGCGCGGCGGCGATGTGGACGAGCGCCTGGCCGCGGTGGACGCGTTCGCGGCGGGCGGCGACCTCGACCCGCAGACGAACATCCAGTTCGGCGAGGGCGGCGCGGGCACGTTCTCGGACGGAAAGCTGACCACGAACATCAAGAACCCGATGGCGCGCCACGTGCTGCGCTGGTTCGTGGACGCCGGCGCGCCCGAGGAGATCCTTTGGCAGGCGAAGCCGCACATCGGCACCGATCTGCTGGTGGACGTGGTGCGCACGATGCGCCGTCAGATCGAGGACGCGGGCGGCGAGGTGCGCTTCCATGCGCAGCTTGCAGGCGTGCGTTTCGCGGGCGGCGCGGTGACGGGCGTCGACGTGCTCGACGGGCGCACGGGCGCGGCGGAGCGGATGGCTGCGCGGCGCGTGGTTCTGGCCTGCGGGCATTCGGCGCGCGATACGTTCGAGGCCGTGCACGCGGCGGGCGTGACGATGGAGCAGAAGCCGTTCTCGGTGGGCGTGCGCATCGAGCATTCCCAGGAGGCGGTGAACCGGGCGCAGTACGGCGACGCCGCCGCGCATCCGGCGCTGGGGGCCGCCGACTACAAGCTGTCCGCGCACCTGCCGAGCGGGCGCGGCGTCTACACGTTCTGCATGTGCCCCGGCGGCGAGGTGGTGTGCGCCGCCAGCGAGGGGGGCGGCGTCGTGGTGAACGGCATGAGCCGATTCGCGCGCGACGGGTCGAACGCGAACGCGGCGCTGCTCGTGGGCGTGGGGCCGGAGGACTTCGGGAGCGACCACCCGCTGGCGGGCGTCGAATTGCAGCGGCGCATGGAGCAGGCGGCGTACCGCGCGGCCATCGCAGCAGGCGGTGCCGCGTACCAGGCGCCAGCGCAGACGGTGGGGGATTTCCTGGCCGGACGCGCCGGCGGCGCGAGCGCGAAGGTACGGCCGACGTACGCGCGCGGCGTGGCCTGGTGCGACCTGCGACAGTGCCTGCCTGGATTCGCGGCCGACGCCATTGCCGAAGCCCTGCCCCTGCTCGATCGTCGGCTGCACGGGTTCGCGGACGAGGACGCGGTGATGACCGGCGTGGAGACGCGCAGCTCGAGCCCCGTGCGCATCGTACGCGACGACGCGCTGCAAGCGCGGGTGGAAGGCGCGCCCGACGACGCGCCCGAAAGCGGCCTCTACCCCTGCGGCGAGGGCGCGGGCTATGCCGGCGGCATCATGAGCGCCGCCTGCGACGGCCTGCGCGTGGCCCGCGTCCTCGCGGACGCGTTCGAATCGCGCTAGATCCGCGTTGGAATCCTGTCGAATCCGCGTTGGAAACGAAGGCTGCTTTCGTGGAAACCGCGTTGGATTCGCGTCGGATCCGCATAAGGTTCCGTGGTGCTTTTCGCTAGATCTGCGCCATCGAAACGTGAGACGGGCCCTCTATACTAAGAACGTGGAGCAGGTGCGCTGAGGATGCTATAGTGAGGGAGGCCGTCATGGGATCGAGTGTTCTTTTGGATCGAGAGGGGCAAGCGATGGATGTGAAAGAGGCTGCGAAGAAGGCAGCGGCTTACACGGCGGATATCGAGACCGTTATGAACCCGAAGAGTCTGTCGGAGTTTCTTTCCAAGTCGGGATTCGCAATCGAATCAACGCGTTTCGATGATGCGCGTAACCATTGGGAGATAGGAGTCGGCTTCGTTCGGGACTTCGATCGCGGCGGGATCGACGCCATCCCTCCGTTGTCGTCGGTTTGGGAGCGCACGCCTCTCCAAGGGGCTCGAACGTTCAAAACGGTGACGATATCCAATGAGGATGGCAGCGTCATTTCGTACGAGTAGTCGATATGAAAGCGATACTGGACGCCAATATACTGCTCTTGCTTCTTGCCGGTTCCTGCGATCAACGAAGTCTTGGACGGAAAAAGTTCGTGAAAGATTATCGTGCAGATGATTTTCGCATGCTGTGCAAGATGCTTTCCGGTTTCAAAGAACTTCTTGTCACGCCCAATGTGGTTACTGAGTGTTCGAACCTATTGTGCGGGCGCAACGGCCACGGCAGGAACGAACCGGAGGCCCGAGCCTTGGCGGCGCTGCTCGAATCGGGGCATCTCAAGCGGATCGAAGAGCGTTACGTCGAAAGCTTGATCGCGATTCGACGAAGCGAGTATTCTTTTCTCGGCGTCGCCGACTGCGCGCTGTTGGCGCTTGTTGATGCGGACCAGGTGCTTGTTACTGCGGATGGGTCGTTAGTTTGCGCAGCTCAGATGATCAATCCGGCTTGCATGAACTTCAACCATGCGCGCAATTGCTCGTTGCTCGACCTTCGCTGCTAGAACTCGATGCCGGGGCGGGCGAGGACGCCCTCCTCGTAGTAGTGCTTCACTTCGCGCATCTCGGTGACGAGGTCGGCGACGGCTGCGAGCATGTCGCTTGCTCCGCGGCCCGTGACGACGAGCTCCACGTTCTCGGGCCGTTCGAGCACGAGGTCCACCAGCGCGTCGGGCCCGAAATAGCCCAGGCTGTCGGCGACGTTCGCCTCGTCGAGCACCACCACGTCGTACGCGCCGCTCAGCATCATGTCGCGCGCGACGGCCAGGCCCCGCTTCGCCGCCTGCGCGTCCTTCGTCGCATCGGGTGCGCTCAACTCGTCGCCCGTTCCGAACTGTTCGCACGCAATGCGGTCGCCGAACAGGCGAAACACGTCGAGCTCGCCGGTGGGGCCGCACTTCATGAACTGGCAGAAGCACACGCGCAGGTTCGCGGCAGCGGCCCGCATCGCCAATCCGACGGCAGCCGTGGTCTTGCCCTTGCCGTCGCCGGTGTACACTTGCACGTATCCCTGCTCCATCGTCATGCTCCCAGCTCCCGTTCCCAATCGAAGTCCTCGGGCGGCGCCATGGGCAGCGTAGGGTCGTCGGCGTCGTCCATGCGGCCGTCCCACAGGCAGGCGCCCATGTCCACGTGCGCATCGTCGGCGAACGCGACCCCTTCCGCTTCCAGCATCTCGCGCTGAACCTCGGGGCCTCCGAAGGCGAACCCCTTGCACAGGCCCCCGTCCTTGAACACCACGCGGTGGCAGGGGATGCTGTTGACCTCGGCGCCCGGCTCGGGGTTCGCGCGCAGCGCATATCCCACGTAGCGCGCCGACCGCGGCGCTCCGATGAGCCGCCCCACTTGCCCGTACGTGGCCACCTTCCCGCGCGGTATGCGCCGCACCACCTCGAACACCCTGTCGGAGAAATCTCCCATGCCTTCTTCGCTCCTCGCTTCCGCCCGTCGTTTCGCTTCAGTATACGGCAACCTTGTACGGCGCGTGAGCCTTGCGCGCCGCCGTTGGCGCTTGTTTGGCGCGAGCACGAAACGAACAGACGATTGCGGGTTCCCTTTTCCTACGATCCCCCTTATGATTGAGGCACGGCTGTTCCTCGAGAACCGCCCCCGCTTCTTTCGCACGGGAGGTAGTAGATGGGTCCGATCAGCAACCGTCGTCCGGGGGGCTCGGATGGCGCCGAACCTTTGAGCGCTCAGTCGAGCGCCTTCGATGCAATTGGGAGCTTTCCAAGGCCAACCGATCTCGTCGACGCCGAGGCGCTCGCCGACATGCGGGCGTTCAACGATCTCAAGGCGAAGCGCAAGAAGCAGCGCAAACGCAAGATCGTCGTGGGCATCGTGTCCGCGGTGGCGGTGCTCGCCGTGGCGGGCGGCGCGTTCGCCTGGTATTCCGCCGATCAGGCGGCCAAGGCGCTGGAGAATATGGCGCCGCAGACGGCCTTCGTCGAGCAGGGCACGTTCGTCGAAACGGTGTCGGCTTCCGGCAACCTGCAGCCCGTCGCCTCGGTGAGCGCCACGTCCGAGGTTGACGGTATCGTGGGGGAGGTGTTGGTAGCCGAAGGCGATGCGGTGGCCGAAGGCCAGACGCTGTTCACGGTGGTCAACGACGATCTGGACAAGGCCGTGAAGCAGGCTGCCCAGGGCATCGAAGAGGCCAAAAACGGCGTCGCCCAAGCTCAGAACGCTGTGAACGATGCCTACCATGCCAAGTCCGCCGGCCAACAGGCGGCGGCTCGGGCTCAGGAGCAGGCGCAGGCCGCCGCCGCAGCCGCCAAGGAAGCGGGCGCGGCAACACCGGCTTCCGACGCGTCGGGCGCCTCCTTCGACGAGGCCGGCGCCGATTCCGCCATCCGCAACGCCGAGCTGGCGCTCAGCAGCGCGAACCTGGCGCTGCAGAACGCCCAGAGCGCCTATGACGAGGCCGTCGCGCGCGCCGCCAAGCGCACCGTCACGGCGTCCATCGCGGGAAGCGTCGTCGCGGTCAACATCGAGCCCGGCAAGGCGCTGGGCGCGACGGCGAACGCGGCTGCCTCGCCGGTGCAGATCGCCGATCTGTCGCAGATGACCGTCTCCATCAACGTGAACGAGATCGACATCCTCAAGATCACCGCCGACCAAACCGCCGAGGTCGCGTTCACCGCGGCCCCCGACCTCACGCTGCCCGCCACTGTGGTCAGCATCGCCACCACATCGGCCGGCTCCGGCGACGCGGCGGGTGGTGCCATGTACGGCGGCATGGGCGGCGCGGTCACGTACGCGGTGAAGCTGCTCATCGCCGAACCCGACCCGCGCCTCAAGCCCGGCATGACCGCCAAGGCCACCATCACCACGACCACCATCGAGAACGCGCTCAAGGTGCCCATCTCGGCCGTGCAGTCCGACGGTGCGGGCGGCAGTTTCGTCATGGTGCTCACCGATCCTGAGACGCAGGGAATGGAGATGCGCGAAGTCGAGGTGGTCGCGTCCGACGGTCTTACGTCCGTCGTGAAGGGCCGGGTGAAAGCCGGCGACGAAGTGGTCGTGAGCGGCGGCATGGGCGGCGCGCCGGACGGCATGGGCATGGCGGTCGATGGCGCTGCCTCGGCCGATTCCGCCGCCGTTTCGGTGGGGTAGCGCCATGGCCAACGTCGTGGAAGCCGTCGACCTGCATCGCATCTACGAGAGCGCTTCGGGTTACACCCATGCCCTGCGCGGCGTGACGATGTCGGTGGCGCAGGGCGAGTTCCTCGCCATCATGGGGCCTTCGGGATCGGGCAAGTCGACGCTCATGAACCTGCTGGGCTGCCTCGACACGCCCACGCGCGGCCGCTATCTGCTGGAAGGCATCGACGTGGCCGACTACCGCGAGGACGAGCTGGCCGAGATCCGCGCCACGCGCCTGGGCTTCGTGTTCCAGTCGTTCAACCTTCTTCCGCGCGCCACCGTGCTGCGCAACGTGGTGCTGCCGCTCATCTACACGGCCTGCCCGCGAAAGGAGCGCGAGCTGCGGGCGCACGCGGCGCTACGCAGCGTGTCGCTGGACGAGCGGCTGTACGACCATCGCAGCAACGAGCTGTCGGGCGGCCAGATGCAGCGCGTCGCTATCGCCCGCGCCCTCGTGAACGATCCGGCGCTCATCCTGGCCGACGAGCCCACCGGCAACCTCGACACGGCCACGGGCGACATGGTGCTGAACACGTTCAAGCGCCTGCGCGATGCGGGCAAGACCATCGTGCTCATCACGCACGAGCCCGATGTGGCCGCCCATGCCGACCGCGTGGTGCACATCCGCGACGGCCGGCTGTACGAGGGGCCGCAGCCAGGCGCCGCCGGTCGGGAAGGGGCGCGCCCATGAAGATAGGCGATCTGTTCTACGAGACCTGGCACGCGCTGTCCGCGAACAAGGGCCGTTCGTTCCTCACCATACTCGGTATCGTCATCGGCATCGCGGCCGTCATCGCCATGACCTCGCTCATCGCGGGCGTGCAGAACATGCTCATGGGCGAGATGGGGCTGTCCCAAGCGCGCCAGGTGTCCATCAGCGCCTACTCGCCGCAGGGCATCACGTTCGACGACCTGGACAAGCTGGAGCAGGGGATGCCGGAATACGAGGTCATCACAGGCGCCTCGTACGCATCGGCCGAGATCACGATGGCCGACGGCCAGAAAAACCACGCCACGGTCATCGGCGCGCGTCCCGATTACTTCACAGCGAACGGGACGAAGCTTAAGGAGGGCCGCTTCTTCACCGAGAGCGAGGAGCAGAACGCCGCGCGCCTCGTGGTGATGGGCGGCGGTGAGATGACCGTGCAGATGCTCGGCGTTCCCGACACCGAGGCGGTGGGGAAGACGGTGCGCCTCGGCAACGACGACTACACGGTGATCGGCGTGCTGGAAACCTCGTCCTTCATGGGCGGCGGAGGGACGTTCTACGCGCCTTACACCACGGTGGAGACGCGCATCGGCAATGCGAGCGGCATCCAGCAGATCGTCGGCTTCGCGCGCGAGGGCACCGACATGGATCGGCTCGTCGAGACGACGCAGACCTTTGTCGCGCAGTACTTCAATCTGGAGCCCGAGAACGTGTACGTGTCGTCGCTCGACGCCGTCATCAAGCAGATGGAAACGATGATGACGTCGTTCTCGCTGCTCATGGGCTCGGTCGCGTCCATCTCGCTGTTCGTGGGCGGCATCGGCATCATGAACATGATGCTGACCAACGTCACCGAGCGCATCCGCGAGATCGGCCTGCGCAAGTCGCTCGGGGCGCGTCGTCGCGACATCACGAAGCAGTTCCTGCTCGAGGCCATCATGCTGTGCGTGGCGGGCGGCGCGTTCGGCATCCTATTCGGCTTCCTGGCGGCGTTCGGGCTGGGCCAGGTGATCGGGGCGGTGCAGGCGGGCATGACCGTCACGCCGGTGCTCGCGCCGGGCGTGGTGTTCGGCGCCGTGGCCGTGTGCGTGCTTATCGGCGTCGTGTTCGGCTACTACCCGGCTCGCCGCGCCGCCAAGCTCGACCCGGTGGAGTCCCTGCGCTACCAGTAGAAGCGATGTCTGCCCCGCCGCCTTGGCGCAGGCGAGGGCCCTAGTCTGTCATCCTGAGCGAGCGAAGCGAGTCGAAGGATCCCGAGCGGCGTCAGCGGGAAAGGCCGTGGCCGGCTCCTCACGGGATCCCTCGACTTCGGCCTCCGTTCAGGACAACAAGGGCATGCCGGCGGTCGGCGGAAACGTTCCTGTTCGCGTCGTTCGCCGACCTAAGAGATGGTAGAATGCATCAAGCATGAAGAAGACGTCTCGGATCGTGGGAAGCCGGGTGAGAATCCCGCACGGTACCGCCACTGTGTTTCGGTCTTGCCGATCAGCCAGAATACCGACCGAGAAGCGTGTGTGCGCAAGCGGCGAGTTACCGCGAGCGCTACCCGTCGGGCCCGAGCGCCCTCGGCTTGTCTGCGTAGCGAATACGGGCTGCGCGGCCCCCGCCAAACACGGGGTCGCGCAGCCTTTGTTTTGCTGTCTTTCTTCTGCGAAGCGAACGTACGAAAGGAGAAGGAAGACAGTGAAAGAACATGCAAGCACGCGTGCGGGGATAGCGCAGCGGGCCTGGGCCCTCTTGCTGGCCGTCGCGCTCTGCCTGGGCCTCGTGCCCGGTGCAGCCTGGGCTGCCGAAGGCGAGGGTGCGGGAACGGCGCCGGAAAGCGCGCAGAAGGTCAGCGCGGTGACGCTCACCGTCGTGAAGGGCGTCTCGGATTGGTCCGGTCCGAGCGTCGTGGTGAACAAAACCTACAAGTTTACCGGTCAGGCAACGGTGAAGGACCTGTTCGAGACTGCGAAGAAGGCGGGCGACATCGACGGCTACGCGTTCGCCGATGCGTTCGGCACCGGCTCGGAGTTCCTGTCGTCGCTCACGCCCAAGGGCGGCTCCGCTGTCGAGGGGGCGTCGGGATGGTGGTCGAGCTTCGTCGGCGGCATCGCGGACGACGGCTCCAAGACTGCTGCGGCCAGCCCCCTCGCCGACGGCGACGTCCTCCAGTTCGCCTGGTGCGACAGCGTGCCGAACGTGGCGCCCACCGCCGAGCAGTGGAAGGCGCTCGCGGATGCGGCCGTTTCGGGAGACAGCGTCATCGAGGGCGAAGCGCCCGTCCGTCCGAGCCCCTCTGCTCCGAAGGTTGATGCGGCCGTGCTCGACGGCTCGCTGAACGCCGTATACCGTGCCCTTTTCGCCAACCTTGCCGGAACGCTCGAAGGTGCGGGCGGTGCGAGCGATCGCAACATAAGCAGCTGGAAGGCGATGGAGGCCGCCGCCATCGGCCAGGTCGGCCTGGTCGATGCCGACGCCGCCATCGCGGATGCGGTGGCTTCGTACAATGCTCCCGCGAACAACAACCTGCAGCGCAGCATCATCGTGCTCACTGCGCTGGGAATCGATGCGACGAAGGTTCCGTCGGGTCAGGGCACCCTGAACCTCGTGGAGAAGCTTGCGAGCGATGCGAGCGCTGTTAGCGCGTATCCCACGAGCGCTGCGTTTGCTCTGCTGGCATATGCGAGCGGCTCGTACGAGGTGGCTTCCGATGCGGTCAATTCGGCGCGTGCGCTTATCGACGGGCTTTCGGCTGCGCAAAGCAGCGAGGGCGGCTATCTTGCCATGGGGTCCATCGATGTCGATACCACGGCCATGGTCATCCCGGCGCTTGCCGTCTACCAGGGGGACGCCACCGCCAAAACGGCGCTCGACAAAGCCGTTGCGGCATTGCGCGGAGCCCAGAAGGGCGACGGAAGCTTCGGCAACGTCAACTCCACGGCGATGGCGGTCATCGCGCTGTGCTCAGTCGGCATCGATCCCGCTTCCGAAAGCGAGTGGGCGGGTTCTGCTGCGACGCCTCTGAAAGCGCTGCTCTCTTTTGCCAAAGAGGACATGACCGGGTTCAGCGTTGCGACCGGCATGGAAGAGGATATGGTGAACGAGCAGGGCTTCCGGGCGCTGGTGGCTTACCAGGGTCTCAAGAACACCGGTGCCGCGTACAACATCTACACGCAGGCTAAGCTCGGCCAGGCGGGGCTGCCCGCCGAGAAGCAGGAAGAGGAGAGCGCTCCCGCTCCTGCTGACAAGCCTGTGGTCGACAAGAAGGCGCTTGCCAAAACCGGAGACGGCTCTGCGCCGTTCGCGGCCGGTACCGCGGTGCTCGCGCTCGGCGCGCTCGCGGCGGGTATCGCCGCCACGCGGCGCATGCGCGTTTCCGACGAGCTCTCGTTGCGTCGATAGGATCACGGCGGCATGAGCGAAGATTCGAACGAGAAGACCGGCTGCTCGGGCGTCGAAACGCTCGAGCCGCGTGAGCGGGCCGAAGCGCCCGACAACCGCATCGCCCCCTCCGCGCCTCGCGGCGAGGAGGGGGCCTCGGTGGGCGGGGCATCCGCAACGGCGGCGTCCGCGCCCTCGTCTCGCCGACCTCGCAAGGCGCTGCTCGCCACCGGCGTCGTTGCCGCTGCGGTGGCCCTGTGCGCCGTCGTGGCGAGCATGGGCTTCGCCACCGGATGGCTCGGCGACCCTGCGCCGTCCGATCCGGTGCCGATGCCCAGCGTCGTCACGGATGCGCCCTCTAACGGGGACGACGCGTCGAAGGACGACGAGGCCGATCGCAAGGATGCCGCCGAAGAGGCTTCGGAGGGCACTGACGGGGAAGCGGGTGCCGCCGTCGATGGCGAGAACGCGGCGGATGCCGACGGCTCGGTCGCTTCGACGGCCGGCGAGGCGCCATCGGGCACTGAGCTTTCCGCGTCGGAGGGCGCTGCTGCACCGGCTCCGGCGCCTGCGCCCGAGCCGGCCCCGGCGCCATCGGCCCCCAGCACCGTCACGGTGTCGGTGTACATCGACAGCTCCCGCGCCGCGTCCAATGGCTACCCCTCATCCTTGGGCGGCGGCACGGTCACCCTCAACCAGGGCGCATCCGTCTACGATGCCCTCTGCGCTACCGGAGCGTCGGTGGGCGGGTCGAGCGGCTACGTCAGCTCCATCGGCGGCCTTGCGGAATTCGCTTGCGGTCCCGGCAGCGGCTGGCTGTATTTCGTCAACGGATCGTCGCCCGGATACGGGTGCGGTTCGTATATCCTAAGCGGTGGAGAAAACATTACGTGGATATACACCTGCGATTTGGGCAACGACCTGTAGATGTGCGGGTCGAGGAAAGCGAGGCGCCGTGTTCAGCAATCCGAAAGTGGCCAAGATCATGGCTGCATTGGCGATCTTCTTCGCCGTGCTCGTGGTGATCTCGATCTTCCAAACGGTGCACGCCTAGGGGCGCGCCACGTATGAAGCGCACGGCGTTCGACCTGTTCCATCCCGTCGTGGCGTTCGGCTACTTCGCCGTCATGTTCGCGCTCAGCATGACGGCGATGCAGCCGGTCTACTTGGCCATCTCGCTTGCAAGCGTACTCTCCTACAGCGCGGTGCTGCGCGGTTGGCGGGCGACGGGTCGCTCGCTTCTCTGGCAGCTGCCCCTCGTCGCCGTCGTCGCGCTGGCGAACCCGCTGTTCTCGGCGTCCGGCTCCACCGAGCTGTTCCGCCTCGGGCTGCGCGCGTTCTACCTGGAGAGCTTCGTGTACGGCGCATGCATGGGCGTCATGCTGATCAGCGTGATCGTGCTGTTCTCGAACGCCTCCCAGGTGCTCACGTCCGACAAGGTCATGACGCTGTTCGGCGGCGTCGCGCCCACGATAGGCCTCATGCTGTCGATGACGGCGCGCCTCGTGCCGCAGTTCGTGCGGCGCGGCAACGGCATCGCCGACGTGGAGCGCGCGTGCACGGCGGCGCGCCCTGCCGAGGAGCCCGCAGGGAAGCTCGCTGTCATGCGCGGCTACCTGCGGAGGACTTCGGTGCTCATGGGCTGGGGCATGGAAGACTCGCTCGAGACGGCCGGCGCCATGAAGGCGCGCGGCTGGGGGGCCGCCGCGCGGCGCACCACGTACGCGCGCTACCGGTTCCGTCGCTTCGACGCCGCGGCGCTCGTCTTCGGCGGCGCGCTCGCGTTGCTGGCCGCAGCCGCCGTCTGGGCGGCATGCGCGCAATTCCGTTTCTATCCGACGATCGGCGGGCTCGCGCCTTGGTGGAACTATCTGCCGTACGCGCTGTTCGCGTGCCTGCCGCTTGCGATCACCGCGAAGGAGCATCTGCGATGGCGAGCGTGAAGGCGATCGAGGCGCGCGGTTTCTCGTTTCGCTACCCTGAATCGACGGCCGGTATCGGTCCGCTCGATTGGGCGGTGGAGGAGGGTTCGTTCCAGCTTCTGGTGGGCGCCACGGGCAGCGGCAAGACCACGCTGCTCGGCAGCTGCAAGCCGGCCATCGCGCCGGCGGGAGTGCGCGCGGGCTCGCTGCAGGTGTTCGGACGATCCGTGGAAAAGCTGGATGCGCGCGAGGCCGCCGCGACGGTGGGTTACGTAGCGCAGAGTCCCGAGAACCAGATCGTGTGCGACAGCGTGTGGCACGAGCTGGCGTTCGGGCTGGAGAACCTCGGCGTGGAGCAGGACGAGATGCGCCGCCGCGTGGCCGAGGTCGCTCACTTCTTCGGCATCGAGCCGTGGTTCCGCCGCTCCGTCGCCGAGCTGTCGGGCGGCCAGAAGCAGATGACCACGTTGGCCGGCACGCTGGCGATGCAGCCGCGCCTGCTGCTGCTTGACGAGCCCACCGCCCAGCTCGATCCCGTGGCCGAGAAGAACTTCCTGCACGCTCTGTTTCGCGTGAACCGCGAGCTGGGCATCACCGTCGTCGTGGCCACCCACGCCCCCGAGGCGATGGCCGAGTACGCGACGGACATGGTGGAGCTGCGAGAGGGCACGCTGATCCGCCGCTTCGAACCATGCGCCGGGGTGCCAGTCTTCCGTCGTTTCGAATCCGTCCCGGTGGCGCCCGCCTCCGCTCAGGATGATGAAGCCGCATACGCCGTCTCGTTGCACGACATCCATCTGCGCTACGCACGCGATGCCGACTGGGTTCTGCGCGGCTGCGATCTGCGCGTCACCGCCGGCGGCATCCACGCCGTCGTAGGCGGCAACGGCTGCGGCAAGTCCACGCTGCTGCGTGCCATCGCCGGGGTCGTCAAGCCGGAGCGCGGCCGCGTTGAGAACTGCCTGGCCGCGCGCCAGGCGCTGCTCCCGCAGGATCCGAAAACCCTCTTCGTGTGCGATACGGTGGCCGAGGAGCTGCGCGAGTGGCAGGCGAACTGCGGCTACGACAACGCTGCGATCGATGGCGTTCTCGCGCGCTTCGGTCTGGACGCGCGCGTCTCCAACCATCCTTATGATCTGTCGGGCGGCCAGCAGCAGTTGCTCGCGTTCGCGAAGCTGCTGCTGACCGATCCCGACCTGCTGCTGCTCGACGAGCCGACGAAGGGGCTCGACGCGCCGTCGAAGCTGCTGGTCGCCCGCACCCTGCGCGATCTCGCGCAGGCCGGGGCGACCGTCGTCCTCGCCACGCACGACCTGACGTTCGCCGTGCTCGTCGCCGATACCGCCACCATGCTGTTCGACGGGGAGGCCGTGTGCACCGAGCCGGCCGCCGCGTTCTTCGCGGGCAACCTGTTCTACCGCCCGACCGAGGATGCGTTCTCCCGGCTGTGGCGCGAGGAACGCTCGTGACGCGCCCGCCTTCCCGCGCGGCGGCGCGCCTCCTCGCGCTGCTCGAGGTGCCGGCGCTCGCCGCCGTGCCCCTCGTGCTGGGCGTGTGCGCGTACTTCCAGGTGGAGCAGGGCGCGCTGCTCACCGTGGTCGTGGCCTTCGCGGCGGTGGGCGTGTTCTTCGCCAGCTTCGAGGCCTCGCGCCCGGCGTTGCGCCAGATCATGCCGACCGTGGTGTTGGCGGCTCTTGCGGCGGCGGGTCGCATGCTGTTCGCTCCCGTTCCCGACTTCAAGCCGGTGTCGGCCATCTGCATCCTCGCGGGAGCCGTGTTCGGCCGTCGCAGCGGCTTTCTGGTGGGCGCGCTCGCGGCGCTCGTGTCCAACTTCTTCTTCGGCCAAGGGCCGTGGACGCCGTGGCAGATGTACGCTTGGGGCCTCGTAGGCTACCTGGCCGGCGTCCTGGCCGACCGTGGCTGGCTCGACCGGCTGCCCGTGCTGTACGCTTACGGGTTCCTGTCGGCCCTGCTGTACGGCCTGCTGCTGAACGGGTGGTACGTCATCGGCTTCGTGCAGCCGTTCTCCTGGCCGGCCGCGCTCGTCGCGTTCGGCGCCGCGCTGCCGTTCGACGCGACGCATGGCGTGGCCACCGTCGTGTTCCTCGCGGCGCTCTACGTTCCCTGGCGGAAAAAGCTCGAGCGCATCAAGAGGAAGTACGCGCTGATCTGACGGATGCCGCCGATTGCGGCGCGGCGGCCGTGCGCGTGCTACAATGCCTCCCGATCATCGAAGAAGGGAGCTCCCATGCCGCCACTGTCCAGCTCGAAGCGCGAAGCCGTCGCCGCCCTCAAGCGCGGCGAGGCGGTCATCTTTCCCACCGAGACGGTGTACGGCCTGGGCGTGTCCGTCGAGGCGGCGGCGAGCCCCGAGGCGCTCTACGATCTGAAGGAGCGCGACCGCGGCAAGCCCGTCTCCTGGCTCGTGGGAGGCGCCGACGATCTCGACCGCTACGGCGCGCATGTGCCCGACCTCGCCCGACGTCTGGCACGAGCGTACTGGCCGGGCCCCCTCACGCTTATCGTGGAAGCCGGCGACGCCGTGCCTGCGGCCTTCCGCTCGGCGGCGGGCTCCATCGGCCTGCGCATGCCCGACAACGATACGGCCCTTGAGCTCATCGCGGCGGTCGGCTGCCCGCTGGCCACCACGTCCGCGAACATCTCGGGTTTGCAAGCGCCGGGGGCCTTCGACGCGCTCGACCCCCGCCTCGCCGCTCGCGTCGGCGTGGTCATGGCTGATGACCGCGACGGCGACAAAAGCGGCATCGCCTCCACGGTCGTCGACTGCACCGTCGACCCTCCGCGCATCGTGCGCGCGGGCGCCGTCACCGAAGCGCATATCCGGGCGCTGGCCTAACGCGCGGATCGATCGTTCGGCGGTTGCGCGCGCCCTTGTTTTTCGGAAGGGCTCTTCGCGAGCTTGCCGCATTTCGGATGACGTCTGAATCGAGGTCTTCCGGCGAAAACGCGGCGGTTTGGTAATCATATACAAATAGTGGGATAGCTGACTTCATTCTCTCACCTGGGAAGATGCCGAGTCGTCCGAACTCATGCTCGCGAATCGGTGGCGCAGGGCGCATTGGAGATTACCAAACCGCCCCGTTTTTACCGACACGGAGCGTTTTCGGCATCACGAGCCCCTGCAAGGAGTCCTCTCGGCGCGGCCCGCGCTTTCCGCTCAGGACGTCTCCTTTTGCCACGGCCGCCATGACGTGCTGAGCGGTCCCGTCCGTGCGTCCGAGTGCGCGCATCGTCATTCGCGTAACGCTTCCGCGCTTGCGGTTCGCGTGCGGGTATAATAGGGCAAAACTCCTGGGGAGGGGATCAATATGGATACAACGGTCGCAGTCGCGCCGATCGGCTTTTTGTCTCATGACGGAACGTCCACCATCAAAGGCCTCGTGTGGGAGCCCGAGCGCACGAGGGGCAGCCGTCGTGTCGCGCCGCGCGGCGTCATTCAGATCGTCCACGGCATGGTGGAGCATGTGGGCCGCTACGACGAGTTCGCGCGCTTCCTCGTGGAACAGGGCTTCGTGGTGTGCGCCGCCGATCACATCGGCCACGGCAAGAGCGTGGCCAGCGCAGACGAGCTTGGCTGCCTGCCCGTTGACGGCAAGGAGACGCTCATCGAGGACGTCCACGAACTGCGCAAGACCGTCACCGCCCGCTACTCCCGCCAAACCCCTTACATCATGTTCGGCCATTCCATGGGAAGCTTCGTCACGCGCGCCTACCTGGCGCGCCACGGCGAGGACGTGGCGGCGGCCGTCATCTGCGGCACGGGCCAACAGCCCCTCGTCCTGTCGAAGGCGGGCAACGCGCTGGCGCGCTTCCTCGCGAAGACGAAGGGCGCCGACTACCGCAGCAAGCTTTTGGACAACATGGGCGTGGGCGCGTTCGCCAAGCAGATCGAGAACCCGCGCACGCCGCACGACTGGGTCTGCACCGATCCGGCCGTCGTGGACGCCTACATCGCCGACGAGCTGTGCGGCGCCATGTTCTCCGTCGGCGGCTACGCCACGCTCACCGACCTCACGGGCGAGGTGGTGTCGCCGTCGTGCGCGGCGAAGGTGCCGAAGGGATTGCCCGTGCTGTTCGTCGCCGGCGCCGAGGACCCGGTGGGCGCGTGCGGCAAGGGCGTGCGCGCGGCGGCCGACCTGTTGCGCCGCGCCGGTGTGCAGGATGTGGAGGTGAAGCTGTACGAGGGCATGCGCCACGAAATCCTCAACGAACCGGGGCGGGCTCAGGTTTATACTGAGGTGGTCGGTTGGATTGAGGAGCATGCATGCCAAAGTACGTCGTAGCGCTCGACCAGGGTACCACCTCGTCGCGCGCCATGCTCGTCGACGCGAACGGATGCGTCGTCGATGCGGTGCAGAACCCGTTCCCGCAAGTCTACCCCCAGCCCGGCTGGGTGGAGCACGACCCGCGCGACATCCTGTCGTCGCAGCTGGGCGCGCTTACCGAGCTTCTGGTGGCGCACAACCTGGGCGCAAAGGACATCGACAGCATCGGCATCACGAACCAGCGCGAGACCACCGTGGTGTGGAACCGCGAAACGGGGGAGCCCGTGATGAACGCCATCGTGTGGCAGTGCCGCCGCACTGCCCCCATCATCGACGAGCTGACGGCCGACCCGCAGACGGCGCGCATCATCGCCGACAAGACGGGCCTCGTGCCCGACGCCTACTTCTCCGCCAGCAAGATCAAGTGGATCCTCGACCACGTGGAAGGCGCGCGCGAAGACGCCGAAGCCGGCAAGCTGGCCTTCGGCACCGTCGACACGTGGCTCATCTGGACGCTCACCCAGGGCAAGGTACACGCCACCGACGTGACGAACGCCAGCCGCACCATGCTGTACAACATCCACGAGCTGCGCTGGGATCCGTGGCTGCTCGACCTGTTCGACATCCCGGAGTCCCTGCTTCCCGAGGTGCTCCCTTCGTCGGGGGAGTTCGGCCGCACGGCTTCCGCGGGCATCGTGCCGAACGTGCCCATCTGCGGCGTGGCGGGCGACCAGCAGGCGGCCCTGTTCGGACAGTGCTGCTTCCAGCCGGGCCAGGCGAAGAACACGTACGGCACCGGCTGCTTCCTGCTCATGCACACCGGCGGCGAAGCGTGCCGCTCCACGAACAACCTCATCACCACCATCGCCGCCTCGGGTCCGGGCGCCGGCCCCGAGTACGCGCTCGAGGGCAGCGTGTTCATGGCCGGCGCGCTCATGCAATGGCTGCGCGACGACATGGGCATCATCGACGACGTGGCCGAGACTTCGGCCATCGCCCGCAGCGTGAACAGCACCGACGGCGTGTACGTCGTGCCCGCGTTCACCGGCTTGGGCGCACCCTATTGGGACGCCGATGCGCGCGGCGCCATCTACGGGCTCACGCGCGGAACCGGCCGGGCGCACATCGTGCGCGCCGCGCTGGAGTCGCTGGCCTACCAGGTGCACGACCTCGCGGTGGCTATGGAGGCCGACGCGGGGGTGCGCTTGAGCGTGCTCAACGTGGACGGCGGCGCGTCCGCGAACGATTTTCTCATGCAGTTCCAAAGCGATATCTTGCGCACGCCGCTGCGTCGCCCGCAGAATGCCGAGACGACCGCGCTCGGCGCCGCGTTCCTCGCAGGGCTCGCCACCGGGTTCTGGAAGGACGCGGAAGCCCTGTGCGCCCTGCGCTCTTCGGACGACGTGTACGAGCCGGGCATGGAGGACGAGCGCCACGCGAAGCTGCTGGAAGGCTGGGCTCGCGCCGTGAAGCGCACGATGTCGGACGCCCTGTCATCCTGAACGGAGCGCCGAAGGAGCGAAGTTGCGACGCAAAGCCAGTCCTTTAGGGAAGGATCCCGTGCGGCGCCAGCCGTCACGTGACGAAAGAGAAGAGGAAGGGAACCTCACATGAAGATCAGCATTGCAAGCGACCATGCGGGCTTCGAGCAGAAGCAGGCGCTGGTCGGCTACCTGGCCTCCAAGGGCCACGACGTGATCGACCGCGGCCCCGACTGCGACGACCGTGTCGACTATCCCGACTATGCGGCGCGCGTGGCGCACGATGTGGTCGACGGCATGGCCGAGCGCGGCGTGCTCGTGTGCGGCACGGGCATCGGCATGGCCGTGGCCGCCAACAAGATCGACGGGATCCGCGCCGCCAACGTCACCAGCCCGCTGTTCGCCGCCCTCGCGCGCGAGCACAACGACGCGAACGTCGTAGCCGTCTCGGGTCGCTTCGTCGACGAGTCCGTGAACCGCGAGATCCTCGACGCTTTCGTCTCCACCTCCTTCGGCGGCGGTCGTCATGCAGGTCGCGTCGAGAAGATCGCCGCTCTCGAAAACGAATAGCCCGCACGCGCGCAGCGCGGATCGCGCTGTGCTAGCATGATCGCTTCGCCTCGCCCTCATCGAAAGGAACACCATGGCCCTCCAGTACGTATCCCAGACCGATCCCGCCGTCGCCGACGCCATGCGCCAGGAGCTTGCGCGCGAGCGCGACTCCGTCGAGCTCATCGCTTCGGAGAACTTCACGTCGCCCGCCGTCATGGAAGCCGTGGGCAGCGTGCTCACGAACAAGTACGCCGAGGGCTATCCCCGCAAGCGCTACTACGGCGGCTGCGAGAAGGTCGACCTCGTGGAGGATCTCGCGCGCGAGCGCGCCTGCCAGCTGTTCGGCTCGAACTTCGCCAACGTGCAGCCCCATTGCGGCGCGAACGCGAACCTGGGCGCGTACGAGGCTCTCATCGAGCTGGGCGACACGGTGCTGGGCATGAGCCTGGCCGAGGGCGGCCATCTCACGCACGGCTCGCCGGTGAACTTCAGCGGCCGCCACTACGACTTCGCCAGCTACGGCGTGGACGCCCAGACCGAGACCATCGACTACGACGAGGTGGAGCGTATCGCCAAGGAAGTGCGCCCCAAGCTCATCGTGGGCGGCGCGAGCGCGTATCCGCGCGTCATCGACTTCGAGCGCATGGCCGCCATCGCGCGCGAGGTGGATGCGTACTTCATGGTGGACATGGCCCACATCGCCGGCCTCGTGGCCGCGGGCGCGCATCCCAGCCCCGTGCCGCATGCCGACGTGGTGACGTCCACCAGCCACAAGACCCTGCGCGGCCCGCGCGGCGGCTTCATCCTGTCCAACGACGAGGACATCGCCAAGCGCATCGACAAGGCCGTGTTCCCCGGCTCGCAGGGCGGCCCGCTCATGCACGTCATCGCCGGCAAGGCCGTGGCGTTCGGAGAGGCCATGCAGCCCGCCTACAAGGAGTACATCGACCACGTGGTGGAGAACGCGCGCACGCTGGGGCAGGGCATGATGGACGGAGGCCTGCGCCTCGTGTCCGGCGGCACCGACAACCACCTGTGCCTCGTGGACCTCACGCCGGCCGACGTCACCGGCAAGGATGCCGAAAAGCTGTTGGAGAGCGTGGGCCTCACGGTGAACAAGAACTCCATCCCCAACGAGCCGCGCAGCCCGTTCGTCACGAGCGGCATCCGCGTGGGCAGCGCTGCGGCCACCACGCGCGGCTTCACGGCCGACGACTTCTACGAGGTGGGCCAACTCATCGCCGCCACGGTGTTCAACGCCGAGAGCGAGGCGAAGCTCGCCGACGTGCGCGCGAAGGTGGACGCCCTCCTGGCCGCGCACCCTTTGTATCCCGAGCTCGATTACTAGTTCCCGAACCGGATCGCAAGAAAGAAGGCTTATCCCATGCACTACGACCGCGTCACCGTCGTCGACCACCCGATGGTCCAGCACAAGCTGTCCAAGCTGCGCAACAAGAACACGTCGTCGAAGGACTTCCGCGCCCTCGTGCGCGAGCTTGCCATGTTCGAGGGCTACGAGGCCACGCGCGATCTGGCGCTTGAGGACGTCGAGGTTGAAACGCCCATCTGCAAGGCTGCGTGCAAGCAGGTGGCCGGCAAGAAGATGGTCATCGTCCCCATCCTGCGCGCGGGCCTCGGCATGGTTGAGGGGCTGCAGGAGCTCATGCCCTCCACGTTCGTCGGACACCTCGGCATGTACCGCGACCCCGAAACCCATGAGCCGCACGAGTACTACGCGAAGCTCCCCGACAGCATCTCCCAGCGCGACGTGCTGGTGGTGGACCCGATGCTGGCCACGGGCGGCTCGGCCACGGCGGCCATCCACTATCTGCGAAAGCTCGGCGTGAAGAACATCAAGCTCGTCGTGCTCGTGGCGGCGCCCGTCGGCATCGAGGCCGTGCTGTCCGCCGACCCGGACGTGCAGATCTACACCTGCGCCATCGACGAATGCCTGAACGAACATGCCTACATAGTCCCCGGCCTCGGCGACGCCGGCGACAGGATTTTCGGCACCAAGTAACAGAAAAGCCGCAGGCTTGAGGGGAGGAGCAGCGATGGAACCACTCGACCATCGCCCCAGCTGGGACGAGTACTTCATGACGCTGGCGAACGAGGTCGCCACGCGCACCACGTGCATGCGCCGCGCCGTAGGGGCCGTCATCGTGAAGGACCGCCGCATACTGGCCACCGGCTACAACGGCGTGCCTACCGGCATGCGCCATTGCGCCGAGACCGGCTGCCTGCGTCAGCAGCTCGGCGTGCCCAGCGGCCAGCGCCACGAGATCTGCCGCGGCCTGCATGCCGAGCAGAACGCCATCATCCAGGCGGCGCGCTACGGCATCAACATCACGGGGGCGTCCATCTACGTCAACACGCAGCCGTGCATCGTGTGCGCCAAGATGCTCATCAACGCCGGCATCGACGAGATCGTCTACCAGAACCCGTACCCGGACGAGCTGGCCATGTCCATGCTCGAGGAAGCCGGCATGAAGCTGCGCGTGTTCGACCTGTAAACGAGATAGGGGAATGAGATAGGGGACGGGCGTGTCAGGGGGACGGGTGATTTGACACGCCCTCCTGACGTAAAATGAGCCACTAACCCCGCCACCTGTCTCGTTCCTGTCCTTTTCCGCTTGGAGAATATACGGTTTCGGTTACCGTTCCCCCGCGCTTTATGCAGTTTTTTGGCCGGTTTATTCTTCCACTCACCCAAATTTTGTAAGTTTTTGTAACCCTGCCGTCAGCCGAACGTGAAGTTCCGTTATCATACGAGTCGGCTTGGTAGGATGCGTACTTGTGCGCTTGACGGTCAAGAAGAAAGTGGGACATGGCAGTAGCAATCGTTCTGGGGGCGCTCGCGGGCGCTGCGGGGTTCGCTCCGCTGTTCGCCGGCTTGCGTATGACGAGACGAGTGACCGACACCAGCAACCTGGGGCACGCCGGTGCCCTTCTTCTAGGTGTGCTGCTTTCGGTCGCTGTGCTCTTCGTAACCGCCATCGCCTGCGCGCTCCTCGCGCGCGAGTTCGTCCTACCCTTCGTTCTTGCCGAGGTCGTGGCTCTTTCCGTCGCGGCTATCGGGTTCGGCGTCAGCAATCTAGTGCGGAAGTAAGATGGAAAGGTAAAGACACGTGAATCCTCTTGAATCCCTAGCGGAACAGGTACCTCACCTGCAGCATTCTTTCGATTCCGCCTTCGTGTTCGGGTCGGGATCGTTCGGCATGACGCAGTACGTGCTGTGGATGCTCATCTGCTTCCTCATCACGCTCGTCGTCGTGCTTGCGGCCAGCAAGCGCCTCACGATCATCCCCACGAACAAGTTCACCAACATGGTGGAGTACGGCTACGAGTTCGTGAAGAAGGACATGGGCGAAAGCGCCATCGGCCACGGCTACAAGAAGCACCTGCCGTTCTTGGCCACGCTGTTCTTCTTCATCCTGATCAGCAACTTCGTGGGCCTCATCCCCGGCTGCAAGACCCCTACGGGGTCCATCAGCATCACCTGGGCGCTCGCGGCCATCTCGTTCATCTACTTCATCTTCTGGGGCATCAAGGCCAAGGGCCTGGGCGGCTACCTCAAGTCGTTCGCGCCGTCGGGCCTGCCGCTGGTCATGGTTCCCATCGTGTGGTTCCTCGAGCTGTTCTCCACCGTGCTGCGCGTGCTCACGCTGGCCGTTCGACTCTACGGAAACATGTTCGCCGGCCATATGGTTCTCGGCATTTTCGCGCTGCTCACCAGCGTGTTCATCGGCTCCGCCATCCAGGGCGCGGGCGTCGGCGTGGGAAGCATCTCCATCGCGTGGATGCTGTTCCTGTTCGCCATGTACGCTCTCGAGGTGCTGGTTGCGTTCCTGCAGGCCTACGTGTTCACCATCCTCAGCGCGGTGTACATCGGCCTGGCCACGTCCGACCACTAGGTCGACCCCGCGTCCTTTCCGAAAGGGGAGGGCGCACGCGCCTGCGCGCGGCAACGTTTGGTGTTTGACCGGCTATTCCACGGCTGGTTGACATAGAAGGTGTCCATGGTTCTCGGGAGAAGCCCGAGAACGGTAAAAGGAGGAAACTGTGGAAATTACACTCGCTCTTGCGGCTCTGAAGCTCGTGGGCTACGGCCTGTCGACCATCGGCCCCGGCCTGGGCATCGGCATCGCCTGCTACGGCTGCTGCGTCGCCACCGCTCGCCAGCCCGAACTGCAGGGTCGTCTGTTCACGAACTTCATCATCGGTGCTGCTCTCGCCGAGGCTCTGGGCCTCATCGGCTTCGTGCTTACCTTCATCGTGTAACTAAGCCTCATTCGGATACCGTGCCGTATAAGGCTTACATAGGAGGTAACGTACGTGAAAGCTAAAGCGAAAGAAACATCGGCCCGCATCGGGCTTGCCGCGCTTGCCGGCGCCGGCATGACGTTTGCTTTCCCTGCGCTCGCGTTCGCGGCTGAAGAAGAGTCATCGGGCGGCCTGAGCGCCATCTTGCCCGACATGGCGGAGTTCATCCCCATGCTCGTGATCTTCATCCTGCTCTGGATCGTTCTGGCCAAGTTCGGTTGGCCGAAGTTCGAGGCCATGCTGGAGAAGCGCGAGATGACCATCAAGGATTCCCTTGAGAAGTCCGAGCAGGCTCGCGTCGAAAGCGAGCGCGTGCTTGAGGAATACAAACGCCAGCTGGAGGATGCAAAAGCCCAGGCCGCCCAGATCGTCGCAGACGCGAAGAAGACGGGCGAGGCCGTGAAGGCCGACATCACCGATAAGGCGCAGTCCGAGGCCACCGCGATGATCGAGAAGGCGCACAACGCCATCGAAGCGGAGAAGAAGGCCGCCATCTCCGAGCTGCAGGGCTCGGTTGCCGACCTGTCCGTCTCCGTTGCGTCTCGCCTGATCGGCGAGGATCTCAACGATGCCGAGCACCGCAAGATCATCGAGCGCTACGTGAACGAGGCGGGCAGTTTCAATGCCAACTAACCGCCAAATTCTCAAAGAGAAGGTCGCGACGTATGCGTCCGTGCTTCTGGACGGCGCATACGAAGCAGGCGGTCAAGACGCCGTGCTCGAGGTCCGCGACCAGGCCGAGCGCATCCTGCGCATCGCACGTTCGAACATGGATCTCTCCGACGCCTTGGAGGACAGCTCCTATACGCCCGAGCAGAGGGGTCAGCTGGTGCGCAACCTGTTCGCATCCAGCAATCCCGTCCTCGTCGACGTTCTGGCCGTCATGGCCGAGCGCGAGGACTTCGCGTTGCTGTCGCGCGTATGGGCCAGCTATGGAGAACAGCTCGAACGCAAGCTGAACGTCACCGTCGTCGACGTCACGACCGTCGTCGAACTGGACGATCATCTGCGCGAGGTCATTACGAAGAAAGCTGAGGCCGACCTGGGAACGAACGTCGTGTTGCGCGAGCATATCGACAAGTCCCTGCTCGGCGGCATATTGATGAGTGCCAACGGCAAGCGAATCGACGCCAGCGTCCTGTCGCAGTTGGAAAGCGCTCGCAACGTGCTCAAACTATCAACAGATGGAGGTGAATGCTAGTGACTGAAATCACCGCACAGTCTATTGACGAGGCACTGCGCAAGCAGCTCGATGCGCTCAATACGAGCGTCGAATCTCGCGAAGTCGGAACCGTCATCCAGATCGGCGACGGTATCGCGCGCGTCGACGGCCTCAAGGACGCCATGGCGGGCGAGCTCCTCGAGTTCGTGGGTTCCAACGGCCAGACCGTCTACGGTATGGCCCAGAACCTCGAAGAGGACGAAGTCGGCGCCGTGCTGCTTGGTGACGTCACCGCAATCAAGGAAAACGACCAGGTGAAGACCACCGGTCGTATCGTGGAGATCCCCTCGGGCAAAGAGATGCTCGGCCGCGTGGTGAACCCGCTCGGCATGCCGATCGACGGCAAGGGTCCCATCAAGGCCGAAGGCATGCGCCCGGTGGAGTTCAAGGCCCCCGGCGTCATCCAGCGCCAGCCCGTCGAGGAGCCGATGCAGACCGGCATCCTGGCCATCGACTCGATGATCCCCATCGGCCGCGGCCAGCGCGAGCTGATCATCGGCGACCGCCAGACCGGCAAGACGTCCATCGCGGTTGATGCCATCATCAACCAAAAGGGCAAGGACATGATCTGCATCTACGTCGCCATCGGCCAGAAGGCGTCCACGGTCGCCGGCCTGGTGGAGACGCTGGAGAAGCACGGCGCGATGGAGTACACGATCATCGTGAACGCCTCCGCGTCCGACTCCGCTCCGCTGCAGTACATCGCCCCCATGGCGGGCGCCGCCATCGGCGAGTACTTCATGTACAACGGCGAGAACGGCCAGCCGGCCACGGCCGACAACCCGGGCCGCCACGTGCTGTGCATCTACGACGACCTGTCCAAGCAGGCCGTGGCGTACCGCCAGATGTCGCTGACGCTGCGCCGCCCGCCGGGACGCGAAGCGTACCCGGGCGACATCTTCTACCTGCACTCCCGCTTGCTGGAGCGCGCGGTCAAGATGTCCGACGAGTACGGCGCGGGCTCGCTCACGGCGCTGCCCATGATCGAGACGCAGGCCGGCGACGTGTCCGCCTACATCCCGACCAACGTCATCTCCATCACGGACGGCCAGATCTTCCTGTCCACCGACCTGTTCTTCCAGGGCCAGCGCCCTGCGGTCAACGTCGGCATCTCGGTGTCGCGCGTCGGCGGCTCCGCGCAGGTCAAGGCCATGAAGCAGGTTGCCGGCACGCTGCGCCTCGATCTCGCGTCCTATCGCGAGCTGCAGGCGTTCACGCAGTTCGGCAGCGACTTGGACAAGTCGACCCAGGACCAGCTGAACCGCGGCGCCCACATGACCGAGCTGCTGAAGCAGGGTCGTTACGTGCCGATGCCCGTCATGGACCAGGCTATGTCCATCTACGCAGGTGCTCATGGCTACCTCGACGACATCCCGGTGTCCGACGTCGTCCGCTTCCGCGGCGAGTTCCTCGACTTCATCCACGCTTCCAAGCCGGAGATCGTCGAGGCCCTCGAGAAGGCGCAGAAGTTTACCGATGAAATCGAAACCGACCTGAACGCCGCTATTGAAGCTTTCAAGCTGCAGTTCTCGCCCTCGGCTTCTTAAGGCAGGTAGACTATGCCCAACCTTCACGACATAGAAAGGCGTATCGGCTCCGTCTCTTCGACGAAGCAGATCACGCGCACCATGGAGATGGTGGCGGCCGCGAAGATCCGCCGCGCTGGAGAGCGCGTGGCGGCTGCGACGCCGTACTCCGAATCCATGGTCGAAATGTTGGCCAACGTTGCCAAGCGTGTAGGTGGCTCCGATAACGCGCTGTTGCGCAAGCACGACGAAGTGAAGAACGTGCTGTTCGTCGTGGTTGTGTCGGACCGCGGCCTTGCCGGCGGTTTCAACAGCAACGTGCTGCGGCACGTCGAGCGTCTCATGAAGGAAAAGCAGGCCGCAGGCGCGTCCGTCCAGGTCGTCGCCTGCGGTAAGAAGGCCGTCGGGTACTTCACCTACCGCAAGGTGGAGCCGGTGCTCGGGTTCACGGACCTTTCTGCCGATCCGACGGTGGAGGAGGCCGCGTCCGTCGCGGCGTACGCCATCGACGGATACGAGAACGGCACGATCGACGAGGTGTTTGTCGTGTACAACCACTCGAAGAACGCTGCCGAGCAGGTGCTGCGCACGGAGCTCGTGCTGCCCGTGGACACGGCTGCGCTCGATGCCGAGCTGGCCGCCGAAGGCGTGCAGCAGGAAGCGGGCGAGGCGAAGCTCGAGGGCGACGTGATCTTCGAGCCCAGCGCCGAGGCCGTACTCGACCGCTTGCTGCCGGCGTATGTGCGCACGACGCTGTACCATGCGCTCATCGACTCGGCCGCTGCCGAGCAGGGCGCGCGCCGCAACGCCATGATGTCGGCTACGGACAACGCTACCGAAGTGCTCGAAACGTTGACTAGATTGTATAACCGCGTACGCCAGGGCGCTATCACGACGGAGATTTCCGAGATCGTCGGTGGCGCAGCGGCTTTGGAGGATTAAATGGCTGAACAAATGCTTACGAAGGAGGAGCTCGAGGCCAGCAAGGGCGCTACCGGTCGCATCGTGCGTATCGTCGGCCCTGTCGTTGACGTCGAATTTCCCCCTGATCAGCTGCCGGCGATTTACAACGCGCTGACGGTTGATGCCAAGACCCTGGCGGGCGACTTGCACCTCGTGCTCGAGGTCGAGACGCACCTGCCGGGCAACCTTGTCCGCTCGGTGGCCATGAGCTCGACGGACGGTCTCGTCCGCGGCCTCGAGGTCGTCGACACGGGCAACCCGATCATGATGCCCGTGGGTCCCGAGACCCTGGGCCGCATCTGGAACGTCATGGGCGAGCCCGTCGACGAGAAGCCGATGCCCGAGGTGAAGGGCTACATGCCCATCCACCGTCCGGCTCCGGACTACGACGAGCTGTCCACTACCACCGAGATCTTCGAGACCGGCATCAAGGCCATCGACCTCGTCGAGCCCTTCGTCAAGGGCGGCAAGACGGGTCTGTTCGGCGGCGCCGGCGTGGGCAAGACGGTTATCATCCAGGAGCTCATCAACAACCTGGCCCAGGAGCACGGCGGCACGTCGGTGTTCACGGGCGTGGGCGAGCGTACCCGCGAGGGTACCGACCTCTACCTGGAGATGAGCGACTCGGGCGTCATCAACAAGACCTGCCTCGTGTACGGTCAGATGAACGAGCCTCCGGGAGCGCGTCTGCGCGTGGGTCTCGCGGGCCTCACCGAGGCGGAGTACTTCCGCGATCAGGGCCAGGACGTGCTTCTGTTCGTGGACAACATCTTCCGCTTCACGCAGGCCGGCTCCGAGGTGTCCGCTCTGCTGGGCCGCATGCCCTCTGCCGTGGGCTACCAGCCGACGCTGGCAACCGAGATGGGCGACTTGCAGGAGCGCATCACGTCGACGTCCACCGGCTCCATCACGTCCGTGCAGGCCGTGTACGTGCCCGCCGACGACCTGACCGACCCTGCGCCGGCCACGACGTTCACGCACCTCGACGCGAAGACGGTTCTGTCCCGTTCGATCTCCGAGCTGGGCATCTACCCGGCAGTCGACCCGCTGGAGTCCACCTCCCGCGCGCTCGACCCGCAGATCGTCGGCGAGGAACACTATCGCGTGGCCGTGGGCATCCAGGAGCTGCTGCAGAACTACAAGGACCTTCAGGACATCATCGCCATCCTCGGCATGGACGAGCTGTCCGAGGATCAGAAGAAGATCGTGAACCGTGCCCGCAAGGCGCAGCAGTTCTTCGGCCAGTGCTTCCACGTGGCCGAGCAGTTCACGGGCCTGCCGGGCAAGTACGTGAAGCTTGAGGACACCATCCGCTCCTTCGCCGCCATCCTCGACGGCGAGTGCGACGAGATCCCCGAGCAGTGCTTCCGCATGAAGGGCTCCATCGAAGACGTGTACGCTGCGTACGAAGAGATGAAGAAGGCCTCGTAATGGCTGGGTTCATGTGCGACATCGTGACGCCGGTGGCGAAGCTGGTCTCTGATGAGGTCGAGCTCGTCGTCGTGCCCGGCGTCGAAGGCGAGATGGGCTTTCTGAAAGGCCATGCTCCGCTCGTGTCGGTGCTTGCCGACGGCGAGGCGCGCGTGAAGGCGGTCGGCGCCTCCGAGACCGTGCATTACGCTTTGCAGGGCGGTTACGTTGAGGTGACGGACGACAAGGTCATCATCTTGGCCGATCGTGCGCTGCCTGCGGCCGACATCGATGTCGAGCAGGTGCGCGAGCAGCTGACCGTCATCGAGGAGCAGCTGTCCGGACTCTCCGAAGAGGAGGCTCGCAAGACGACGCTCGCGGCCGACAAGGCGTGGTGCGACGTTCAGCTGAGGGTCGCCAAAGCGGCTTAAGGCGGACGCGTTCGAAGACGCGCGGCTTCGGTCGCTTGGCAACGCAACGGCCGATGCGCTGCGGTTGACGAGCAAGATGAGGAAGAGCCCCCGCACGGGGCTCTTCCTTTTTTCCGGCTATGTTTTCGAGGCGTTGGCGTCCCGAAGAGGGATGGTCTCGCACAATGCGAGAGGTTCGGATTCGAGAGTGGTATGATAAGGGGGAAATCGTTGTGCGCCGACGGGCTGCGGCGCAAAGATGAAGGAGAGCGCTCGTGAGTCGTCGGAAGTCCCTTGAATCCTCCGGATGCGTGCAGATCGAGGGCGAGGAAGACGGCTATGACGCGCTGACGGGGCTGCCGGATCGTACGACCTTGGAGCGACGCATCGAGCGGTGCCTTGCCCAGAAGGGTCGTCCGTTCAGCCTCATCGTCATCGATATCGACAATTTCAGGTCGTTCAACGACGCGTACGGCTATGCGGTGGGCGACGCGATCATAGCCCGGTTCGGACGCTATCTGCAGACGAGCCTCTCGACCGGCGTCGAGATGGTGGGACGCGTGGGCAGCGAGGAGTACCTCGCCATCGTCGACGGCGCCGACCGGGACGTCCTGGACGGCCTCACGAGCGATCTGCTCTCCGTGCGCCTGACCATCGACGGGGAAGGGCCTTCCGGGGAATCCACGTCCGTCAGCCTGACCGCCGGCGCGGGCGTCGTGTCGTGGGACGGGGAAGCTGCCTTGACGCCGGCGGCCCTCATCCATCAAGCCGAGGTGGCGCTGCGCAAGGCGAAGCAGCTCGGCCGGAGCCGCCGCTACGCGTTCGAGACCGACGATGCGGAATTCGCGCGTCTGCGGGAGGATATGCGGCTTTCGATGGAGCTGTCCGTCGAGATCGGCGATGCGCTCGAACGCGGGGAGTTCGAAGCCTTCTTCCAGCCCCTGTTCAGGCCCTCGAACGGCCGGATCGTGGGGGCCGAAGCGCTCGCGCGCTGGCGGCATCCGTCGCGCGGCCTGGTCAGCCCCGCCGTGTTCATCCCGCCGCTCGAGCGCAGCGGCGCCATCGTCGACCTCGATCTGGCCATATTCGAGCAGTGCTGCCGCTTCCTGCGCGACCGTCTCGACAAGGGCGCGGTCATCGTGCCGCTGAACTGCAACTTCTCGCGCTTGCATTTCCTGGACGACTCGTTCGCCGACACGTTGAAAGGCATCGTCGACCGCTACGCCGTCCCTCCGTCGTATCTGTGCGCGGAAATCACGGAAAGCGCGTTCGTCGAGGATTTCGACACCGTGATCGGCCAAGTGAAGCGGCTGCACGAGCACGGTTTCAGCGTGGCCATGGATGATTTCGGCAGCGGGTACTCGTCGCTGGGCATGCTGCAGAACCTGCCCATCGACGAAGTGAAGATCGACCAGCTGTTCTTCCAGCGCGACCTTTCCGACTTCCGCAACGCGACCGTGGTGTACTCGATGGCGAACATCGCCAAGGTGCTGGGTCTGGTCGTGGTTTGCGAGGGCATCGAAACCGCCGAGCAGGTCGAGTTCGTGAAAGGCATCGGGTGCGACATTGCCCAAGGCTTCTTCTTCAGCCGCCCGGTCGACGAGGCTTCGTTCGGCGGCTTGCTGGAACGCGCCCTGGCGCACGAGCCCCAGAAGCGCTCGCCGCTGCGCAAAGAGGATGCGCGGTCGTTTATCGTGCGCTTGTTCGATCATGCCTTCGTAAGGCAGGATCTCGATGCGTTCGCAGACTGCTGCTTCGACGACGTGCAGTGGCAGGATCGGTTCGAGGAGGGCTGCTTCTCGGGCATCGACGCGGTGCGCGCGCATCTCGAGCGCGCGATGAGCGGCCGGGAGCTCTCCATCGCGTACAAGGCCATCACGGTGAACGAGCTGTCCGGCGATCTCGTCGCGGTGAGCGGCGAAGCGGTGTTCACCGGAGACGTGGACTACCAGGGCGTCTTCTACTTCGGTGCGTCGTGTTTGGCAACTGATGCCGGCGTCCTTCTGACCAAGATGAAGATCGACCGAGTCAACCGTTCGGGTCATTCGCATAGATCCTTACAGATGGCGGCAATGGATATGGAGCGGTTGGACGAAGGCCCCGCGCTCGATCAATTCTACGGGGTCGTGCCCGTGGGCATCATTCGCTACGATTTGTCGGGCGACATGCTGATAACTTATATGAATCAAGCTATGTTCGACATCCTCGGCTACACGAAGGAGCAGTTTTACGGAGAGGTTGGAGCCAACCTTCGAATGATCGTGCATCCCGACGATCTCGACCATCTGTACAAGAAGAGCGTCGAGATGATAGAGACCGGCGAGTCGGAGCCGTTCTCCTATCGTTTCATCAGGCGCGACGGCTCCGTCGCACGCGTGCTGTATCGGCAATGCAATCTTCCGGGCATCGACGGGCGGCCCGTCACCCAGGGCATGTACATCGATCTGGACGAAGCCGAGCGCTATCTGACGGAGGGCGAAGGGGAATAGGGAACCCTGCGGAGCCGCGATGCGAGGGCGGCGCGCGTCGATCTTCGCGCAATCGGGGATTTCTGTCGTCTGCTCGAGGCTAAGGGCTCGAACGACCCCAGCACCCGCCGACACCGCCTTGACGGCGAAATGCACGCGTCGAGGTAAAAATCGAACGGTTTGGTAATCCTGGAGGGACCCGGCTGCGACGCTTCCAGCCCGCCAAGTGCGATTGGGAACGTTTCCCCAGGTCGGATACTCTAAGCATAAAACAAAGCGAATCAGTGTGATTACCAAACCGTTCGTTTTTTACCGCTCGACGCCGTTTCCGCCGTCAAGCCTCTACCGGCGGGTAGCGTCCCGAAAGTTGGTGTATCAATCCGTTTCTGGAGGGCGGGCGAAGCCT
>OLQP01000179.1_pt1 | contig 64369 bp, 51 predicted proteins | sample 1643181 | NCBI WGS metagenome assembly OLQP01 (sample SAMEA3136710, study PRJEB25190) | human gut metagenome | biome: human gut; feature: human-associated habitat; material: faeces | place: Austria | collected 2013 | reverse complement strand
CAGCAGACAACCAGACAGCAGTAGATATCAACGTTGTACAGGGTGAGCGTCAGTTCGCGAAGGACAACAAATCCCTTGGCCAGTTCCGTCTGGATGGAATCCCGCCAGCACGTCGTGGTGTTCCGCAGATCGAAGTTACATTTGATATCGATGCCAACGGTATCGTAAATGTTTCTGCCAAAGACCTTGGAACAGGTAAAGAACAGCACATCACAATCACAGCTGGTTCCAATATGTCTGATTCTGAAATCGACAAAGCAGTTAAAGAAGCTGCTGAGTTCGAAGCTCAGGATAAGAAACGTAAAGAGGGAATCGACACAAGAAACAATGCAGACTCTATGGTATTCCAGGTTGAGAATGCACTGAAAGAAGCTGGCGATAAGATTGATGCAAACGATAAAGCTGCAGTTGAAACAGATCTGAATGCACTGAAAGATCTCCTTGCTCAGACAGCAAATGCAGAAATGACAGATGCACAGATCGCTGATATCAAAGCTGCTCAGGAGAAGATGATGGAAAGTGCTCAGAAACTTTTCGCAAAAATGTATGAGCAGACACAGCAGGCAGGCGGTCAGGCTGGACCGAATCCGGGAGCTGGTGCTGGTGCAGGTGCTGCACAGGGCGGCAACGAAGCTGGATACGGTGATGATGTCGTAGACGCTGATTACAAGGAAGTATAATAAAGTAAAAAATAAGATGTAAAACCTTAGATGCCATTCATGCTTGCATGAGTGGCATTGGGGGATTATAATAATATTTTGTGTGGTATATAGCTGCATAAGAACAATAACGCAAATCTAACATATAGGAAAGAGAAAAGATGGCTGATAAAAGAGATTACTATGAGGTCCTGGGTGTCAGCAAGACTGCCAGTGATTCAGAATTAAAAAGCGCATATCGAAAATTAGCCAAGAAGTATCATCCAGATGTTAATCCGGGAGACAAAGAAGCAGAAGCTAAGTTCAAAGAAGCAACAGAGGCATACAGTGTCTTAAGTGATGCAGAAAAGAGACGCCAGTACGATCAGTTTGGTCATGCAGCGTTTGAACAGGGCGGCGGTGGTGCCGGCGGCTTTGGTGGATTTGATTTCAACGGTGCAGACATGGGAGATATCTTCGGGGATATTTTCGGAGATCTGTTTGGCGGCGGTGGAAGACGTCGTGCCAATAATGGACCGATGAAGGGTGCAAATTTACGCGCCCGTGTGAATATTACATTTGAAGAGGCAGTGTTTGGATGTGACAAGGAACTGGAGATCGTTCTGAAGGATGAATGTACGACCTGTCATGGAACTGGTGCAAAGCCGGGAACACAGCCGACTACCTGTCCGAAATGTAACGGAGAAGGTCAGATCGTCTATACACAGCAGTCTATGTTTGGCATGGTTCGAAATGTACAGACTTGTCCGGAATGTAATGGAACCGGTAAGATTATCAAAGAAAAATGTACTTCCTGCCGTGGAACAGGATATACTTCTTCCAGAAAGAAGATTCAGGTTTCTATTCCGGCCGGTATTGACAATGGACAGAGTATCCGTATCCGTGATAAAGGAGAACCTGGAACCAATGGTGGTCCGAGAGGTGATTTGCTCGTAGAAGTGAATGTAGCCCGTCATCCAATCTTCCAGAGACAGGATATGAATATCTTCTCCACAGCCCCGCTTACTTATGTGCAGGCAGCGCTGGGTGGAGAAATCCATATCAATACAGTTGATGGCGATGTGGCATACGAAGTGAAGCCGGGAACACAGACAGATACACGTATCCGTCTGAAGGGTAAAGGTGTACCGTCCCTGAGAAATAAGAATATTCGCGGTGATCACTATGTGACTTTGGTAGTGCAGGTACCGACCAAGCTGAATGAAGAGGCAAAAGAAGCTCTTCGTAAGTTTGATGAGGCATGTGGAAACAGACCGGCCACTGAGCCAAAAGACGGATCTGAGAAATCAGAAAAGAAGAAAAAGAGTTTCATGGACAAAATCAAAGAGACTTTTGAGGATTAATTCTATAAAATAGAAGAAACTTTTCGGGAAAAGAGGGAAAACCCCTCTTTTCTTTTTTTGGGTTATCATGTATATTAGATAGCAGGGTTAAAAATACAGAAGCTGTTCGTGCTTGCACGATAAGGCAATTGCAATTGTTGTATAAGTTAAGACAGGAGATTATAATATATGAAATGGAATCGTTTTACGATTAAAACCAAAACAGATGCCGAAGACATGATTATCTGTACATTGGCAGAAATAGGTGTCGAAGGTGCAGAGATTCAGGATCACCAGCCTTTGACAGAGGAAGATAAGGCACAGATGTTTGTAGATATCATGCCGGAAGGTCCAGAAGATGATGGAGTTGCATATTTGAATTTTTATCTGGAGGAAGATGCGGATAAGGATGTAATTTTACGTGACGTCAGAAATGCCCTGGAAGAATTGCGTACATTTATGGATATTGGAGAGGGTACGATTGAAGAGTCTCAGACAGAGGATAAGGACTGGATCAACAACTGGAAAGAATTTTTCCATCAGTTCTATGTGGATGATATCCTGATCGTTCCGTCATGGGAAGAAATCAAAGAAGAAGATAAGGACAAGATGATTCTTCATATTGATCCGGGTACTGCATTTGGAACAGGAATGCATGAAACTACACAGCTTGTGATCCGTCAGTTAAAAAAATATGTTAAACCAGGTATCGAACTTCTTGATGTAGGAACAGGAAGTGGTATCCTCGGAATCACAGCGTTGAAGCTTGGTGCAGGTCACGTTGTAGGAACAGACCTTGATCCATGCGCGGTTCCGGCAGTTCAGGATAACAAAGAAGCAAACCAGATCGTGGATGATACTTTTGATATGATGATCGGAAATATCATTGATGACAAAGAGGTACAGGATCAGGTTGGCTATGAGAAATACGATATTGTTGCAGCTAATATTCTGGCAGATGTACTGGTGCCTCTGACACCAGTGATCGTTCACCAGATGAAGAAGGGTGCATATTACATTACATCAGGTATACTTGATGTCAAAGAGGAAGTAGTCAAAGAAGCAGTACAGAAAGCCGGACTTACCTTGGTAGAAGTTACCAGACAGGGTGAGTGGGTATGCGTAACTGCAAGAAAGGACTGATCTCATGCAGAGATTTTTTGTAGAGCCACATCAGATCGATGAAGTGGCACATCAGATTCATATTATTGGAACGGATGTCAACCATATTTCCAATGTTCTTCGTATGAAACAGGGAGAGGAAGTCTGGATCAGTGATGGTGGACAAAAAGAATACCGCTGTGCGATAGAGGCATTCAGTGCAGATGAAGTGCTTCTTCACATTATTTATGCACAGGAACCAGATTATGAACTGCCGAGCAGGATCTACCTCTTTCAGGGACTGCCAAAAGCAGATAAGATGGAACTGATCATACAGAAGGCAGTTGAGCTTGGTGCGTATGAAATCATTCCAGTAGAGACGAAACGCTGTGTTGTGAAGCTGGATGGCAAAAAGGCTGCGAAGAAAGTAGAGCGTTGGCAGCAGATTGCAGAGAGTGCGGCAAAACAGTCCAAGCGTATGCTGATTCCAAATGTGCACCAGGTACTTTCTTTTAAAGAAGCACTAAAGTATGCGGAATCTATGGATATTCGTCTGATTCCGTATGAGCTTGCCAAAGGCATGCAGGAAACAAAAGAAATCCTTGCAGCAATTGAACAGGGACAGTCTATTGGGATTTTTATCGGCCCAGAAGGAGGTTTTGAGGAAAAAGAAGTAGAAGCTGCAATCAGCGAAGGGGCAAAACCAATCACACTGGGTAAACGTATTCTTCGCACAGAAACAGCAGGGCTTGCAATTTTGTCAGTTCTGATGTTTCAGCTTGAAAATTAGTAAAACAGGAAACGATTAAGATAAAAGAGGCAGTATATGGAAGTATATTTTGACAATTCTGCAACGACCAGATGCTATGATTCTGTAAAGGATATCGTGGTAAAAACGATGACAGAGGATTTTGGAAATCCGTCTGCCATGCATCTCAAGGGTGTAGAAGCAGAGAAGTATGTAAAAGAAGCGACAAAGACCATTGCAGGAATTCTGAAAGTGCAGGAAAAAGAAATTCTGTTTACCTCAGGTGGTACAGAATCAGACAACCTTGCGCTGATCGGTGGTGCACTTGCAAATAAGCGTAACGGAAACCACATCATTATCACATCCGTAGAGCATGCTGCAGTCAGCCAGCCGGCATTATATCTGCAGGAACAGGGATTTGAAATCACATATCTTCCGGTAGATGCGCAGGGCAGGGTAAAAATGAGTGCGCTGGAAGCTGTTTTAAGACCAGATACGATCATGGTATCTACCATGCTTGTAAATAATGAAGTCGGAGCTGTGATGCCAGTCGAAGAGATTGCGAAGATGGTACATGAGAAGAGTCCAAAGGCACTGTATCATGTCGATGCAATTCAGGGATTTGGTAAATACCATATTTATCCGAAACGTATGGGAATCGATCTTCTTGCAGTCAGCGGACACAAGATTCATGGTCCGAAGGGTGTCGGTTTCCTGTATATCAACGAAAAAGTGAAGATCATTCCACAGATTCTTGGTGGCGGACAGCAGAGTGGCATGCGTTCCGGAACAGACAATGTACCGGGAATCGCCGGACTTGGTGTGGCAGCAGGACAGATTTACCGAAATCTGGATGAGAATGTGGAACACATGTATCAGTTAAAGGAGCATATTGCGAAAGGCCTTTCTGAAATCGAAGATATCCGTATCAACGGAATGCCACTTCGTGAAGGTGCACCGCAGATCTTGAGTATCAGTGTTATGGGAGTACGGAGTGAGGTATTGCTGCATTCTCTCGAGGACAAGGGTATATACATTTCGGCAGGAAGTGCATGCTCCAGCCATAAGAGAAAACCAAGCGCTACATTAAGTGCTATGGGAATGTCAAAAGACCAGATTGAAAGTACAGTACGACTGAGCTTCTGTGAAGAAAATACGATCGAGGAAGCGGATTATTTCCTGGATACCATGAAGACTCTGGTTCCGATGCTCAGACGTTATTCAAGAAAATAAACAGGAGGAAATACCAGATATGATATTTCATGCATTTTTGATAAAATATGCAGAAATCGCCATTAAAGGAAAAAACAGATATTTGTTTGAAGATGCACTTGTCAAACAGATGAAACTGGCTCTGGAGCCGGTAGAAGGCGAATTTACAGTAACTAAGGAGCAGGGGCGTGTATATGTTTTCTGCCCGGAAAAATATGATTTTGATGAAGCAGTAGAGGCACTGCAGCGTGTATTTGGAATTGTGGGAATCAGTCCGGTTGTGATCTATGAAGACCAGGGATTTGATCAGATGGCAAAAGATGTCGTTTCCTATATGGAAGCAAGATATCCTGGATACAATGGTTCTTTCAAGGTTTACACACGAAGAGCCAAGAAATCTTATCCGATCACATCGATGGAAGTAAGTGCGGCAATCGGAGAAAAGATTTTGGATGCTTTCCCAGATGCATCCGTAGATGTGCATAATCCGGAAATGACACTTTCAGTAGAGATTCGAGATAAGATTTATGTATATTCAGAGACACTTCCGGGACCAGGTGGTATGCCGATTGGAACAAATGGTAAGGCAATGCTTCTTCTTTCCGGTGGAATTGATAGTCCGGTTGCTGGTTATATGATCGCCAAACGTGGAGTCAAGATAGAGGCTGTTTATTTCCATGCTCCGCCGTATACAAGCGAACGTGCAAAACAGAAAGTCGTAGATCTTGCAAAACTTGTGGCACGTTACAGTGGTCCGATCCGTCTTCATGTAGTTAACTTTACAGATATTCAGCTGTATATCTATGATCAGTGCCCGCATGAAGAACTGACGATCATCATGCGCCGCTATATGATGCGTATTGCAGAGCATTTTGCACGCAAGGATAAATGCCTTGGCCTGATTACGGGGGAGAGTATTGGACAGGTGGCCAGCCAGACTTTACAGAGTCTTGCAGCAACAGATGAAGTATGTGAACTTCCGGTATATCGTCCGGTTATCGGATTTGATAAAGAAGAAATCGTACAGATTTCCAGAAAGATCAATACATTTGAGACTTCCATCCAGCCATTTGAAGACTGCTGTACTATTTTTGTGGCAAAACATCCGGTTACAAAACCAAATCTGAAAGTGATTCACAGATCTGAAGAAAAATTAAACGAAAAGATCGATCAGCTGATGGAAGAGGCACTGGCAAGTACAGAAGTAATTGAGATTCAGTAAACAGAAACGAAATAGGCAGAAATAAAAACAGCTTCTCATGCGTTTAGCAAAGAAGCTGTTTTATAACTGTATCATATTTGGTATTTCAAAAGAAAATCGGTGTAGATCACTCAATTACATATGGCTGAACGATTGCCATGATCGAATCAAGAGTGCTTCCTTCTGCATGAATATTCAGGTTGATCGGTTTGGATAAATCCAGGCTGAAGATACCCATGATGGATTTTGCATCGATTACATATCTTCCGGATACTAAATCAAAGTCACAGTCAAATTTACTGATCTCGTTTACAAATGCTTTCACTTTATCGATAGAATTCAGCGAGATTTTTAATGTTTTCATTTTGAGAACCTCCCTATTTAGTGTTATTATGCCATTTATCTTACCCGTACCCCCTCGAAAAGTCAAGGGAAAAAGAGATGAAATTTTGGTTAATCTTTTGCCTGTATGTACAAAAAAACAATTAAAATAAGAAACAAAATGAAACTATCAGAAAATATAAGAGGTAAAATATGAAAAAAAAGGTTGCCCTTCATAATCTGGGCTGTAAAGTAAATGCATACGAAGTAGAAGCGATGCAGCAGCTTCTGGAAAATGCAGGATATGAAACTGTTCCTTTTGAAGAAGGTGCAGATGTTTATGTGATCAATACCTGTACGGTTACCAACATTGCAGACCGTAAATCCAGACAGATGCTTCATAAAGCAAAAAAAATGAATCCGGATGCGATCGTGGTGGCTACAGGTTGTTATGCACAGGCTGACACAGAGAAACTGAAAGAAGATACTGCTGTGGATCTGATCCTTGGAAACAATCAGAAAACACAGATTGTGGAAGCTTTGGAAGAATATGAAAAAGAGCATGCAAAACAGGTGCAGGTGATTGAAATTAACCATACAAAAGAGTATGAAGAACTTTCCATAGCATCTACCGCAGAACATGTCCGCGCATACATTAAAGTACAGGATGGCTGTAATCAGTTCTGTACTTACTGTATCATTCCGTTTGCGAGAGGACGTGTCCGCAGCAGAAAAATCGAAGAAGTGCTGAGTGAAGTGGAAACACTTGCTGCAAAAGGTTACAAGGAAGTTGTACTTACCGGAATCCATTTAAGTTCCTATGGAGTGGATTTCCCAAAAGAAGAAAGAGAAAGTCTTCTTTCACTGATTCAGGCAGTAAGCAGAGTGGAAGGAATCAGCAGGATTCGTCTTGGCTCATTGGAGCCAAGAATTATCACAGAGGAATTTCTGGAAGGTATTGTGAAAACAGGAAAAGTGTGTCCACATTTTCATTTATCCCTGCAGAGCGGATGCAATAAAACTTTGAAAAATATGAATCGCCGTTACAGTGCACAGGAGTATGCGGAAAAATGTGAACTGATCCGCAAGTTTTATCCGGCACCTGCACTTACAACAGATGTGATTGTGGGATTTCCACAGGAAACAGAAGAGGATTTTGAAGAATCTTATGAATTCGTAAAGAAGATTCATTTTTATGAGACGCATATTTTTAAATATTCCAGAAGACATGGAACAAAAGCGGCATCCATGGATGGTCAGCTGACTGAAGCGGCAAAGGCGCAGCGCAGCGACCGGATGCTCGAACTGCATGAGATTCGTGCCAGAGAATATGAAGAGGCGATGATCGGAAAAAAAATGGAACTTCTCCTGGAGGAAGAGATTGAGATTGATGGCAGACCATGGTATGTTGGCCACAGCAGAGAATATGTGCGTGCAGTCATCAGCAAAACGGATGCACATAGGGTAAATGACCTTGTTACAGTAAAAGCAGTTGCTTTTGTCAGAGATCACATTTTGGAAACAAAAGAAGTGTAAGCTTATATATTATTTGATCTATGAGAAAAAATGTTCTGAAAATGTGTTCTTGTATTTTATATGGAATTATATTAAAATAAAAGGGAAATCTTATTAAGGACGTGAGTAAAATGGCAGAAAACAATTTAGGAAATACACAGTATTTCAGAACAAAACCGGATGCAGATCTTGAAGTAAAAGAGGTTCTGGATCTGGTCTACAATGCAATGGATGAAAAAGGATATAATCCGGTGAACCAGATCGTCGGCTATATTATGTCCGGAGATCCTACCTATATTACCAGTCATAAGGGTGCGAGAAGCATGATCATGAAAGTTGAGAGAGATGAGCTGGTAGAAGAACTTCTTAATGAATACATTAAGAATAAATCCTGGGAACGATAAGTGATGCGGATCCTGGGATTAGATTATGGTTCAAAGACCGTAGGTGTGGCAGTCAGTGACCCGTTGGGAGTGACTGCTCAGAGATTAGAGACAATCTGGCGAAAACAGGAAAATAAACTTCGCCGGACGCTTGCCCAAGTAGAAGAACTCGTGAAAGAGTACGAAATAGAAAAGATTGTTCTTGGATATCCTAAGAATATGAACAATACTGTCGGTGAGCGTGCAGAGAAAGCTCTGGAATTCGGGGAGATGCTTAAGAAGCGTACAGGCCTTGAAGTGATCATGTGGGACGAACGGCTGACAACAGTTTCGGCGGATCGGACCCTGATGGAGGCTGGTGTGCGCAGAGAGAATCGTAAAGAGTATCTCGACGGAATTGCAGCAGTATTTATTTTACAGGGATATCTGGATTCCCTTAAAATGTAACATAAAGGTGATAGTATGGAAAAAATCAGATTTCAGCTGGCCGATGGGACAGTAGAAGAGTTTTTTATTGAGGAACAGACAAGAATCGGAGGAGTATCGTATCTTCTTGTATCGGATTCTATGGAAGATGAAGCGTCTGCCTATATTTTGAAGGATGTATCGAAGGATACAGATCCGGAGGCCTGCTATGAAATGCTCGAAGATGAGGACGAACTGCAGGCTGTTTATAAAGTTTTTGAACAAATGCTTGAAGACGTGGATTTTGAAATGTAAGAAACATACTATAAGAAACAGGCGTCACTAGGAACGTAAGAATCAGTGACAGGCAGACTAAGAAGGAATGTGAGCGCATTCCTGCATTAGTGTGTCAAAATGTTTGATTCCAGAGGACACATGACAGGTGTTTTCTGCATTGCACAGAATATGGAGGTGCTTGATTGAGCGAAAATATAAATGAAAATGTGAGCGTAAATAAAGAAAGAGAAAATCACAGAGAATATAATAAAACCAGAAAATATAACAGCCGAAATCGTAAACCAGGTGATAATAATACAAAGAAACCGATGGGAAAACAGAAAAATTTCCGTTATAAACAGCAGAAAACGAATAGCAGACATTATGAGAAACATTCTGACAGACAGGAAATAGCTGCTGCAGGAGAAGTAGCAGCAGTACAGCAGCCAAAGGCAGTAACGAAGCCGTTTTCCAGAAACAATAAAACACAACAGCCAAGAGGAAATGCGCGTCGTGGCCGTAAGGGTACTTCAAAACTGAAGATCATTCCGTTAGGTGGACTGGAACAGATTGGAATGAACATTACTGCTTTTGAGTATGAAGATAGTATTGTAGTTGTTGACTGTGGTCTTGCTTTCCCGGAAGATGATATGCTTGGTATCGATCTGGTCATCCCGGATGTTACTTATCTGAAAGAAAATATTTCCAAAGTAAAAGGCTTTGTGATTACACATGGACATGAGGATCATATCGGTGCGCTTCCTTATATCCTGAAAGAGGTTAATGCTCCGGTCTATTCGACAAAACTTACACTTGGACTGATCACAAATAAACTGAAGGAACACAACCTTGTGCGTTCCACAAAACTAAAAGAAGTAAAACATGGACAGGTTATCAACCTTGGTGATTTTTCCATTGAATTTATCAAAACAAACCATAGTATCCAGGATGCTTCTGCACTCGCAATTTATTCACCTGCAGGAATTGTTGTCCATACAGGTGACTTTAAGGTGGATTATACACCGGTATTTGGTGATGCGATCGATCTGCAGCGTTTTGCCGAGATCGGTAAGAAAGGTGTACTTGCACTGATGTGTGACAGTACGAATGCAGAACGGCCGGGATTTACCATGTCAGAGCGTACGGTAGGACATGTATTCGATAATCTTTTTAATGAACACAAAAATGCACGAATCATCATTGCGACATTTGCATCTAATGTAGACCGTGTACAGCAGATTATTAATACCGCATATAAATTTGGACGTAAAGTAGCCGTAGAAGGACGAAGCATGGTCAATATCATTTCCGTTGCTTCTGAACTCGGATATCTTCGTATTCCGGAAAATACTCTGATTGAAATTGACCAGGTAAAAAATTATCCGGATGAAAAAGTTGTTCTGATCACAACAGGAAGCCAGGGTGAATCTATGGCGGCTCTTTCCAGAATGGCTGCGAATATCCACAAGAAGATTACAATTAAACCGAATGATACTATCATTTTCAGTTCAAATCCGATTCCTGGAAATGAGAAAGCCGTTTCCAAGGTTATCAATGAGCTGTCCATGAAGGGTGCAAAGGTTATTTTCCAGGATGTTCACGTATCCGGACATGCCTGCCAGGAAGAAATCAAACTGATTTATTCTCTGGTAAGACCAAAATATGCGATTCCGGTTCATGGTGAATACAGACATCTGACTGCACAGAAACATGTCGTAGAAGATCTTGGTATTCCGAAAGAGAATATCTTTATCCTTGCTTCCGGTAATGTTCTGGAGCTGGATGCAAACAGTGCAGCAGTTACCGGCTCTGTTCATACAGGTGCGATCTTTGTAGATGGTCTGGGGGTTGGTGATGTCGGTAATATCGTACTTCGTGACCGTCAGCATCTGTCAGAGGATGGTATCATGATTGTTGTTATGACACTTGAACGCCACAGCAATGTGGTTCTTGCCGGACCGGATATTGTATCCAGAGGATTTGTCTATGTAAGAGAGTCCGAGGATCTGATGGAAGATGCAAAAGAAGTCGTAGAAAATGCGTTAGATTCCTGTCTGGAACGTAACATTACAGATTGGGGCAAGATCAAGAATACAGTAAAAGATGCACTCAGTGATTTCCTGTGGAAGCGAACAAAGAGAAGTCCGATGATCCTGCCGATCATTATGGAGGCATAAATAACATGGATGCTGTAAACAGAAACATTCATCTTCTTCTGAATTCTATCCAGAAGAGCGATGTGTACAGAACTTACAAGAAACAGGAGGCAATCCTGGAAAAAAATCCGGAACTGGTCTCGAGAGTGCAGCATTTCCGGTCAGATAACTTCCGGCTTCAGAATGAAGAAAGAGGAAATTTGCTTCAGGATGCGGAACAGCTGGCACGAGAATCAGCAGAACTTCGAAGAAATCCGGAGGTAAATGCTTATCTTGATGCGGAACTGGCACTTTGCAGGATGATGCAGCAGATTTGTAAGACATTGACAGATGGAATTGAGATCAAGGTGCCGGAAATCTGAGCAGTGCAGTTTGATGAGATATGATCAGTACACAGAAAGGAGCAGATATGGGAGATACCAAAGACCGGGTAGGTGCGGCTGGAGTGATCGTTGCAGGAGGATTTTTTAAAATAGCTTTGTATGTTTGTGTGGCTGTCCTCGTGATCTGGATCGGTAAGGTTACCTACCAGTTTGGGTATAACGTTTTTAACCAGCAGGCGATGAACCCGGGAGAAGGACAGGAAGTAACTGTTGTGATCAAAGAAGATGCAACAAGTTATGATATCGCAAAGACATTAAAGAGTAAAGGACTGATCGAGGATACGCTGGTGTTCTGGGTACAGGAAAAACTTTCAAATTACAGTGGGAAAATGAAACCAGGCACATATCTACTCAGTACTGCCTATACACCAAACAGGATCATGGGAATTCTTGCAGGTGATGCAGAGCAGGAAGGAGCAACTTCGTGATCGTAGAAGAGAGAATGCGTACGTTTATTAATTCCCTTGATGCAGGGAACACTCCATTTCTTGATGAACTGGAGTGTTCTGCGTTGTCTGAGGGAGTTCCGATCATTCGTAAGGAGATGCAGAGCTTTATAAAGACACTGCTGGCACTTAAGAAGCCGCAGCGTATTCTGGAAGTGGGGACAGCCGTTGGCTTCTCCACACTTCTTATGTGTGAGTACAGTCAGCCTGAAATGCATATCACAACGATTGAAAATTATGAAAAGAGAATTCCAAAGGCAAGGGAGAATTTCCGAAGAGCCGGCCGTGAGTCGCAGATTACCTTTTTGGAAGGAGACGCAGGGCAAATTCTGAAAGAACTTTCGGGATCATATGATCTGATTTTTATGGATGCGGCCAAGGGACAGTATATTCACTGGCTGCCGGATGTGGTGCGGCTGCTTGCCCCGGGTGGAGTCCTGATGTCAGATAACGTACTTCAGGAGGGCGAGCTGATTGAATCCCATTATCTTGTGGAACGAAGAAACCGTACAATTTACAAGCGTATGAGAGAGTATTTGTATGAACTGAAACACCATCCACAGCTTATGACAAGTATTATTCCGCTGGGAGACGGCGTGTCTTTGAGCGTTAAGGAGGAAGCATGAGAAATATAGAGTTACTGGTACCTGCAAGCAGTCTTGAAGTACTGAAAATAGCCGTTGTATTTGGTGCAGATGCGGTATATATAGGTGGAGAAGCATTTGGCCTCCGCGCAAAAGCCAAGAATTTTACACATGAAGATATGGCAGAGGGAATTGCGTTTGCACATGAACATGGAGTAAAGGTTTATGTGACAGTAAATATTCTGGCGCATAATGATGACCTTCCGGGAGTCAGAGAATATCTGCAGGAGCTGAAAGAACTGAAACCGGATGCACTGATCATTGCAGACCCGGGAATTTTTACCTATGCCCGTGAAATTTGTCCGGAAATAGAATGCCATATCAGTACACAGGCAAACAATACAAACTATGAGACATACCGTTTCTGGTATAAGCTCGGCGCGAAACGTGTCGTAACGGCAAGGGAACTTTCTTTGAAAGAAATCCGTGAGATCCGTGAACATATTCCGGATGATATGGAAATCGAGACTTTTGTTCATGGAGCAATGTGTATTTCTTATTCCGGAAGATGCCTGCTCAGCAATTATCTGGTTGGAAGAGATGCGAATCAGGGGGCATGCACACATCCGTGTCGTTGGAAATATTCTATTGTGGAAGAAAAACGTCCTGGTGAATATATGCCGGTATTTGAGAATGAGAGAGGAACTTATATCTTCAACTCCAAGGATCTCTGTATGGTAGAGCATATGGATGATATCCTGAACAGTGGTATCGACAGCCTGAAGATTGAAGGACGCATGAAGACTGCTCTTTATGTGGCAACTGTTGCAAGAACTTATCGCAAGGCAATTGATGATTATATGGAGGCTCCGGAAAAATATAAGGCAAATATGTCCTGGTATCAGGAACAGATTTCCAATTGTACGTACCGTCAGTTTACGACAGGATTCTTTTATGGCAAACCAGATGAACATACGCAGATTTATGACAACAATACGTATGTAAAAGAATATACTTATCTGGGATATGCAGAAGAAGTTGATGAAAATGGTTTCGCACATATTACGCAGAGAAATAAGTTTACTGTTGGTGAGATGATTGAGATCATGAAACCGGATGGCAGAAATATCACAGCAACCGTTCGTGCAATCTATGATGAAGATGGAAATTCTGTAGAAAGTGCACCGCATCCGCAGCAGAAACTTGCCGTAGACCTTGGAACAGAGATTGAAAAGTATGATCTCCTTCGAAGAGCCGAGGCATAAAATACAGACGAATCTGTAAAACAGAACTTAGAATAAAAAGAGAGCAGATATCCTCATGAGAAGTGATATCTGCTCTTTTTTTATTTAATGAAAAATTTAGCGACTGCGCACAGGGGCATTCATAACAAGCTGAGCGTTGGCATTCCACTGACTACCATTTACAGGGGCTGCCATAACCTGAATTTTAGTTACTTTACTGCGATATTTCCATTTCGCAAGAGACGTTTTTAAACGGACAGTTTGATCAGCAGGTACAATTCTGGCACATTCAAAGATATGTTTTCCACTGTAAAAGCGCAATTTGATCTGTACATATCCATTCTGTGCACCACTTGCGCGGAGCGTTGTGCAGAAATTTGGATATGATTTAAAGGAAAGACTGCGTTTCATTTTTTGTGAGAATCCCCATAAACTGTTTTTGTTTCGTCGGATATCATGAAGAGCAGTAAAGGTATTTCCTGTTTTATGTGAAGTTGTAACAGCACCATAAGGAGACCAGCTCTGATATATGGAAGCACCGCGGCGATATGCATTTACCTGTTCAAGTGCTCCGATGGTACAGTTTGATTTGTTATAGAGTTTGGAACTGTATGAAGGGATCAGCGATTTCCAGTTGCTGACACCGATCGTGGATGGAATAAATGCGGTTTCGGAAGCAGAACGACTGCTGTCCATATATTTAAAGACACTCCAGGATCTTTTCTTTGTGTTGGCAGATTCAAAATCAGCAGATCTGGCGTCGGTTGTCCATAATCCAAGATTCAGTCCCTGTTTGATCTCTTCTTTGTGGTCAATCTGACGATGAATGATCAGTGAGTCGATCATATTATCTGATTCAGCAAGAAGGTAACTGTAGGCAACCGCAGCTGCCTGCAGATTTTCAACATTGTGGTTTCTCTGAACAGAAGTATAACCGGTCTCGGACAGAATGATCCTTGTTTTTGAACCATATTTCTGACGTATATAGCTGGTCAGCAGGCGGATATTTCCCATATTGATCACAGGCGTTGTAAGTGATTTGGTGAGCTGCCCGTTTGTATTCGCCCAGAAACGAGGCTCTGTCAGTGGAGAACTGTATGGGTGATATGCAAGGTTCCATTGCAGATTTCCACCGGCACGTATCTTTGAAGCAAAAGAATCCAGCATTTTTCGTGAAGCAAAGGTTCCATTCACATAATTTGTATTCCACAGATGATCAAGTGAAATATAAACTCTTGCATTAGAATAAACACTGACCAGTGTATTATAGGCAAGACGAAACTGATCTGCATAAATCTGAGAATACTGTCTCAGTGTCTGGGAACCGGCGTAATTATAAGTGTTGTAATTATTGACTTCATTTCCGATGATCCAGTTGGAAATCTGTCCGTATTTTTTTGTGGAAGTACTGTAACGTCTGGCCAGAAAATTCAGTGTTGCCTGCAGCTGCTTTCTCGCAGAACGGTCTTTGGTATTCCAGGCATAAAAAGCATGTCCCTGCTGGCGTCCCTGTGGATAGATCAGGCTGGTCAGGTCACTGCGCCAACTCAGAAGCAGAACAGCAGAATTTACAGATGAAGTGGAATTCAGTGCAAGCAGCTGTCTGTCGTAATAAGAGACAGAATCTTTTACAAACCAGTAAGTTTGTCCCTGGTATTTCCAGGAGTAAGAGTACCTGGAATTTTGAAGTGCCGGTGGTGCGATCAGCTGACTGAAATCAATATTGATCACAGAATTTCGTACATTCAGTTCTTCCGCATCTTCCATCATGTCAGCATTGACCTGAAGTCCCTTTTTGGAGATTGACTTTGGAAAACGATATCGATATTTGGCCAGTGCACCGGGGTTGGAAATAAATCTGCGTGTGCTGATATAGGTATATTTCCCACTGGAATTCCGAGAAGCGACAGCAAAACCGGAATTCAGAAGGTTGATACCACCGGAATTTAATTTACAGGTAAATGTCATTTTTTTTGATTTTTTACAGGATGCTACTGGCCTGGCCGACATGCCCGGAGTCAGTGCAAAAAGGTAACAGCGAGATCCGGATATTTTACGTGGATTTGCCGTGACAGCGGTTACGCGGACTTTGCTTTTTCCTGAAATCTTACAGCTGCTGATCGTTACAGGCCGTGAGGCTGCAGAGACCGAAGCGGGTGCAAAACCTGTTCCGATCAAAACAGTACAGAGCAGAAGAATCAGCAGTTGTTTCAATAGTTTGTGCATATATACAAAGCCTGCTCGTTCAGTTGTATCTGTCATATGAAAAGAAAACCTCCTTCCGACTGAAGACATCTCAGTCTGTTTCTAATTTTAGAGTATTTCTGACAGAAAATCAACCGAAGAGAGTTTTTAATTTTTTTAATGCGTTTTTTTCGATTCTGGAGACATAGGAACGACTGATATGAAGCTGATCGGCGATTTCACGCTGTGTCATTTCGTTGTTTTCAAACAGTCCATAACGACAGCAGATGACCTGGTATTCTTTTGGTGTCAGGATATCCTTCATAGAAGAAAAAAGAAATCGTATATCCTGACGGGTAGAATATTCTTCTACGATATCCACCGGCGGACTTTCGATAATATCCAGCAGACTGATCTCATTTCCCTCTTTGTCTGTTCCGATCGGTTCATAAAGAGAAACTTCACGTGAACATTTTTTTCTTGCACGCAGCATCATAAGAAGTTCGTTATCAATACAGCGGGCGGCATAAGTGGACAGCCTGGCAGAACGTTCTGAATTGAAGGTGGAAATAGCCTTGATCAGTCCGATCGTACCGATAGAGATCAGATCTTCCAGTTCTTCTCCGTTTCCCTGATATTTTTTTGCAACATGGGCAACCAGACGAAGATTACGTTCGATCAGAATACGTTTTGCTTCCGGATCCCCTTCCTGGCAGCGTCTGAGGCAGAGCCGTTCCTCTGCTGCGGTCAAAGGTTTCTGAAAAGTTTTCAAATATCCACCTCAAAAGGGGCTTCTATATAGAATATGTCAGAGGCTGGAGCAACGTGCTTTTCCCATAAAATTATATGATTTGCGTATCCTCAGGATGTAGTGTATAATAAATTTTATATGAGAAAAATACACTTTCAAGGATAATCAGGTGAACTATTTTGAAAAAAAAGATAGAACAGATACTCAATGGAAAATTCAAATATGATCAGCCGGAACTCCTTTTTTCAAAAGAAAAACTGGAGATAAAGATCAAAGCAGGAACGACTACACAGGGGGAGCTGTATCTTGGAACGGAGAACAATGATAAGATACAGGGATATATTACTTCCTCAGATCGAAGATTTGTTCCGGGAAACAGTCGGTTTTCGGGTACAACCGTACGGCTGCCTTATGGAATTGACGCAGTGGGAATGCAGGCTGGTGATATATGCAGAGGCTGGCTCTGTGTGACTTCCAGCATAGGAGAGTACAAGCTTCCGTTTGCAATTGAGGCAATAAAAGAAGAAATCATAAGTTCTGTAGGAAAAGTTGATGATATGCAGACATTTTGCGAGATTGCCAGAAAAGATTTTCGAGAAGCTTATCATCTTTTTACCGAAAAAGATTTTTGTATGATGTTCAGGAAAGCAGACAAAAAGCAGAAAGCGTTGTATGCAGGTCTGTCCGGACAGCCAGTAACTTATCAGCATCTGGAGGAATTTCTGATCAGTCTGAAGGAAAAAGATCCTGTTTCCGTATCCTTAAAAACTACCGCAGCAGAATTTTATAATGTAGAAGAAGATATGCAGGAATCTTTTGAAATACACAGAAGCGGATGGGGACATCTTCGCCTTGAGATCGAGACAAAAGGGGAGTTCCTGGAGCCAGAGCGTCATGTGATAACGGATGAGGATTTTATTGGAAGCAGTGTTCAGATCAACTATCTTGTTCATGCAGATCAGTTAAAAAGAGAAAATCACATAGGCGAGATCATTGTAAGAAGTCCGTATCAGGAACTGACGTATCATGTCCTTGCATCGAGGGGAGCGCGCATTCATATTGATGTACACAGAGAAGAAAAAAGGCACAAACTTGCACTTGTGAAGGATTATCTTGAATATCAGGAAAACAGGATCAATTTTCAGACATGGAAAGAAAATGCAGGGTTTGAATTAAATCAGCTGAGGGAAGCAGGCTGCGAATATCCGGAGTACCAGTTTCTGGAGGCATATATGGCACATCTGGACGGAAAAGATGATGTGGCAAAAAAAATCCTCAAGAATTTTCACGGTAAAGAATTTACAAGAGAAGAACTGGAAACAGCCGGAACTTATCTCTATCTCTGTACAGTGACCGGTTTGTATAAGGATCGGGGACAGGCAGTATGGAAATTGCAGAATTTTTTCAGGCAGAAAGAGGACAGTTTCCAGCTTTTGTGGCTGTTGCTTCAACTTGACAGTACATATCGTACCACACCATCGAAAGTACTGTTCATGATGGAAGAACTATATGAAAAAGGCTGTACAAGTCCGCTTCTTTATATAGAAGCCTGGAAGATGATCAGTGAGGATGTTTCTCTGCTTCATCGTCTTACCCCGTTCTGGATGCAGGTATTCTGCTATGCTGGTAAACATGATCTGCTTACCGAAGAGCTTGTGATGCGTATGGCATATCTCTCCGGATATGAAAAAAAATTCTATGGAAGTCTGTATCAGGCGCTTGCAGCCGGATATGAGAAATTTTCATCAGATGATGTGCTGGAGGCTGTCTGCAAATATATCATGAAGGGGGAACCACGCAGACCGGTATATTTCAAATGGTTCTCGCTTGCGGTAAGCAGAGGATTACGTATCACCAGATTATTTGAATATTATGTGGAAACCATGGATATTACATATAGAAGACAGCTGCCGAAGCCGCTTCTGATGTATTTTGCGTACAATGACAATTCACTTGGTGATGCACGCAAGGCTTATGTATATGCGAGTGTGATCGCATTTAAAGAAAAAGATCCGAAAACATATGAAAATTATAAGGATAATCTGGAACGGTTTGCCTATCGCAAACTCAGAGAAGGACAGATGGATGAAAATTATGCGATCCTGTATCAGGAATTCCTGTTTGATCCGGTAAGTGCTGAAGATGGAGAAGCAATCGCTCCGAAGATGTTTACCTATCGTCTGTACTGTGATGACAGCAAAATCCGACAGGTGATCGTGCGGCACAGTCAGTTTGCAGAGGAAGAAATCTACCCTTGCAATAAAGGAATTGCATATCCGAGAATCTATACAGATGATGCGGTGATCCTGTTCCAGGATGATAAGCAGAGACGTTATGTTTCTACAATCCCATACAATCTTACAAAGCTCACAGATGAAAGCAAGGCAGTACCGGAACTTCTGGAACTGGGAGTCAGAGAACGGGGACTTCTGCTGTATTATTGCGAATCGACAACGCTGAATGCGGATAATCTGGAGTATTTTCAGAGTCTGGCAGAACTTGAGGACTGTACAGAAGAGTATAGAAATTCTGTAAGAAAACAGATTCTGGATTACTATGCTGCGAATGTTCAGGATCAGAAGCTTGATAAATATCTTGAAAAAATGGATTTCCGTCAGTATGCACAGGTTGACCGTACGACACTGCTTGAAGTATTGATCACCAGAAGAATGTTTCGTCAGGCAATGGTGATTGTAGAAGAATTTGGTTATGAAGGACTGGATCTGAGCTGCCTTCTCAAGATGACAAGCCGGATGATCCTGAAAAGTGACATGGCAGAAGATGACGAACTTCTGGCACTGGCATCCGAGGTTTACCGGAAGGGTAAATATGATGAAGTGATCCTGCATTATCTTATGCTGTATCGGTTTGGACCACTGGATGAACTTATTTCGATATGGAAGAGTGCCAGAGGATTCGAAATGGATACGTATGATCTGGAAGAAAGAATCTTAAGTCTTCTGATCTTTACGGAAGATTACCGTAAAGAGGGGGAAGCTGTACTGGAATCTTATGTGAAACAGTCCGGAAAAGAACGAATCACAGGAGCATACCTTACACTGGTTTCTTATGGCGTTTTTGTCAGAGAATATACAATGAGTACGTTCATCAGAAGCAGGCTGGAATATGCATTTACCAGTAAGTGGCCGGTTAATCTTATCTGCAGACTGGCGCTTCTGCAGGAAATTTCCAGAGAAAAAGATCCAAAACCGGAATATGTGGGAATAGCACAGAGCATACTGGAAGAGTGTGCAAAAGAAAATCTGAAATTTGCGTTTTTCCGCAAACTCTCACCGGAACTTTTGAGTCCATATCAGTTGGATGACAAAACATTTGTGGAATGTCGTGCAGTACCTGGGGCAAAGGTTACGTTGTTTTACAGACTGGATACCGGACTTGGAGCAGAGACAGCATATAAATGCGAACCTTTGAAAGAAATGTATCAGGGCATATTTGTAAGGACATTTACTTTGTTTTATGGGGAGACACTGCAGTATTATTTCCAGATCGATGAGGGCGATAAAGACAATACAAAGAAGACTTCGGAACGCAGCGTTTCAATGAAAAAAGTCGAGGGTGCCTCTGGAAGCAAGTATCAGATGCTGAATCAGATGTTGTCTGCAAGAAGACTGGACAAAACGCAGGAAGTGACAGACAGTCTGAAAGATTATCTCAGACAGGAACAGTATGTGAAAAACATGTTTAGCATAGAGAAGGAAAGCGGAAGATGAATGAAACAAGAGACTTGATAATAGGAATTGATTTTGGAAAAGAATATTCTCAGATCTGTTATTATGACCGCAAGGCAGAGGAACCGCGTTCACTTCCCGTAAAAGTGGGAAGCAGCCAGTTTGAAATGCCGACCTGTCTTTGCCTGCGCCCAGACCGCAAGACATATTGTGCGGGATTGGAAGCAGAATATTTTGCAAGAGAAAAAGGTGGATTTCTTGCTGGAAACCTTTATGAGATATCAGCACAGAACGGACCGGTAGCGGTTGGAGGTGAAAAAAAGGAAGCATGGGAGCTTCTTGCACATTATCTGCATGAGATGCTGAAACTTACAGGGATTGCGGAAGTAGAAAAAAACATCCGGAGTCTGTCGATTGCCATGGACAGTCTGAATGCTGTACAGGTAGAAAATCTTCAGCGGGCATGCAGAGAACTGGGAATCCCGGAAGAACGTACGATTCTTCTGGATTATGAAGAGAGTTTTTATTATTATGTTATGACACAGAAGATAGAAACCTGGAACAGAAGTGTAGGCTGGTACAGCTTTGAACAGCAGAAGGTAAGTTTTCGACGCATGTCCATGAATTCAGGAACACGACCGGTACTGGTACATCTGGAAGAGCCTGTTACAACGACTCTGAGTGCGAAGGTAGAGGAGCGGGATGCAGAATTCTATACATTTATCAAGAACACACTTGGTAAAGAATTGTATTCCAGTATTCAGATCAATGGAGAGGGATTTGACCAGGAATGGGCACAGAAATCTGTGAAGCTGTTATGTTATCAGAGAAGAAAAGTTTTTTATGGAAATAACCTGTTTGCAAGAGGAGCCTGCAGCGCAGGAGCAGAACGGGTGATCAATCATGACCTGAAAGACTATCGTTATATGAGCAGTTCGCTGGTACTTTCTGATGTTGGAATGGAGCTGCGTGTCATGGGAGCACCGGCTTATTATCCGTTGATCGAATCAGGCAGAAACTGGTATGAAAGTAATGCATATGTCGAGCTGATCCTGGATGGAACGAAGGAACTTGTTTTTATTGTAGATACAATGGGCGAGGCAAAAAAGAAACGGATCGCAATGGCATTGCCGGGGCTGCCGGAGAGACCAGAGCGGACAACGAGACTTGGTGTGAATCTGCAGTATACTTCACAGGATGAATGCAGGGTTACAGTAAAGGATCTTGGATTTGGTGAGATGTTTCCATCAAGTGGCAAAGAGTGGACAGAAACGACCAGATGGCAGGAGGAGACAAAGTGAGCGGATATATATTGTGTCAGACAAAACGGGCAAAGCTGCCTTATTTCATAGAAAATATCAGTACCAATGTGTATTCCATTGAAGAACTCTGCTATTATCTGTATCATAATCTGTATCTGATCGACCAGACGATCATGAATGAAGGATTGTGCAGCTGGATACAGGAGGAACTGGAACTTCCGGCACTGGCAGCCAAACTTCGTTCCAAGATCAGCAAATTTGCAAGTGCGGAAGATATTGTTTATCCGGTATTTAAAGAAATCAATTATCTGACATATGAAGAACTGAAAGAACTGAATGTACGTCTGCAGAAGATGAATGAAGAAACTCCGGCAATGCGTGAGAAACAGAAGGCAGATGCATTAATGGAGAATGAAATGTATGTACATGCGATACAGGTTTACCAGAATCTTCTGGAAAGGGAAGATCTTGAGGAAATCCGTGAGGGGATGACAGAAAAAGTGTACCACAATCTTGGCTGTGCTTACAGTTATCTGTTTCAGATGGAAAAAGCTACAGAGTATTTTCGAAAAGCATACGAGGGAAGCAGGAGCCGGGAAGCACTGGAAGCTTATCTGATCGCTTTTGGAATGACAAGAACATCTTCAGAATATGAAAAAATGGCAAAATCAATAGGGACAGAGAAGGAAGTTCTGCAGAATATCCGAGAGAGACTTCAGGAGTTTTCCAAAACACCGGAGCTGGTGGTGAATAAGACAAATATGGACGAAATACTCACCAGACTGACACGAGAATATCACAGAAGTACGGGTTCGTGAAAATTGTAACAATGTATACAGTTTTTTTGCACGATTATAGTAGACGAAACAGATTTAATCTGTTAAACTAGACTTATAATTTGGGTTTGGTAATACCGCCCAAAAAGATTAGGAGGAATTTATCATGTTAGTAAACGCTTCAGAAATGTTGAAAAAAGCAAAAGCTGGTCACTATGCAGTAGGTCAGTTCAACATCAACAACCTTGAGTGGACAAAAGCAATCCTGCTTACAGCACAGGAACTCAACTCTCCGGTTATCCTTGGTGTATCCGAAGGTGCAGGAAAATACATGACAGGTTATAAGACTGTTGTTGGTATGGTGAAAGGAATGCTCGAGGAACTCAATATCACAGTTCCGGTTGCACTTCACCTGGATCACGGCAGCTACGAAGGATGCCTGAAATGCGTAGAAGCCGGTTTCACATCTATCATGTTTGATGGTTCCCATTATCCGATCGAAGAGAACGTAGAAAAAACAAAAGAACTGGTTAAGATCGTTGCAGAGCATGGAATGTCTCTGGAAGCAGAAGTTGGTTCTATCGGTGGCGAAGAAGATGGTGTAGTAGGTATGGGTGAATGTGCAGATCCTAAGGAATGCAAGATGGTTGCAGATCTTGGTATCGACTTCCTTGCAGCAGGTATCGGTAACATCCACGGTAAATACCCGGCTAACTGGAAAGGTCTGAGCTTTGAGACACTGGATGCTATCCAGAAGCTGACAGGAGATATGCCACTTGTACTTCACGGTGGTACAGGTATCCCGGCAGACATGATCAAGAAAGCAATCGACCTTGGTGTATCCAAGATCAATGTTAATACAGAATGCCAGCTTGCATTCGCAGCAGCTACACGTAAATATATCGAAGAAGGCAAGGACGAGCAGGGTAAAGGATTTGACCCACGTAAACTTCTTGCTCCAGGAACTGAAGCAATCAAAGCTACAGTTAAAGAAAAAATGGAACTTTTCGGATCCGTTAACAAAGCCTGAGAAGTACACTTTTTATAAGGTGGAAAAGAATAAAGGAATCAGTGTATCCAGACACTGGTTCCTTTTTTGGCATTTTCATGGTAAGATGTTTCTATGGCAGAAAATAAGACTACTAATAAAGAACAAAACAGAACAGAGAACAATGAAATTGTGATCATGAATTTTTCCGGAATTTACAAAGAACAGCAGTTTTACCGGAACCATGCAGAAATGCAGGAAGATATATCCTGGTTGGAGGTACAGGATTTACCGGGAAGTAACTGTTACTGTGATGAGGAAGCGAAAAACCGGATACTGGATGATATAAAGAACTATACGGGAAATGGCATACATTTCATTGACTCAGGAAATTATCATTATGTAAGCCGGCTGTGGCTGTCAAAGATGGAACATCCATTCCGGCTTCTGGTATTTGATAATCATACGGATATGCAACTGCCGGCCTTTGGAGGCCTTTTATCCTGTGGTGGATGGATTGCGGCATCTTTGGAAGAAGTACCGATGCTGCAAGAGGTAATTCTTGTTGGACCGGATGAAGAGGCCTATATGCAGGTTGAACCGGAATTTCAGCAGAAAGTACAGTTTTTGTCCAGAGAAAAGTTGCTGGCAATGACAGGTGAGGAAAAGAATACATTTTTCAGGAATCTGCGTGCAGATCTTCCAATGTATATTTCCGTGGATAAAGATGTGCTGTGTACAGCAGATGCGTCAACAACATGGAGCCAGGGTGATATGAGCCTTGAGAAACTTCAAAAGTTTCTGGAAATCGTGCTGCAACAACAGCAGATTTTGGGAATGGATATCTGTGGAGAATGTGATCCTGATGCATGCGAGAGAAATCTATTGAATGACAGGGCGAATCAGAAACTTCTTGAATTGTGGAAAAAATACTTTCCGCAGATCCGGGAGAGGAGACAGGATATATGAGAAATGAACTGTTTACTATAGGACCACTGACGGTATATGGATATGGATTCATGATTGCAGTGGGCGTGATCGCTGCATGGATTATTACGAATCGACGTGCAGAGAAACAGAAACTGGATCATGAGCATGTATTTTCTCTTGTGATCTGGTGTCTGTTGGGAGGAATGTTCTGTGCAAAGATTTTATTCTGGATCACGGAATGGAAAAGTATTGTACGGGATCCACATTATATTCTGGATACGATTTCAGATGGATTTGTTGTATATGGAGGTATTATCGGAGGGATTCTGGCAGGCTGTCTGTATTGCTATATCAAAAAGACAGATTTCTGGAAATATTTTGATCTGGTGATGCCATCTGTGGCACTTGCACAGGGATTTGGAAGGATTGGATGTCTGTTGGCAGGCTGTTGCTATGGCCGTGAGACAAATAGCATATTTTCTATTACATTCCAGAATTCGGATTTTGCACCGAACCATGTGGCATTGATTCCAACACAGATCTATTCCAGTGTGCTGGATTTTCTGCATTTTGGAATCCTTCTTTATATTGCACGTCATAAAAAAAAGGATGGACAGGTGGCTGCCTGCTATCTGATCTTTTACAGCATCGGCAGGTTTGTCCTGGAATTTTTCCGGGGTGATCTGATTCGAGGAAGTGTAGGAATGCTTTCTACTTCGCAGTTTATCAGTTTGTTTATCCTGGTGGCAGGAATACTGATACTGGTGATCCGATCAAAGAAGAAAACAGCAACCGATCTATAAAAGCATTTGATTGTCATAAAAAATGATCTGTATTCATAGGCTGATAGGGAAGACCGAAATGACCGGAGCGTGAGTATAATGCCTGTACCGGCACAGAATCAACAGTATGAAAATTTTATTATCCGATATAAACAGAATACACATGGTGGTTTTGATTATGAGTCTGATGAGACCTTTCAGATCGTAAATGATCTGTTCGGGATTTTGTATGTACCGATGCAGGAGGTGCCGGAACTGGAACTGAGTAGTTATTCCTACTCATCCATACCACGGTGCTATACATATATGGATACAGGTGCATTGAGTACATCTGGGGTGACAAGGCTGCATAATCATCCATATCTCAAATTACAGGGAAAGGGAACTCTGGTTGCGGTTATTGATTCCGGAATCGATTATCTTCATCCGGCATTTCATAATGGCGTGCAAAGTAAGATTTTTAGTATCTGGGATCAAACACTGGAAGGCGGAGCGGATGGCAGAATTCCGTTTGGCAGAGAGTTCGGCCGACAACAGATCGAACAGGCTCTAGCATCAGAAAATCCCTGGGAAATTGTGCCTTCCAGTGATACAAATGGACATGGGACGAGAAGTGCAGCAACGGCTGCCGGATATCGGATTGAAAAAGATAATTTTTGCGGGGCAGCGCCAGAGGCAGAAATTGTAATTGTGAAGCTGAAGCAGGCAAAAAATTATCTTCGGGATTTTTATCTTTTACCGCGAGATATCGATATTTTTCAGGAAGATGATATTATGCTGGCAATTTCTTATGTGCTGTTTATCGCCCAGGAACAGCAGATGCCACTTTCCATTTGCATAGGTCTTGGAACAAGTATGGGGGCACATCAGGGAGAGGGACCGTTGAATGAATATATAAACAGTATTGCAGCATTTACACAGAACGCAGTATCTGTTCCTGCCGGAAATGAAGGAACGGCCAGACACCATTATTTGAGAGAATTTGGACCGAATGATACAGAAGATACTGTAGAACTACGAGTTGGTGACCGGGAGAGTACCAGAGGATTTATGACAGAATTCTGGGGAGACTCTCCCGGTTCTTATTATATGACGATTCAGTCACCGACAGGGGAAAAACTGTCAGTCAGCACAGCTTTAAAGAACAGAACGCAGGAACTGTCTTTTGTATTTGTAGAAACAAAAGTACTGGTGAATTATGTGCCAATTGAAAGAAGAACAGGAAACACGCTGATCTTTATTCGATTTCAGCATCCAGCATCGGGAATCTGGAAGTTTCTGGTGGAAGAGAAAATACCGGGAAAAAGCAGGTTTCATATATGGCTTCCGGTAAGAGGGATGATTTCTGATGAAACCTATTTTTTGCAGTCATCACCGGATTATACGGTCACTGCTCCTGGAGATACTGAAGATGCGATGACCGTCACAGCATATCAGCATCGGGATAACAGCCTGTTCATTCAGGCAGGCCGTGGATACAATGCAGAAAATATCGTAAAACCCGATTTTGCTGCTCCAGGGGTAGGAATTCTGACGGCTTCAATCGGTCCGGGAAAGGAGTTTGCACCGGCTACCGGAACAAGTCTTGCAGCCGCACAGACGGCGGGGATCGCAGCACTCCTTTTTGAGTGGGCACTGGTCCGGGGAAATGAGCCATATTTTACTGGAAACAGTGTAAAACACTATCTGAGCAGAGGTGCAGTGCGAGAGGCTGGGGAGGTCTATCCCAACCCGGACTGGGGATATGGGGAGGACGTTATAATAAGGCTACAATCGAATAAAGCCAGTAAAATCAATGGTTTCCGCACATTTTTCCTAAGCAGAAATCAAACATTTTTACTGGGATTTTGATTAATGACTGCCCGGAATTTAATCAAAATGGCACAGGTTAGATTGTTTGTAGCCTTTATGTAACATATGGTTTGTAATTGGAATTGTATTTCCAGTTACGACTGTAATAACGTCTGAACGAAAGGGATAGGAATATGTGCAAAGTAATCGCAATATCAAATCAGAAAGGTGGAGTAGGGAAAACTACTACAACGGTTAATCTTGGAATTGGACTGGCAAGACAGGGAAAGAAAGTTCTTGTGATTGATGCCGATCCTCAGGGAAGCCTCACAGCAAGTCTTGGTTATGTAGAACCGGACGAAATTGGAGTTACACTTGCAACGATAATGACAGCGGTGATAAATGGAGAAGAAATTGACCTGACAGATGGTATCTTACATCATAAAGAAAATATTGATCTTCTTCCTTCCAATATTGAATTATCTGCATTGGAAGTGATGATGGGAAATGTGATGAGCAGAGAGCTGATCATGAAAGATTATATTGAAGCTGTGAGAAATGAATATGATTACATATTGATCGACTGTATGCCCAGTCTTGGCATGATGACAATAAATGCTCTGGTGGCAGCAGATTCGGTATTGATTCCTGTACAGGCTGCGTACTTGCCTGTTAAGGGACTTCAACAGCTGATCCGTACCATTGCTATGGTAAAAAAGAGATTAAACAGAAAACTGGTATTTGAAGGAATCCTTCTTACAATGGTTGATTTTAGGACAAACTATGCCAGAGATGTAGCAGGTAAAGTCAGGGAATCTTATGGAGATAAGATTGAAATATTTGATACAGCAATCCCGATGTCCGTAAAAGCTGCTGAAACAAGTGCGGAAGGAGTCAGTATTTTCTCCCATTGTCTGAATGGCAAAGTAGCGAAAGCCTATGAAGCTATTACACAGGAGGTTATGGCTGATGAAAAATAGAAGCGGTGAAAAAATAAAAATGCCCACTCTTGATGAATTGATGGGGATTTCGGGTGAAGAAAACGCAAACGAACTTGAAATCAACAGAATACATAATTTTGCGAACCATCCTTTTAAAGTCGTTGATGATGAAGAGATGGATGAGCTGGTAGAGAGTATTGAGAAAAATGGAATACTTGTACCTGTATTGGTGAGACCGGACGTAAATAATAGTTATGAGATGATAGCCGGACACCGGAGAATGCACGCTGCAATTAAAATCGGGTTAAAGACAATACCTGCCATAGTTAGAGATCTGGATGATGATGAAGCTATTATTGTAATGGTAGATTCTAATATTCAGCGAAAAAAATTACTTCCCAGTGAAAAAGCGTTTGCCTACAAGATGAAGCTGGAGGCAATGAAACACCGGGTTGGAAGAAAATGCAAAGAAAATGTGTCCCAAATTGGGACACATTACAGAGCAGACAGCGAGATGGCAAATGAACTGGGAGAAAGCAGAAATACGATCCGCAGATTTATTCGTCTCACAGAGTTAATACCAGAACTTCTTGAGTATGTAGATAAGAAACGTCTTCCCTTTACTAGCGGTGTTGATATTTCCTATTTAGATAAGAAAATACAGAAATGGCTCTTTGAATATATCAAAGAAAATGGTCCTGTTAAATCTGTTCAGGTAGCAGCTCTTCGCAGAGCAATCGAAAATGGTGCAATCATGACACAGGAGAAAATGATTTCTATATTAATAGAGAATCAGCCTGGAGGCAAACCGAACAGAAAAGTTACATTTTCTGAGAATAAACTGAGAAGCTACTTTCCAGAGAAGACTTCTCCTGTTGAAATAGAAGAGGTAATCTTGAATCTTCTTGAGATCTGGAAGAGAGGAGAGGTAACGGTATGAATTTTGAATACTACTATGGCTCTCAGGCAGATCAGTTCAGCTTTATCAGGATTCCGAGGACATTATTACTGGATGATACGTTTTCTTCTTTATCATTACCGGCTAAAGTGCTGTATTCGGTACTTCTGGACAGAATGGGTTTATCCATGAAGAATAAGTGGTTCGATAAAGAAAACAAGGTTTATATTATTTATCAGATAGCAGAAATACAGGCAGACCTGGGATTCTCGAAGAAAAAATCAATGGACTATCTTGCTGAACTGGAAAAATTCGGACTGATCGAAAAGAAAAAAAGAGGGTTGGGACTTCCTAATCTTATCTATGTGAAAAGTTTCCTAGTGCAGCAGAGATATTACGGAAGTACGGAAACGGGAAACTCAGCGGAAAATAGTGATATATATGGAAGTATCGAAATGAGAACTTCTGGGGTGACAGAAAAGCACCCTGGAAGTTACAGTATAGATACTTCTAAGGTGTCCGAAAGCAACCTTCATGAGGTTCCCAAAACAGTACCTCTTAATAATAAGACTTATAAGAATTACAGTGACCAGAGTAATATCGGATCGAATCATATCAGACCAGATCATGATGGGATGCGATGTGAACAGGGCACACAAAAAGTGGGTACATACTCTGAACTGATAAAAAACAATATTGATTTTGAGATTTTATTGCAGGAGCATGAGAGGGAAACAGATCTGGTAGAAGAAATATTTCAGCTGATCCTTGAAATTGTTATGACGGAAAAAGATACCGTAAGGATTGCAAAGGAACAATATCCGGCTGGATTTGTAAAAAGTAAATTCCTGAAACTGAATCATTCGCATATTGAGTATGTGTTGGAATGCATGAGCAAAAACACTACAGAGATCAGAAACATAAAACAGTATTTACTGACGGTATTATTTAATGCACCATCAACGATGGGAAGTTATTATAAAGCAGCGGTCAATCATGATATGCCACAGTTCGCAAGCTGAAGGAGGTACAGGTATGAGGACATTATTACGAATTTTTGGAAAAATTTTATTAATTCCAATATGGGTACTGGTTACAGTTATGCATTGCCTGGTTAAAATCATGATTGAAGTATACTGCATTGGAAAAGGAATAATTAATCTGATACTGGGGCTTATGCTTATTGGTACACTGATCTGGTATAGAGAGTGGACAAGATTTGCAATTCTTGCAGTAGCCAGTGGAATCTTATTATTTTTCCTGTGGGCAGGAGTATTGCTGGAGGTAATGCTTGAATCAGCAAAAATGAAGATAGGAGAACTGATTATTCGATAAAATTTACATAAAGTAGCCCTCAAATTTGACTGTTTCGTGAATTATTGACAAAAAAAGTGTGATAACTTTGTGAAGAATTACAGAGATTTGGGTCAAAATTGCGTTGACAAATCAAAACTGTGGGGGGTAAAATGGGAATGTAGAAGAAATAGTACGTGAATTTTACAATTTTGTGAGTAACTATAGGTATAGATGTGTCACATACACATCGGGAACATCCGGTGAGATTCCGGGACGGTTTTATCCCCGCTGTAATAGGTACGAAAGCTGTAGAGCATAAATGCTCAACCACTGGATAATGTAGATTATCCGGGAAGGGCAGTGAGTAGGTCAGATCCTGAGTCAGAATACAAATATCTTAGATTGTTTCAAAGATTCCAAAGGCATAAATTGGAAGTTTATTTTTTATGCTCTTTTGGGGAAAAGGTAATTAAAAAGAACATTATGGAGGCTTACATCAGCTCTGTAATAAATAAAAAATCCTAAAGGAGGACAAGTAGAATGAAGAAAAAAATGTTAGGTATCCTTATGGGTGTTGCAATGACAGCAACGACAATCGCTGCTCCGACAGCAATTTTCGCAGATGACATCGACATCGAAGATATCGCTGTAGAAACTGAGGAGGACGACGTAGCTGATGTGGAAGTCGAAGATGAAGCGGAACCTGCAGAAGAGGTAGCAGCAGAAGATGATTTTTCTGCAGAAGCCGATGACGCAGAGGGACTCTTTACAGACGCAGAGGCAGCTGACTTTGAAGCTCAGAATGCGAAAGCTGTAGTTAGTGCAGATGTTATTGCGTCAGCAGAGGACACTGATAATAGTTATATTTTGAAACCTGAACACATAACAGTGTATAGTGATGCAGCTGAGAATTTGGGGTATAAAGATAAGGTTGATCAGGAAACAGCGGTATCAACTCTGGATGTATTAGCAACTATGCATAAGAAAAAATATCCTTCAATTACCTCTGCTACAGCTGAGAATTATCTGAAATTATGGTATCAGGAATCATTAACAGTGGGCGGTGCGTGGATCGATAAGATGTTTGGTGTAGAAACAACAGCTTTAAGTTTTGCAGTTAATGGAATTGCACCAGATACAGGCGAAATATATAAAGATGCTAATGGAAATCCTACAAATGATTATGTAGGAAAGATGGTAAATGAAGCAGCAGTAGAAAATGGCGATGTAGTGGATTTCTTCTTCTATAAGGACGTAGAAAGTTATAATGATAAATATGCATACTTCACTGATGATGCAGGTAATTTCGTAAAATCTTTGACGGTTACTCCTGGTGAATCCTACACATTAAATGTTAAAGCATATACATATGCATATTACAGTTTATCTAAACCGGAATGGAGAGCTCTTTTTGTTGAAAATGTACCTGAAGATATAATAATCGCAGATGAAGCTGACAACTATATGTATATGATAGACAATGGTCAGGTTACAATTGATGTACCGGCAGATGCAACAGGAAGCTATACTTTATATGGAAAAATGTTTGGTTCAACATCAGATAGATATGTTATGCCTCACATTGAAATAAATGTAGCCAACTAAAATAATATCAGAGGCTTCTCATTTCTGGTAAAAAGGCTGTTGGAGATGAGAAGCCTTGAAAATAAAGGACCGTAGGATTATGAAATATAAAAAAATATTAAGTTTGGGTTTGGCGGTATTGTTGGGAACAACAATGCCTACTGCTATTTATGCAAGTGAAGATATTGTGGTAGAAGTAGAATCTGGCGATTTTGAAGAAGACGAAGATATTATTGGTGAGGAGAGCACACAGCAGGGAATATTAAATGAAGAAGATGAAGTGGATTGGACTATGGAAGACAATTCAGATGAAATAGACAGTGCAAGTGATATTGATATATATTCTGATTTCACTTCGGAGAATGTAGCAACCGAAGAGGTTGGAGCAGAAGAAGTTACACCGGTTTTTAGTGGATTTACGAATGCTAGTAGGGTGTCTTCAGGAAATTCTAAAACAGAAATTACCAAAGGAGCCGATGCCACACTTACTTTGTTGGTTAATTGTATGGCAAAAGTAGATGGTAAGGTAATCGATATTCGTTCATATGGTAATCTTCTTATCTATGCAGATGTTTATATTGGAGACGTAAAAGTAAATGATACATCGATTGTATTGGATAAAACTAGTAAGATACAGGCAAAAACGACTTATACATTAACTGATGCAGTTATGAAACAATATCCTGATGCCTCGGAAGTTACTGTAAAAGTATATTCAAGTCTGGAAACTCCGGCAAATGCAAAATTAGATAAAGTATTTAAGCTGATAACACCGGCAGCAGCAAATCCTACAGTAGAAGAAATATATCCTTGGGGAGGGTCTTTTGAGTTTAAAAGAGGCGAAGAGTGTAGTGGAGCTATTGCTGTAAAATTGTCAGACCGTCCTGTAGAAGGCAAAGATCCTTATTGTGCTGTTTATATCAATGGAGAAAGAAAAACAGAACCTGTGGCATTACAAAAAAATACTAATGTAGATCCTGACAATGGTTACAGAGGGGATATATCTATTGCACCAGAGTTAACTGAATATTTGCCGGAAGGCACCAAAATCCAGATCAAGGTTGGTTTTGGCTCTGAAATGGAAGAGGTTTCTGATGAAAAAGTGGTAGAAATTGAGGCAACAGACAAACCTTTTATCCAGGGGGCGAAGGTTGACAGTATACGTTCTTATAAGGATGCAGAGTATGAGAAATCTTTAGGTTTTGTTCGTGCTGGAAGGACATATAACGCATATCTGAAAGGTACTTTCAGAGATGTTACGGAAACAGATCCGTTGGAAGTTTATGCAGGAGTTTATGTAAACAACAACCTTGTAGGAGACCTCCAGCCGATGAACGTTGAGGCTGATAACAGTGCTTATAGTGGAAAGATAACATTTTCATTACCTGAGGATACACCTGCAAGTACAGCAGGAAGAGTCGTATCCATAAAAGTAGGTATTGGAAAAGATATGGATAACTGTGCTGTAATCGGAAAAGTTTCAAGGGAAAAATTTAATCTTCAGGAAGTTAAACTGTCAAAAGTTGAGATATTGGATCTTAATCAGGAGGATGAAGTAAAACAATTTGACCGTAGGAATTCCATGGGGTTTATTGTAAACCTTAAATTTGAAGGAATTCCCGATGATTTTGCTGCTATGCATACAGAAGTGTGGCTGGGAGATCAGTTGCTAAAGAAAAGCACAGTAGCTTCTACAGTAGGATTCAGAGCAGACTTTTTTGAAGAGTATAGAGAAAAAATAAGAGATTATGAAGGATCTTTCCTTACAGTAAAATTAATCAATGATGAAGATGATGTTGCTCTTTTTTCTTATGATATGCCACTCGTTGGTCTGACTACCAAAGAGGAAGAAACCGCAAATACAGTTGCAGATCAGTTAAAGGCTCTCCCGGCTGTGGACAAGATCACACTGGAAGATAAAGAGAGTGTAAAAGCAGCTCGTGATGCTTATGATGCATTGAATGAGGATCAGAAGAAACTGGTTCCGGAAGAACAGGTAAAAGCACTTACAGATGCTGAGACAAAGATTGCAGAACTTCAGAAAGCAGCTGACAAGAAAGCAGCTGATGAGAAAGCTGCCAAAGCAGTAACCGATCAGATCGCTGCCATTCCTGCTGTGAAAGCTCTGAAACTGACAGATGCTTCCAAAGTAAAAGCAGCTCGTGATGCTTACAATAAGCTGAGTGCAGATCAGAAGAAGCTGGTTACGGCTGCACAGCTGAAAGTGCTTACTGATGCAGAGGCAAGGATCGCACAGCTTCAGAAAGCAGCACAGGTAAAACCGAAGATCACCCTGAATGTAACTTCTCTTCCAATCCAGGTGAAAAAATCTACCGCAGGCATCCGTATCAAGACAACTGCGATTAAAGGCGATAAGATCAAATCTGCAAAGAGCAGCAAGTCTAAGGTGGTAAAGGTATCTGTTAAAAACGGAAAACTTACAGTAAAAGGTCTGAAAGCAGGGAAGGCCACAGTGACAGTGACTTCCACAAAGGGTGCAAAGGCAACTGTTAAGATTAAGGTCCAGAAACAGAAAGTTGCAACTAAGAAGCTGAAAGCGACAGTTTCCACAAAACAGATACTGAAAAAAGGCAAAAAAGTTAAACTGAAAGTTGCAAAGACACCATTTACCGCACAGGATACTGTGAAATGGACTTCTTCCAATAAGAAGATTGCCACAGTTACCTCCAAAGGTGTGGTAAAAGGCCTGAAGAAAGGCACAGCTACCATTACTGCAAAAGCAGGTAAGAAAGTTGTGAAATTTAAAGTTACGGTGAAATAATGAAAAACAGATTAAAGAGACTTACAGGTATTATTGGGGCACTGCTGATCGCAGTGTCCCCCTGTGGTTCACAGACTATGGCGTATGCCAGTGAACCGGCAGAGACAGAGGCTGCCTTTTATGATGATGGGGCAGACTTTGAGATCCAGGAAGATACTGCTGAGCAGGTACAGGATCAGGAAGATCTGGATCTTACAGAAGAGGAAGATGATCCGGATACAGCAGATATTCAGATCGAAGAAGACACAGAGGATGCAGACAGTGAAGATTCGGAGCTGACATCAGAAGAGACACTTTTTTCAGATTCCCCGGTGGAAGAAGAACTTTTTACGGACGCAGTTGGGGAAGAAGCAGACTCTTATCTTGGAGTCCGTACACAGCCGATCATTTATGACGATTTTGCAGAAGATCTCTGGCTGCAGTTCCAGCAGAGGGAATTGCAGGTAGGCGAATCTACTGATATTTATCCATGGCGTGTATGGCAGGCTGTCCATGATGTTGTACAGAACGATGTGGAACGTCCGGAATTTAACTTTAAGGTTATCAAGGGACAGGATGTAATTTCTCTTGACACCACAAAATCAAAAGAAAAAGCAGTGGCAACTGCACTGAAACCGGGAACCGCAGTGATCCAGGTAGACTATGATGCCTTCACCCATACAGAAGGGGACTATTTCCCTGCCTGTAGTGTGGTAAATACCGGTTATGCGGTGATTACCGTAGGTGAGACAGGAACTGCTTCTATCACATGCAGTGACAACCTGGAAAACTGGCGCCATTATGATACTATCTATTATCTGGAGGGACAGGATACCGTTCCATTTACCTTCACTGCGACAGCTACAGGAGCTTCCAACCTGAAAGTGACCTGCAATGGTCTGGAAGTAAAACCGAACAGTGATGGAAGTTACACAGCAGCATTGGAGAACCGCAGCAACATTATCGGTGTTGTGGCTACTGATGCGGCAGGAAATACCCGTTCTCTGTATCGTGTGGTAGATGCCCGAGTGATGCGTGTCAATGTAAAAAATACAAAAGATGATTCCTCAGAGATCCACGTAGGGGATACCGCAGAGGTTAGCTTTACAGGAATCACCATGCCGGTCTATAAGCTGGCTACCATTTATAATCCATGTTTCGGACCGGATGCCTATGGCGGTGTTGGCGAATATGGATACCCGACTTATGTGGCTTACAGCAATTCTGTCCTGGGAGCATTTCAGGGAAGCTGCCATCAATGGGATCTTGCAACAAAGAACTCTTTTAAGGTCACATTTACACAGGCAGGAAGATACCGGTTTGACAGTGACGGAATCCACAGTGACTGGTGGGGACACCGCCTGTACTGGGAGACAAAGGTACAGGGAAAGGCAGATAAACCATTTTTCTATGCACCGATCATACAAGATGTATTCTCTACCCTTCCATCTTTCTATATAACCGTGGATTCCGGTGATGAGATCCTGAATCCGGTTATTGACAAGCTGGAATCCCTGCCAGATACCGACAATCTTACCCTGGCTGATGAAGCGTCAGTAAAGGAAGCAAGAGAAGCTTACGATGCACTGAATGACACCCAGAAGTCACTGGTCAACAGCGATGATCTGGCACGTCTGACTGATGCGGAAGCAAGGCTGATACAGCTTCATACAGATGCAGAGAAAGCAGCTGAAGTAGAAAAGATTCTTGGAAACCTGAAAGGGGCTTCTTCCCTGACACTGGCTGATGAAGCGTCAGTAAAAGCAGCCCGGAAAGCCTATGACGGTCTGAGTGCAGACCAGAAAAAGCTGATCCCGGCTGAGAAGCTGAAAGCACTTACCGCTGCGGAAGCAAAGATCGAACAGCTTAAGAAAGTGACACCAACACCCACAAAGAAACCGGAGCCGAAACCTTCGATCCGGCTGAATTATACCAGTATCCCTCTGCAGGTGAAACAGTCTACTACAGCTGTAAAGATCAGTAAATCTGCAATAAAGGGAGATAAGATCAGATCTGCGAAGAGCAGCAATTCTAAAGTGGCAAAGGTATCTGTCAAGAATGGAAAACTTACTATTAAAGGAAGGAAGGCAGGTAAGGCTACGGTTACAGTGACTTCTGCAAAGGGTGCAAAAGCCACAGTGAAGGTCACTGTCCAGAAAAAGAAAGTGGCACTGAAAAAGCTGCAGGCAATTACCAGCCGCAAGGTGACTGTGAAGAAAGGCAAGAAGACTACACTGAAAGTGGCAAACAGCCCGATCACAGCCAAAGCGTCTGTGAAATGGAAAACTTCTAATAAGAAAGTAGCTTCTGTTACTTCCAAAGGCGTGGTAAAAGGTCTGAAAAAAGGAAGTGCTACCATCACCGCTTATTCCGGCAAGGTGAAAATGACATTTAAGGTAACAGTAAAATAAGTGAAAAGGAAAGTTCCTGTGTGAGGTTCCGGCAAGGGGCACATATGGGAACTTTTTTAAGGAGGGAAGAAATTGAAGGAAAGAAGTTTTTTACGCAGGTTCCGTAAGTACTGCCTCCTGTTGTGTGCAGTCCTTATAGGAATTTTGTGCCTTTCCGGGACTGCCTGGGCTATGACAGGATTTTCCGGACAGAAAAGTGCTTACAATGAATCTGGTCAGAGCCAGGTAACCGTAACGGTGACGCTCTCCAATGACGGTATCCCTATTGAGGGAGCTGACGGAACCGCCTTATCCCATCTGAAAGTGACAGTGCCTTATTTTGATCTGGGATTATATGGGCTTAAAGAGTATTACCGTTATCCTACAAACAATGTCTGTGATTACCTGGAGGAGCAAGGCGTGGTAAAACGTCCCACAGTGCTCCATCTGTATATCTATCTGATGGAACGGTATTATCTGGGGTATCCTGCAGAAAAATGCGGCACAGGTGCCGGTAAAGAAGCCATCCTTAACAATGAACAGTTCGACTCTGTTTCTTATATGACCGGGGGACAGGCATACCTTACTTACAATGCAGGCACTGGAAAAGGCAACCGCCTTCTGAAACCAACCGGCAGTGCCACACATCTCTACATGCAGAATTTCTGGGGACATGATGAGAATTTGATGTATTATGTAAATCATGAATATCCCCTTATGTGGAGTGGGTTTGGCTCCACCGCAGATTATATCCTTCTGGAAGACGGGGATGTGGTCGATGTAGGTATGTTTACAGACCGGAGCTTCTGGACAAGGGGAGCTTTTACTTCTTTCAGCCAGGACGATTACAACCTGTCAAAAGGAAGCACTTTAAAGACGAAAGTATATTCCCAGAAAACCGTTATGTCTTCTGATAACAGTGTGCCGGACCCTGTAGCCATCCAGAACATGGATGTAGTCCTTTATGACGGGAACTGGAATCAGGTAGAGAAGCTGGACTATGATTCCGATGGTTATGTTTCCTGTACGTTTGATAAGGCAGGAACTTATTACCTTCTTGCTACAGAAAAAAATAATGCAGGAAAAGACGGGGCAGCTTTTTCACCGGCAACCGCGAAGATCACTGTCAGTGAGAGCAGTACACCGATAGCGGTAAGTTCCATTGAGATCTTACCGGAAAGCAGTAAGACAGAATTGAATGTAGGCGAGAGCATCCAGCTGAAAGCGGAGATCCTTCCGGCTTCCGCAGCACAGAAGTCCATCCGCTGGAAAGTGGACGGTTCTGCAGCTTATATGGATTATCAGGGAAGACTCCATGCCAATGAATATATCTCAAAAGATGAGCTTGTGACAGTGACTGCCTTTTCAAGGGAAAACCGTTTTGTCCAGGATTCCATACAGTTCCTGATCAAGGCAGACCGGGAAACGGTAGCGAAGGTGAAACAGGTGGAAGATCTTATTGATGCCATCGGTTCTTCTGACAAAGATGTTGTTTATACGGAAGAATGCCACAAGAAGATTCTGGCAGCAAGAAAGGCTTACGATGCCCTTGAAAAAGGTTCTGTGGCATACCGGAATGTTGATGCCCAAAAGGTAGATTACCTGGAATATGCAGAAGAGCGTTACAGTGAACTGGAGAAAAAGGCACCAAAGCCGACAGCTACACCGGTACCGACAGCTACACCAAAACCGACACCGAAGCCGACTGCCACACCGACACCAAAACCGGTGGCAGAAGTGAAACAGTCAGCTGCGTCTGCATCTGCCATGAAGATATCCTGGAAGCGGGAAGCCTCTGTATCCGGATACCGGATTTTCATCCAGGGCGGCAAGTTTAAAAAGAATACAAAGGTTGTTGATGTGAGCAGCAAAACCACTTCTTATACTATTAAGAAGGTCGGCAAACAGAAGCTGACAGCAGGAACTGCTTATAGGATCACTGTTACTTCTTTATATAAGAAAGGGAAAAAGACAGTGACCGGACGCCAGCAGGTTCTGAAAAATGCGTATACCCTGCCATCCACACCAAAGGCTACTTCCGTAAAGAAAGGAAAAGCAAGATGCCTGAAAGTATACTGGAAGAAAGTTTCCGGTGTCAGGGGATATGAAGTGCAGATGAGCACCAGAAAAAAATCCGGCTACAAGACCATAAAGGCAGTGAATGCAAAGACTTCTGCATATACAGTATCAAAACTTAAGAAAAACAAAAGATATTATTTCCGCATCCGGTCCTTTAAAGTGATCGGCGGAAAGAAAGTCTACAGTACCTGTTCAAACGTAGTGGCCGGAAAAGCAAAGTAACACAGTTGAAACATAGTTGAGGGTTTTTGCACCAATATCAGGAAAAGGAGCCTGCATATGAAGAAACCAGGAATGACAAACAGAAAAAAACAAAGTACAAGGGGAATTGCGGTATTTTTGGGTGCGGCTCTTTTCTGTACTTCGGGAGTGGCTGTCAGTGCAAAGGGAGATTCCCTGGAAGATGTGATACAGAAAACAGCAGATTATGAAACCGGGATCGTGACAGACCCGACAGTTGCTTCCATTGGAGGAGAATGGACAGTGATTCCTCTTGCCAGAGGGGAGGCATCACTGCCAGATGATTATTTTGAAAAATACAGGGCAAATGTGGAGAAGTACCTGAAAGAAAATGACGGGATCTTAAGTGATCATAAGTACACAGAGTATTCCAGAGTGGTCCTTGCACTGAAATCCATTGGAGCAGACCCCACAGATATTGGCGGGTATGATGTACAGAAAGCACTGGAAGACTTTGATACGGTGACAGCACAGGGGCTGAATGGTGCAGTCTTTGCACTGCTGGCACTGAATGCAGACGACCCGGAACAGAATAAGGACGGGGATCTGGAGCAGAAATACCTGTCTTATATCCTGGAACAGGAAAAACCGGACGGGGGATCCACTGGGGGCAGACCAGGAAAAACTGGTCTCTACAGAAGGCCTGCGTGTTTATGTGGATTCCCTGGAGCTGACTGGTGATTACCGGACAGAGTTTTACCTTGGGGAGGACCTGGATCTCAGTGGAATGAAAGTGGTTGCTGTGATCAGTGACGGAACCAGACAGGAGCTTTCGCTGACAGATCTTACCATAGAGGGATATAACAAGGATAAACGTGGGGAACAGAAACTGAAAATTTCCTATAAGGAAGCATTCGTGGAACTGACCGTTAAGGTATTGAAAAAAGATGCCGGTACGATCACGGTAAGCTTTACGCTTCTCGGAGACTCTGTTCATGGCAGTGCAAAGGAGGATCAGGAACACACCCTGCGAAAAGGAAATCTGGATACCTGGATCGCAGCAAAAGATTACACGATCGATGGAAATGCCAACGTCTTGGAACTCTTAAAAGAAGTGCTGTCCCAAAATGGAATGAGCTGTCGTACATTGAGGGATGAGACCTACATTGCCGGAATCACGAAGGATGGTCAGGAGCTTGCAGAATTTTCCAATGGACAGAACTCCGGCTGGATGTATACTTTAAATGGAATTCACCCGGATCTTGGAGTAAAAGAGCAGTACCTGGAAGACGGGGATGAGATCGTATTCCATTATACCGATGATTATACCCTGGAACATGACCATGTATGGGACAGCAAATGGAATTTTGATAAGGATGCCCACTGGCATGAGTGTGTTGCCATGTATGGAAAATGTGACATCACGGATAACACGAAAAAGGGTGGTTACCAGAAGCATTCCTATGGAAAAGGAAAGCAGATCAAGGCTGCTACTTATAAGACAACCGGACTGATGAGATATACCTGCCAGGTCTGCGGATACGAAAAGACGGAAACGATTCCTGTAATTGCACATACGCATAAATACACCTGGAAAACTACGGCAAAAGCTACGGTATTCCGTCCGGCGAAGCAGGAAGGAACCTGTTCCCTCTGCGGTAAAAAACAGACACGGAATTATGGAAGCAAATTAAAGGCAACTATAAAACTGAACGTATCTTCCCTTACCCTGCGGCGGAAACAGGCCACCACAAAGGTGAAGGTTTCCATGGCATACGGAGATTCCATAAAATCCTGGGCTTCCAGCAACAAAAAGATCGTGACCGTTTATAAGAACGGAAAGATCAAAGCCGGAACCAAAACAGGAACGGCAAAGATCACCGTTACCCTAAAGAGTGGAAAGAAAGCGACTCTGAAAGTAAAAGTCCAGACTGCAAAGGTAAAGACTACGAAGATCAGCGGCCTCAAGAAAAAACTGACCATCAAGAAAGGAAAGAGTGTTACTTTAAAACCAGTGGTCAGCCCGATCACTTCCCAGGAGAAAGTGACCTACCGTTCTTCCAACAAGAAGATTGCAACAGTCAGCTCGAAGGGCGTGGTTAAAGGCCGGAGAAAAGGAACCGTTACCATCACAGTTAAATCTGGAAAGGTGACTAAAAAGATAAAAATTACAGTTAAGTAAACAGAGTAAGGGTGTAAAAGGTATCAAAAATCAAATAGTGTTTTTGGTACCTTTTCATCCGATAGAGGATAATTATGAAGCAACTGAAAAAAATATATTGGAAACGGATCGGGGTAATAGGAATCAGCTGTTTTATGCTTTTGTGGAGCTGTCTCCTTACGGGCTGTGGAATCGGAAAAGGGGATTCCGGAAAACCTGCTGCCTGTACCATTTCGATAGACTGCCAGACGATCCTTGACAATATCGGTGATCTAAAAGAAACCAAAAAAGAATTTGTCCCGGAGAATGGCTGGATACTTCCGGAAGTGGAAGTTAAGTTTACTACGGGCGATACCGTATTTGACATCTTAAAAAAAATCTGCGGGGAAAAGAACATCCAGCTCTCTTCCAAATACACCCCGTTATATAAAAGCTATTACGTGGAAGGCATCAATCAGCTTTATGAATTTGACTGCGGAAAAAATTCTGGCTGGATGTACAGTGTAAATGGAGAGTTCCCGAATTATGGGGCTTCCAGTTATAAGCCCAAAGATGGGGATAAGATTGAATGGAAGTATACCTGCAATCTTGGAAGTGATGTTGGAAACCCATACAAAGATAAGAAGTAAAGAAATTGTGAAAAATAGTTAAACTGGTATGAGATAAAGACCAGAAACATTGGCGAACATTGACAGAAATAAGGCGTATCGTTATAATTAGAATAACAAAAAAATCGAGCGTGGTTCGGCTGATGGCAGCCGATTTAAGGAAATCCGGTGCGATTCCGGAGCTGCTTTTCCCTGTGTGAAATGTATCGAATGAAAAACGCCTTATGAAAACATTTTGAGCCAGTATATCCAACACGTCAGGCAAAGAATACAAACATGTAAAAGATATACAGTTTGTATGATCCGAACGTTGGAAAGGAGATCATATGCGCTCACAAAATGATAAAGCAACATGGAGTATACTGCGATTTGATCATCGTACATTTACGGCACAGCTTGCCAGTATGCAAAGAAACAAACAGGTAGCAGCAATTCCTGAAAAATATATTTATATTGATGATTGCTGTTATAAGGGCAACGGGAAAATAAAAGAGATAATCCTGCCATCCGGCTGCAGAATCATAGGAAAGGAAGCTTTTGCAAGCTGCCAGCTCCGTAAGCCCGTTGTATTCCCACAGACCGTTAAAGAAATCAAAGAGAGTGCTTTTTCGGAAAATCATTCTCTCAGAGAAGTAACATTTCCGGCATCTTTGGAAATTTTGGGAGATTATAGTTATAAAGGATGCACAGCCCTTAAAAAGGTAGCATTTGAAACCAGTTCAGAATGCCGCAGGATTCCGGAGTGCTGTTTCCATTCCTGCACGCAGTTAAGTAAAGTGGTATTCCCGGAGCATTTAAAGAGTATAGGAAGAAGAGCTTTTTACCGCTGTAAGGAATTAAAGGAGATCACGCTGCCGGATACACTGGAAGAAATTGGTCTGGAAGCCTTTTACTTCTGTGGCTTTGAAACCATAGTCTTACCAAAAGAAATTAAAAAATTAGATCAGAGGGCCTTTTTCGGATGTAAGAAATTGAAAGAGGTATATATTCCGGAAAATATCATGTATCTTGGAGAGGAAGTCTTTCATGGATGCAACCGGCTGGAATATCTGGAGATACATCATGATCCTGAGCATATTGGCTCAAAGATCGTGAACAAAAACTGCACGATACGTTGCAAAAAGGGAAGCAAAGTGGATTTGTACTGTGAAGAGCAGGGATTAAAGAGGGAGTACATTTAAACGTGTTATCAACAAATAAGACCGAGAAAAGAAACAGACAGCCTGCGGATCAATCCATCATTGATGCTTTTTCCACATGCCATCCATTTTTGAATTTTTTTTATTTTGCTGTAGTACTGTTATTTACTATGTTTAATCAGCATCCCGTCTTTATCTGCATTTCTTATGCGGGTGCTTTGTCTTATTCCATCTTTCTGCTTGGAGGAAAAAGGACACTTAGGCAAAGCTTTCTCTTTACCCTTCCCAGTCTTTTGATCGTGGCTCTTCTGAATCCACTTTTCAATCATTATGGGGTCACGATGCTATATTATGTAGAAAGCAGTGGAAACTGGATCACTTTGGAGGCCTTAGTCTATGGAGTAGTCCTTGGAGCGGTCATGTTCGTAGTGATCCAGTGGTTTTCCTGTTATAATAAAGTTATGACAAGTGATAAATTTATTTACCTGTTTGGAAGGCTGATACCGGCCCTTTCTCTGATCCTTTCCATGGCACTTCGCTTTGTCCCCAGATTTACGGGGCAGCTTAAAGTGATCCGGAACGGTCAGAAATCTATGGGAAGGGATGTTTCAGAGGGCAGTCTTTTTAACCGTATCCGTGCGGGCTTTAACATGCTGTCGATACTGGTTACGTGGGCTTTGGAGAATGCCATAGAAACTTCGGATTCCATGCGGAGCAGGGGATATGGATTAAAAGGCAGGACTGCTTTTTCCATTTACAAATTTACGAAGAAGGATAAAAGCCTTCTGGCGGTGATGGCAGCTTTATTCCTTGTATTTGCCACTGGCTGTATGAATGGGGCTTCTTATGCAAGTTATGATCCCCGGATTTTACTTGCTGGTTTTACCATTCAGGGACACCAGGCTCCGGTATCTGTTCCAGTAGTTGAAGCAATGCTTACATACATCTGCTTTGCATGTTTTTGTTTCCTTCCGGTGATCCTGGATGTGACGGAGACCATCCGTTTTGCCAGAAGCCGGAAGCATTGTGAAACAGATCTGGATATGACTTACAAAAAAATCTACGAAACTCTGGAACAGGAAGGATAATGATTATGAATTTTGTAGAAGTAAAGGAGTTTAGCTTCGCATACCCGGAATGTTCCAGGAAGGTTCTGGACCATGCGAATCTGAAAATAGAAGAAGGAACGTTAAATGTGATCTGCGGACGGAGCGGATGCGGCAAAAGCACGCTGTTGCGCCAGTTAAAAACCGTGCTGGCCCCGGTTGGAAAGTCAGAGGGAGAAATCTTTTACCGGGGGATGCCGCTTTCGGGGATCGATCACCGGACACAGAGCCAGGAGATCGGTTTTGTCATGCAGAACCCGGATAATCAGATCGTAACGGATAAAGTCTGGCATGAGCTTTCCTTTGGACTGGAAAGCCTGGGATATGACAATGCGACTATCCGGCTGCGGGTTGCGGAGATGGCTAGCTATTTTGGTATCCATCAGTGGTTTTATAAAAATATCTCAGAGCTGTCAGGAGGGCAGAAGCAGATCTTAAACTTGGCTGCGATCATGGCAATGCATCCATCCCTTTTAATACTGGATGAGCCTACGTCTCAGCTGGACCCCATCGCTGCCTCTGATTTTCTGGAAACCGTAAAAAAGATTAACCGTGATATTGGAACAACGGTGCTCCTTACGGAACACCGGCTTCAGGATATCATCCCTTATGCGGATAGGGTATTTGTCATGGATAAGGGGAATGTTTATCTGGAAGGAACTCCCAGGGAAATCGGGGTAAAATTAAAGGAACAAAAACATGGCATGTTTCTTTCCATGCCGATTCCTATGCAGATCTATGGTGAGACAGACAGTCAGGCAACCTGTCCGCTGACAGTCAGTGAGGGAAGACAGTGGCTCTCCCGTTACTGTAACGAAAAAGGAATTGCTTCGGATAGTCAGCGAAGGAGCGAAAGCACTGAAAAAGACAGACACACAAAAACAGATAGTTCGAAGAAAGAATTGTCCATTCAGGTGAAAGATGCCTGGTTCCGGTATGAAAAGGACAGCCCGGATGTTGTCCGGGATCTTTCCCTGGAGGTAAAAAAAGGAGAGTTCTATGCACTGGTAGGTGGAAACGGTACGGGAAAGAGCACTACGCTGTCTCTTTTAAGCCGGGTGCGATGTCCATACCGTGGGAAGATCCTTCTGGAAGGGCGGGATATCCGTTCGTATAAAGACCGGGATCTGTATTGCGGGCTTTTGGGAGTCATGCCGCAGAACCCACAGAGCATTTTCTTAAAGAAAACAGTCCTGGAAGATTTGTATTCTGTGATTGGGGGCAGGAGAGAAAAAATGTCTTCGGAATATCAGATCCATATGAAAAAAGAAAAGGCCATAGAAGGGATCGTAAGCCTTACCAGGCTGGAAGGGCTTCTGGAAAGACATCCTTATGATCTGAGTGGCGGGGAACAGCAGAGGCTGGCACTTGCCAAAGTCCTTTTGCTTCGTCCGAGGATTCTCCTGATGGATGAACCTACGAAGGGAATGGATGCAGAATATAAAGAAGAGATCGGAAAGATCTTAACCCGGCTGAAACAGCATGGCCTGACGATCTTTATGATCTCCCATGACGTGGAATTTGTTGCAGAGTATGCGGACAGGGTAGGCCTGTTTTTTGAGGGAAACATCGTTACCAGCCAGAATACCCGGGAGTTTTTTGCCGGAAATAATTTCTACACAACTGCAGCAAACCGGATGGCAAGGCATTTGTTTCCGGAAGCTGTGACCGGAAAGGATGTGGTTACGTGCTTACAGAGCAGCAACTGGACCAGTTTATAGATGAATTCTGGGAAGACACCCCAAATGAAGCACAGGAAGAGGAAACGGCAGAAGATCTGGAAGAATATACCCTTCCCTCCGATGGGATGATCATCCGGCAGATGGAAAAGAAGGGGAAAGTGAACCGGAGGACCTGGTTTGCTCTTGCTCTGATGCTTTTGGTCGTACCACTGCTTTTGTATCTGTCAGTCCGGTTTTTCCATGGAAGGAAATATCTGATATGCAGCCTGATTGTGATCGTGGCTGCAATGCTCCCGTTTTTTATGATGTTTGAAGGACGCAAACCAAAAGCACGGGAAATCATGGTGATCTCTGTCCTTGCAGCGATCGGTGTCGCAGGGAGGGCAGCCTTCTTTATGGTCCCCAGTTTCAAACCGGTAGCTGCTATTGTGATCCTTACCGGTGTGTCTTTTGGGGGAGAGGCGGGGTTTCTCGTTGGCTGTCTTATCATGATGTTATCCAACATGTTTATGGGACAGGGTCCCTGGACACCATGGCAGATGTTCTCTTTTGGCATCATCGGGTTCCTGGCAGGAATTCTTTACCAGAAAGGAATCTTAAAAGCAAGGAAGCGGGATCTTTGTATCTATGGATTTTTAAGTGTGGTGCTCATCTATGGTGGGATCATGAATCCGGCAAGTATCTTAATGTCTTACGGATACATCACACCGGCCAGCCTGGTTGCTTTTTACATTTCAGGGATCCCGGTGGATTTGGTGCATGCACTGTCAACTGTGATCTTTTTATGGTTTTTGAGCAGGCCGCTTCTTGAAAAACTGGAACGCATTAAGAAAAAATACGGGCTGATTGAGTCCGGGAAAGAGGAAATGCTTTGATCTATGTCAGCCATTTGATCTGCGATGAAGATATGAAAGAGCTCTGCTGTCAGTACGGGACCGGGGTGGAGAGCATTGAGTTTTCCATTTCCGACAATCTGGACCAGCTGGAAAGAAAAATAGAACGGTATCAAAAAAGGCTGGGGCAGATGGGAAATCCGCCGCTTACCCTGCATGGGCCTTTCCTGGATTTAAACCCGGCATCTTTTGACAGCCAGATAAGGAAAGTGACCATGGAACGGTTTGACCAGTGTTATCAGGCAGGAATTCGCCTTGGAGCAAAAAAGATCGTATATCATTCAGGGATGATCCCTACGGTATATTTCCGGGAAGGATGGGCGGAGCAGACGGGCCGGTTTTTCCGGGAGTTTTTGAAAGACAGGGAAGGCCCTGAGATCGTCATGGAAAATGTCCTGGATGAAGACTGGCGGCTTCTTTTAGATGTATACAACTTCGTGGATCATCCAAACTTTAAGCTGTGTCTGGATATGGGGCACGCACACTGCTATTCGGAAATTTCTGTCCTCGAATGGGCGAAGGAACTTGCTCCATATGTCGGACATGTCCATATCCATGACAATGCAGGGGACAGGGATTCCCATTTGGGCTTAGGAAAGGGCACAATTCCATGGGAAAAGGTTTTAAAACTTCTTCCCTGCACAAAGGAACGGACCTGGACGATAGAATGTTCCAATAAAGAAGATGTGATTCTTTGCATAAAACAGATAAACGAAAAAATGAGGGGGAAATTATGAACAGATTAAAAAAACGGACATGCCAGTTTCTGGTGTTAGTTACCACAGCGGGGCTTTTGACAGGCTGCGGGGGCGGAACCCCAAAGCTGGAAGATGCACTGAAAAAGACAGCTGCTTATGAACAGGAAACCGTAACTTCACCGGCATCAGATACCCTGGGTGGGGAATGGACAGTGATCGCACTTGCCCGTTCAGGAGAAACGGTAGATGAAAACTATTTTGAAAAATACCGGGCCAATCTTGAAAAACGTGTCAAAGACCAGGAAGGCGTGCTCAGTGATAACCGTTATACGGAGTATTCCAGGGCAGTCATGGCATTGAAATCCATAGGAAAGGATCCAACGGATATTGGCGGTTACGATATTGAAAAGCCGCTGGAAGATTTTGATGCAGTGGTCTCACAGGGTTTAAACGGTGCCATCTATGCACTGATCGCCTTAAATGCCGATGACCCGGATGCCAATAAAGACGGGGAACTGGAACAGAAATATCTGGATTACATATTGGAACGGGAAAAAGCAGATGGCGGATTTTCCCTGGATGATAACGCCAAAGACGGGGATGTGGATCTGACCGCCATGACACTGCAGAGCCTGGAACCATACCAGGATGAAGAAGATGTAAAGGAAGTCATTGACAAGGGTGTGGAATTTCTGGCAGATATACAGGACGATGATGGCGGTTATACCGCATTTGGTGCAAAGAGCTCAGAATCTATTTCCCAGACCGTGATCGCCCTCAGTGCGGTAGGCGTAGACTGCAATGAGGATGAACGTTTCCAGAAAGATGGAAAAGGCCTGTATGATACCCTGATGACTTTTTATCAGAAGGATGGAAGTTTTAAACATACCCTGGACGGGGAAAGCAACCCCATGGCAACAGACCAGGGATTCTGTGCACTGGTGGCTTACCAGCGCTACCAGGATAAGGAAAACAGCTTTTTTGATATGACAGACCACAGATAAGGATGGAGGAAAGAAAATGCCGCAGAAGATAAAAGAACTCCAGGATCAGCTGGAGCGGATCATTAAAGGAAAAAAAGATATCACAGATAAGATTCTCATGGCAGTGCTTGCAAAGGGGCATGTACTTCTGGAAGATGTGCCTGGTGTTGGTAAGACCACAACCGCACTGGCACTGAGCCGTCTTATGGGAATGGAATTCAACCGTATCCAGTTTACACCGGATGTTGTCCCTTCCGATGTGACCGGATTTACCATGTATGACAAACAGAGCGGACAGTTTTCCTATCGTGCCGGGGCGGTCATGTGCAACCTTTTACTGGCAGATGAGATCAACCGTACTTCCAGTAAGACCCAGTCTGCCCTTCTGGAAGTAATGGAAGAAGGAAAGGTGACGGTAGACGGGGAAACCCATTGCGTACCATCCCCATTTGTAGTCATTGCCACAGAAAACCCGGTGGGGTCTTCCGGTACGCAGCTCCTTCCGGAATCACAGCTTGACCGTTTTATGATCAGTGTCAGCATGGGGTACCCGGATCACCAGAGCCTGGTGGAACTGTTAAGGGACAGACAGAGGGAAAATCCCCTGGAAAATGCAAAGACCGTAGTCACCCGGGAGGAGGTGCTGGAACTCCAGAAAGAGGTACAGGAGATCTATGTGGCAGACCAGGTGCTTGATTATGTGGCACATCTTGCAGAGGCTACGAGAAATCATGAACTGATCACACTGGGATTAAGCCCGCGTGGAACGCTGGCACTGGTAAGGATGGCAAAAGCAGCTGCCTATATGAAAGAAAGGGATTATGTTATTCCAAAGGACGTACAGGATGTCTTTAAGGACGTTGCGGCACACAGGATGATTCTGGATTCCAAGGCGAGGTATCAGGAAAAATCTGCCCGTGAGATCCTTTCTGAGATTCTGGCAGACGTGGCGGAACCGAAGGTGGAAGGATGATAAAGGACAGGATCCTGTGGCTCTTGTGGCTGGTCTGCATGGCAGCCGGGGCAGTGATCACAGGAGAATATCTTTTTGTATGTGTGCTGGCTGCAACTGCGGTGCTGCTGGTGGTTTCCTGTATCTATGGTGCTTTTTCCGGCAGGAAGGTTCAGGCACGCTTTATCCTTCCGGAAAGGTCAGAGCAGGAGGCAGTATTTCAGGTAAAAATGGGACTTGAGAACCAGTCTTTTTATCCGGTCTTCCGGGGAAACGGAAGTATCCACTGGGAGAACCTGCTTACCGGTGAAAACGGGGATAAAGAACTGGAACTTTCCCTGAGAGGGAAAAAAGAGGAACTGGTCGCTTTTCAGGGCAGAAGCAATCGCTGCGGCTGTATCAGGTTCCAGTATGCAGACTGGAAAGCCCGGGATCTTTTTGGAATCGTTGCCTTTAAACGGAGGGCAGGTATCAGCCGGGATATGGTCGTAATGCCGCATAAGTCCAGAATGGATCTTGCACTTCTTTCCCGGGAAGGGTTTGACATGGAGAGCTTTAAGTTCTCCAAAGACCGTCCGGGCGATGATCCGGGGGAAACTTACGATGTCCGGGAATACCGCCCCGGCGACAGTATCCGCCAGATCCATTGGAAACTGTCTGGAAAATTGGACGAAGTTATGATCCGGGAAAAGAGTTATCCGGTGGATGAGGCGGTCCTGATCCTTGCGGAACCTGGTCAGGAGGGGAAAAGATCAGAAGCACCGGAGGCTGTTGCAGAGATCTATGGAGCAGTCCTTTATAGCTTTATGGAGCAGAAGATCCCCTGCCAGACTGCAGTACATGACCCTGCTTCCGGACAGCTCCGGCTGGAAAAGATAGAAACACTCCGGGACTATGAGGACATTCTGTACCGGTTCCTCTGTCACAGCAGTATAAAGGAGAAACCGGCAGTCATCAGGGACTATATAAAGAATCCGGGGCAGAAATCTTTTGCCGCTTATATCTATATCACAGGGAATCCTGATGACCGGGAAAATGAGCTTCTTCCACGTGAGGCTCAGATTGTGACAGTACGCAGGGGAAAGAATGCGGCACATAATGGAAATGAGATAACTTATACAGACGATTACCGCCGGGAACTTGGCATCCGTAAGGCAGACAGGAGAGCAGGTTATGGAACTATGGGCAACAGAGATCAATAAGAAAAAGTCCGGGAAATACAGACAGGACATGGTTTCTGTACTGGTCACAATCCTTCTTATCCTGGCTTCTGTCGGTACAGGCGGTTATCTGATTCTCCGGGAACTGTTAGAAAATGTTTTTGGAATGCCATTTCTGGCAGGTGTGCTTATTGGCTGTATTCTGTGTCTGGGACTTTTATCCGGACACAGGAAATATGCCATAGGAAGCAGTGCTTTTCTGGCTGTGGTACTGGCGGCAGGGATATTTTTCTGGAAAGGGATCCTCCATGGCAGTATTTCCTGCTGGGATGAACTGGCAGACACATTGGGAAGCAGGACAGGGATTTACCTGACCCGTTATGGAACCTCTGCAGAAACAGGTGACAGAGAGTTGATCTTATTCTTCCTGTTCATGGGTATTGTGATGGGACTTGCGGGAACACTGGTCAGCTGCATGAGGTTTACGGTGCTCGTAGTCCTGTGGGCACTGGTCCTTCCGGTCTGTATGTTTTACCTTCAGAAATTCCCTGACCTGAAAACAGGACTGGTGTTTTATACAGGAGTGATCCTGGAACTGAATGAGATGATGCCCGGAAAGAAAGACAGGGTGCAGATGGGAAAACGGGGATCTGTCCTGGTCTGGGGAATCCTTTTTTCCATTGTGGTGGTGGCAGTTTCTGTGTCTGCAATGGGGCTGATCGCACCGGAAAAAGATTACAGTTCTTCGGAACTGGTGAAAAATGCAGGGAAAGAGATCACTGATAAGATCGAAGAAATCCGTTATAAAAAAGGTGGGGTTAATTCCCTTCCAAATGGAAAGCTGAAAGAGGCTGGAAGCTGGAAAGGTTCTGAGGATACAGCTTTGTGTGTTACCATGGAGCATCCGGATTCACTGTACCTTAGGGGATTTACCGGAAGCGTTTATGACGGGAACCAGTGGAAAAGCGTTTCTACTGAAACTGCTTACGGGGAAAAGAATCTGTTTTACTGGCTCCATCAGGACGGTTTTTACGGGGAAATACAGCTTGCGTCTATACGGAACCTGGTAAAAGATGACAGTCTTTCCAGTACGGAAGGAACGGTCTCAGTAGAGAATGAAAAGGCAGACAGCCGGTATGTTTATCTTCCTTATGAGACACAGAAACTGCCGGAAAACTACAGGGGCATCACCGGGACAGCTGACAGTATGCTGAATGCCAGAGGGCTTTTTGGAGATCGGAAGTATTCATTTACTTCCCTTGGAAATCTGGTGAAAGACTTTACTGCACTGGGGGCAGAAAGCTATCAGGTCCTTTCGGAGCAGCCGGATTCGACCTACAGACAGCAGGAAAGTTATTATAACAGTTTTGTGTATCAGCAGGATACCGTCATTCCGGACAACCTTACTACACTTTTTGAAAAAGAACTTGGAAACGGTGGGGACCGGAATCAGGGACATACCGATTATTATACAGCAATTTCAAGGATACGTTCTTATCTGGAAGATAATATGACTTACAGCACTGCCACAGATGTTTACAGTGGAACGGGAGATTTTGCAGAGAATTTCCTTACAGAGTCTAAAATCGGGCACAGTGTCCACTATGCAACAGCGGCGGCACTGATGTTCCGGTATTATGGGATTCCATCCAGATATGTGGAAGGCTATCTGGTCACACCGGAAGATGTAAAGGATAAAAAAGACGGGGATAAGATCGGCATCCCCGGAAAAAACGGACATGCCTGGACGGAGATCTATATAGATGGCATGGGCTGGGTGCCGGTAGAGATGACACCGGAATATTACGGAGTTATGGAAGAACCGGATCTGACACTGGGGCTGGAAGCTGAAGGAGCCCGGACAGCACCGGTTCCGGAGACAGAGCCGGAACAGAAAGAAAATACACCGGAGATAAATACCCACTGGAACCTCCAGATCGCAGTCACAGGGCTGGTGAAGTTTATCCTTTTGCTCCTTCTGGTATTTGATATTTTTGGGATCTGCTTCTTCCTTACGGTATGTATCTTAAGGGCAGTGGCAAATATCCGGAGAAAGAGGGCTTTTCATTCACAGGACAGGAGACAGGCAGTGCGGGCAATGGCAGGGTATGCAGGAAGGCTTTATGAACAGGGGACGTTTGATGAAAAACTTTCCAGCGAGTTTCAAAATACCTGGCGTACCGGGCAGAAAGCAGCATTCAGTCCCCATGAAATATCCAGTGAAGAGCGCCAGGAAGTGGAAGAATGCGTAAAGGCTTTAAAGAAAGAACTTCTGAAAAATACAGGCTGGTATGACCGCTGGGTCATGAAGTACATTGAGAGGCTGTATTGACCGGAAAGGGAAAGGAGGAGCATATCGTGGATCACAGAAAAAATAAACACAGAGAAATACTGCCGGGCATCCTTATCCTGCTATGCCTTCTTCTCTTTTCGGGAGCCCTTGTCTTAGGAGTAAGGGCACAGGTGCCGGAAACGATAGAAAATCCGGTGCAGGGGATCAGTGCAGACAGTTCCATGAAGGGTTATCTGGGAAAAGGATATACTTATGCGGATCTGGATACCGATTCTTTACAGACAGAGAGTACCGGCACGCTGGCACAGGTACCTGAAAATGAACCGGAGGAACAGCAGGAGGAAGCTGATCCGGAAGAAGAACCGGAGGTGACAGCTCCTTCTGATGATACGGTGCAGGCTGCGTCTGAGGAAACAGAAGAGTCTGTTGAAGATGGAAATACAGATCAGGAGAATCCATCTGAGGAACCACAGCAGCCAGAGGAAAATACGGTCCAGTATGATCCTGAAGATGGGGAAGATAACCAGGAGGATCAGGAAGCAACACCGGATCTTGACGATGACAGGAACCAGGAAGGGGCAGAGGTACCGGAGGAGGAGACACCGACGCCTGCCCCGGAAGAAAATAAATATCCTTCTGTGGCAACCGACCTGACAGACGGAGAGACCGTCAGTGCATCTTACCGGACTTTTTATGTACAGGCGTGGGACTATCAGGGCAATGTCCTTCCTTCTTCTTCGGTAGAGGTGCTGGGAAATGGACAGAAACTTTATTCTGTCAGTACAGACGGGGAAGGCATCATTGCCTACCGTATGGAACTGACAGAGGCAGAAAATACCGTAGATATTAAAGTAACGGACAGTGAGGGCTGGTCTTATACACTTCCACAGTACCGGATCATAAGAAGTGAAGACGGGGAAGAACAGCCGGCAGGAACGGTGAATATCAGTATTGAAGCCGGATCTGTGGGGCTTGGTACGATCCTTTCGTCTACACCGGTGGAATTTTACCAGGGCGAACAGCTTTCTTCCGTACTTTTGCGTCTGTTGGATGAGAATGGTTTTGACTGGAGGAATGAGGGCAGTGCCACAAGCGGCTTTTATCTCCGTTCTATTGGAAGAAGCGGTCTTACTGCAGGTGCTTCCATACCGGCAGACCTGCAGGCACATCTGGAAGCTGCCAACTGCCAGATGACGGATCATGATAACGACTGGCTTGGAGAGTATGACTTTACGATGGATTCCGGCTGGCTGTATTTCGTGAATGGGGAATACATGAATGTGGGAATGGCAGGTTATTTCCCCGCAGACGGTGACAGTGTAAGGCTGCGTTTCTCCCTGTATGCAGGGGCTGACGTAGGTGCAGGACAGAATGGTGAGACATGGGGGGACTGGTGATGAAGAGATTTCTTGCAGGGATTTTATCGGCGGTACTCCTTATGGGAAGCATTCCTGTCTATGGTGCACAGGATATGGGAATATCCCCGGAAGCTGGTTACAGTGTGGAGGGGACAGAGCTTTCCCAGACGGAGGAAGCCTTAAGCGGAGAAAATGTTCCGCAGGAAACAGCAGATACTTCCAATGAAGAGAATGTGGAAGAAAATCAAAAAGAGAATACAGAAGAGACACCTGCTCCGTCAGAGGAGGAACCGGACAGTCAGGAGCCGGAGATAGAACCGGAAGTCCCGGAGGAACCTGAGATCACAGAGATCCCGGAGGAAGATCCGGAGATTACGGAAACACCGTCAGAAGACGATTCCCTGGAACTGGAATTTAATGACGGTGAGGTACAGATCGAAGATGCCGGGGAAGAGGCTTCTGATTATCTGGAAAACCTGACGGTCTATACAAGTCAGAACAGCAATGCACCTGAGACGATCCTTAAGCCGGAACGCCGGGAAGACCTGGATGAAGCTTTTGGTGGGAAAGTGTATACAGTGGAATATGGCTCTTATGCAACATCTTCCAGCTTTTATCTTTCCGGGGACATCGGTGACAGTGCACCGGAAGGCTCGTCATGGTCTATGAAGGCACTTCTTCTGAATGGCGGGGAAAATGTACAGGAAGACATGAACCCGAAAGCCTATACGGAAGGGGTACGTTACAGAATGAACGGACGTACTTTCGGTAACGGAGCCAATGGTGCAAAGCGTGCTGTGTATACGATCACAGCAGGGACGGAGGAAACTTACCAGACATATAAACTGGTGGTTTTAAGGAGACTGGATCTTTCGTATATTGGCTGTTACCTTCCGGAAGATGAGGATTTGGCAAAGAACCTTATCCCTGGACAGTTTGACAGTACAAAAAGGGAATATGAAGTAGCAGTTGGTTCAGGTACGGAATCCCTGAACCTTGTGGCAAATGCGTATTCAGGCAGTTATTATGGGCTTACGGTCAATGGCGTAGCATATGAAGGAAACAGGCAGGAGATCCCGCTGACGGGGGAAGAAACAGAGATCATTCTTCAGATGAATCAGGAAGAAACATATCTGGATCCGGAATATGCCGGACAGACCTATGTAAGTGAGGGAACCTACCATATCCGGGTGACCAGACAGAAGAGCAGTTCTGTGGCATTTGAAGTATCACCGGACAATGCTGTAGTCAGCCTGTATGACCAAAACGGGGACCGGGTAGTACCAGCAGGAGGAACCGGGTGGAACTTTGAGAACCTTCTTATGTGGGATACCTATACATGGACGGTTTCCTGTTATGGATATAAAACGCAGACAGGAAGTTTCGTGGCAGGGGATACTGACAATATCCGGGCAGAACTGGAAAGCATAGATTCTTCCCAGCCGGAGATCACAGACAATGACTGGATCAACTACAGGAACAGCGATACCAACAACGGGGTCACCGATGTGGCAGCACCTTCTTCCGGAGCAGAAAGTGTACAGAAGTGGGCCATGCAGCTGGGCGGTGACTGGAATGCGGCAGTCACACCACCGCTGATCCTTGGCGGGGCTCTTTATGTGGCTTCCGGCAAATATATCTATAAGATTGACCGGGCTACAGGGGAGATCCTGGCAGTCAGTGAGGAACTGGCAGGAAGCATGGTCTTTGCCCTGAACCCTCTTACTTATGCAGAAGGAATGCTGTTTGCCCAGATCGGGGGAGGACAGATACAGGCAGTCAGTGCAACGACACTGAAATCGCTGTGGATCAGTGAGTCGGTAGGAGGACAGACGCTTTCTCCGATCACTTATAAAGATGGATATATTTACACAGGAACCTGGAACTCAGAGACAACAGCAGGAACCTATTTTGCTTTGTCTGTTACGGATGAAGATCCGTCCAGGGGAGATGAGATCAAGTACTGCACATGGAAGTACAGCCATAAAGGCGGCTTCTACTGGGCAGGTGCCTATGCATCAGGGGATTATCTGGTATTTGGTTCTGATGACGGTTCCGCAGAAGGAAATTATACCAATACCTCGATCCTGTACTCTGTATCAACCTCAACCGGTGTCATGCTGGACAAGCTGACAGGGCTTAAGGGAGATATCCGTACTTCGGTGGCATATAACAATGGATATGTGTATTTTGCCACAAAGGGCGGTTATCTTTACCGGGTAAAAATGAACCAGGACGGAACTTTCGGACAGGTGCTTGGCTATAACCTTGGTGGAATGGCAACCGCTACGCCTGTGATCTATAAAGGAAGAATCTATATCGGGGTCTGTGGACAGGGTGGTCAGTTTAATCCGGATGGGGGACACCATTTCGATGTGCTCACAGAATCCGAGGATGCACTTTCACTGGCATATTCTGTCCCTGTTGCAGGCTATCCACAGGCAGCACCGCTTCTTTCCACTGCTTATGAAAAGGAAGACTATAATAAAGATGGAAAGGCAGACGGAAGGGTTTATGTCTATTTTACAGCAAATGCCTATCCGGGCGGGATTTACATGCTGGAAGACAGTCCCGGACAGACAGAAGGCAAGGCAGAAGAAATCTTCACGCCGGACACAGCCCAGCAGCAATACAGCATCAGTACCCTGTGTGTGGACAGGGACGGGACGATCTATTATAAAAACGATTCCAATTATCTGATGGCAATAGAGAAAAACGGTGCCTATTTAAGTGGTGTCAGTGTATCGGCAGATACAGGAAAGGTTACATGGAACAAGACATTCCGGAAAGACCGTCTCAGTTATGACCTGATATTGGAAGAGGGGGCAGAACAGGCAGTATTTTCCTTTGAAGCCCCGGAAGGTGTTTCTATCAGCGTAGATGGGAAAAAGTGTGATGGTACTTATAAGGTTCCTTTTGACGGAACCGGAACGAGTATCCAGGTACAGGTATCTAAGGGGAATAAGTCAAGGACATATGTTTTTAACATTACCGGTGATGAGAGTTCCCCACTGCTGAAAAACCTGGCAGTGAGCACCAGCAACAGCTACACAGATGATACCGGGTATCTTGCACTGGAACCTGCATTTACGCAGGAACGGTATGAGTATACCGCAGAGATGTACAATGGAAAAAATGAATTCCTGAATATCTTTGTAGAACCCCAGGAGGACGATGCGTCTGTAACAGCAGAGGGAATCCGGGGTACGAAAAAGATCAATAACTACGGACACACCGCCGGAAGCGGCAGTGCCAGCAGGATTGCGGTCTATTTTGGCGAAGAAGAGGCAGAAGCAGCTGTGAAGGTGACGGTAAAGACGAAAAGCGGAAAAACAGCTTCGTATCAGGTCATCCTCCAGCGGAGGGATATTTACCCGCCGAAACTGAGTGATGCCCGGGCTGTCCGGTACGATGCGGAAAGAGTGCGGATAACCTTTGCATCCAATGAAATGGGAAATTACCAGTATAAGATCGTCAAACTGGGGGAAACACCGGAGTTTGACCTTTCCGGTTCGGTGGAACTGATGACAAGGGGACAGAATTCCCTTGATCTGATGATTCCTGAAACAGAGGAGAGGGAGATCTGGATCCTGGCAAAAGACATTGCAGGAAACCAGATGAGTACACCGGTAAAAATCCCGGTAACAGAGTATAAGGAAATCCCGATAACGATAAAAACAGTACCGGCAGATGCAGGAGTCCGGGTAACAAACCAGGATGGGGAAGAGCTGAAAACTCAGAATGGGAAATATATGTTTTTAAAGGGAAATGTATACAAAATTGAAATTTCCAGAAAAGGTTATGAAACACTGACGGAAACAGTCACTGCTGATCCGAAGGTGACAAGTTACAGTTTTACCCTGAAATCTTTGATGAGTTCCGATGCAGACCTTAAGTACCTGTATGTTTCCAGTGCGGACCATTATGGAAAGGGCATACAGAAGCTGGAACCTTCTTTTAAGAAAACGGAAGACCATTACACTGCAGTCTATGGTGATGAAAGACAGAGCCTGAATGTCTGGACAGAAGCAGCGGATGCACATGGAAGCATAAAAGTCTATGCAATGTCTGGAATTCTGGGAAGTTCCGTCCAGAAAGACGAAACCATTCTTCAGACAGGAACCGATGAGGGACATCCGTTCTGGAAGATCCTGTTTGCCAGTGGGGAAAAAGAGGCGAAGATCAGGATACAGGTAACAGCAGAAGACGGTACCAGAAAGAATGTGTACCTGACACTCAGACTGACTGATAAAACAGCCCCTGTCCTTAAAAAGGTCAGTGCCAGCCGCATTTCTACAGACAAGGCATCGGTAGTCTATAAGACCAGTGAAAAGGGATACCGCTATTATAAAGTGGTAGATGCAGGCAAGAAGATTCCTGCAGTTGATACTTCCAGAAAGGGAACGGAAGTTCAGGCAGGAACGGACACCATCACTCTGACCGGACTGACCAATGGGGAGAAAGACCTTGTGGTAGTGGTAAAAGACGGTTCAGGAAATGTGAGCCAGCAGCTGGTGATCCGTATCCCGGACATCAAAAATGCGGGCGGTGGAACCGGAAATAATGATAATAACAGCAGTGTGATCCATCGACCGGGAAGCGGAGGACATAAATCCGAAGCAGGAAGACCGGGCAGCGGCTCAGACGGGAATGGCTCTAAGGCAAACCTGAAAAAAGTCAGCGGTACAGGCTCCAGCGGTCAGGCCGGAGAGAAAAACGGAACTTCCACTGACCAGAAAAAGACCGGCAGCAAAGGGAAAAAGAAGGATGCAGGGAAGTCAGAAGATCAGAAAAAAGCAGATGAGAAAAAAAGCGGGACATCTGGAAAATCTTCCGGGAAAAAGGCAGAAACAACAGATGGATCCTCTTCATCCGATACTGGTTCAAATGGAGATTCCCTGGAAGATGCAGGAAAACCGGAAGGACAGACTGTGACATCACAGCTTGCAGATGGCTGGAAGGGAATGGGAAATTTCTCGAAACTGCTTATCATTCTTGCAGTCCTCATAGCCGGGTATCTGAGCTTCTGGTACAGAGCCAGAAAATATTATAAGAAGAAACTATTAACAAAAAGTAGGAGAAAACCATATGCAGCCACGAAGAGATATAGATGATTACTGCTATAAAGGAAACAGAAAACGAAAAGAGGTTATTCTGCCGCCAGGTTGTAAAACGATAGGCAGGGAGGCTTATGCAAACAGTCAGATCCGCAAACCTGTGATGTTCCCCAAAACCTTAGAGGAGATCGGGGAAGGTGCTTTTGCTGAAAACCGTTCTCTTAAAGAAGTAATCTTTCCTGCATCCCTGGAAAGTATCGGGGCGTACTGTTATAAAAACTGCACATCCCTGGAAAAGGCAGAGTTTAAGACTGGTTCAAAATGTCACAGAATCCCGGAGGGCTGTTTTTATTCCTGCCTCCAGTTAAGTAAGGTGGTATTTCCTGAAAATTTAAAGAAAATACAAAGCCGGGCTTTTTACAGGTGCAAGGAATTGAAGGAGATCAGCCTGCCGGATACGCTGACAGAGATAGGGATAGAAGCATTTTACTTTTGTGGTATTAAAACCCTTGAGTTACCCGAAGGACTTCAGAAGCTGAATCACAAAGCTTTTTTCGGCTGCAAGAGGCTGAAAAATGTGTATATCCCGGAAAGCGTAATTTATCTCGGGGAAGAAGCTTTCCATGGCTGTAACTGGCTGGAATATCTGGAGATCCATCACGATCCGAAATATATCGGAGACAGGATCGTGAATAAAAGCTGTACGATACGCTGCAAAAAAGGAAGCAAAATGGATGCGTACTGTGAAGTGCAGGGCTTACAGCGGGAATATATCTGAAAATATTATCAGTAAAATAGAGAAAATCTTATTAAAAACTTCAACTGTAATGGTTGGAGTTTTTTTCTGGAAATTTTAAAAAATTCTTTCAAAAATCCCCTTAACTATTTTTCATTCTTTTGTATTTAGGAATTGAGCAGGCTACAGAACCATTCCATGAGGGGTGGTATCTGACTGTTCAACCTATATACAACTGAATGAGCTTGCCGGTTCGCTGGAGCTGCTGTAACCAGTTCCGGATAATCTGATAAGAAAAAAGAAACAGAGGTCTGCATTATGGCTTTTACAGAAAGCTGCGGATTTATAATGACACTCCCGATGATGTCGGTCAGGTAAAATGAGGAACCTGAAGACCATGCATGATATGGCTGAGACTGCCTGCAATGGCGTAAACGGACCGGGTGTTCCCTGAAATGGGAAACACATGTGAAGAGACAAACGAGCACTGTTTATGAATTTTTCTGCAGCCCCGGAGATTAATCTGGGGTAAATGACAATAGAAGCTGTGCGGCAGAAGGAAGGGTATGGATTTTTTCTATTCTGCCGCATTCTTGTGCTGTCGTAAGACAGAAAAAAGAGAGAAAGGGGGGAGTGCCAGTGAATATGGTTGTATTGGTGGGGCGTCTCACAAGAGATCCCAGTTACAATGAAGTGCAGAGCGAAAATGGAAGTCATCATATTGTTTCTTTTTATCTGGCGGTGCCGAGAAATTATGGCAGGGAAGTGAATTACATCAAGGTCACTGCTTTTGGAAAACAGGCAGATTTTGCGAGAGAGTATCTTAGAAAAGGAAAACGCATTGCAGTTGCCGGTGAACTGATGACAGGGAGCTATAAGGATAAAGAAACAGGAAAAACAGTCTACACTACGGAAGTAACAGCAAACCGTCTGGAATTTGCAGATGGAAAAGACAATGGAAACTCACGTCAGGCACCGGATTCGGATGCAGACGGATTCAGCAGCGTTCCGGATGGATATGCGGACGAGTTGCCATTTCGATAGGAGGAGCAGAATGAATCAGGCAGATAAAGAATATCTTCAGAAGAAAGGTCTTCTGAGAAAAGATGAAACTGCTGTTGACTGGGCAATACAGGAAGCAGCAATGAAAGAAGCAGTAATATTTGCAGGTGCGTTGCTGGAAAAGGGAAATGGTGTGATGGAATTACAGACCATATCTCTGTATCTGGATGAACTTGCTGCGAAAAGACATTTCATGCATGTACATCTGTATGTACAGCATGTATTCAGGAACTGCAGACCTGACAGGGGATTGGAGTATCTGGATGTGGCATCACTTCATGAAGAGGTGCTGTTTTTATATGTTACCTACTTTGTTTTTCATCTGGGAATGTTAGTGAACCGAATGAATGAGGTGAAAAAATCCCTTGATGTGAGCAAAATAATAGCAGAGCAAAATATGAAAGCTGCGACGGGGACACAGAAGACAGCTCTGGGGAAAGGAGTACAGAAAAAATGAATCATGCAACGGAATTTGTGCCTGTGGAATGTCTGTGTATTCCAAAGGCATTATTTTTTGACAAAAGATACGAGGATCTTTCAGTGGATGCAAAGATTCTTTATTCCCTGCTTCTGGACAGAAAGGAAATGGCAGTCAGAAATGGCTGGATTGACCGGTATGGTGCTGTGTATGTGCTTTATTCCAGAGAGGAAATGGAGAAACATCTGAATGTTCCGGCAGCTCGTGTGGAAAGAGCATTGGCACAGCTGGAAGCACATGACCAGATGGTAGCTGTTGCCAGACCCTATAAAGGAAGGGCTGATCAGATTTATGTCAGGGATATTACAGCGGAACAGATTATAGAACAGGAGAAAGAAAACATGGGAAGAAAAAATACAAGAGAGAAAAAAAGAAAACAGAAGAAAGATATGTACTGTCCTTGTCTGGACGGTGAGCAGGGAATGCAGGGAGTTGTTATGACACTTACAGCAGAAAATATCAAAAAAGCTTTGAAGGAAATCTTCGGAGGCAATGTTGTGGACGATGAAGCAGGAAATGAAGTGGAAGAGTTCTTCATTGACACTGAGGAAGAAAAATGTGCCGATGGGAATGAGGCTGTCTGTGATCAGACGGAAAAACCAGACCGAAGATATGTTACTGATTACAAAAATCAGGGATATTACAGTTTGAGCAAAAAAGATCAGAGAATGGTTGATATGTATGTTCGTAATTACATCGACATGAATGATCAGATGGTAGATGAATATGTCCTTATGGATTCCAGCAGACTGGGAAAAGACCTGATTCTTGCTCTTGGTTGTGTAGTTGATGATCCACTTTCAGTGTCTGAAAAATTGTTTGATTATCTGGAAGACCTTTACATGCAGGACAAACTTCGACAGGTACGTGCTGCAATTCATGCACTTGGAATCCTTCTGTTACCTGAGGACAGTTATCTGGAAGATATGGAGTGTTGTAAAGGGATTGTCAAAGCCTCGTTTCTGGCAGGAGTGTTTGTGGGAATGAAAAGTGAAATGGAAAAACTGAAGGATGGAAATGTAGAACAGGAGTAAAACCATGTCGGATTTTGCTTATTTTCAGGAGCAGGATTCAGAACAGTTTTCATTTTTCAGGATTCCGAAAATACTGTTTTCAGATGAAAGATTCCGAAATCTGTCCTCAGAAGCAAAAATCCTGTATGGTCTGATGCTGGACAGGGTGGGACTTTCCAGAAAGAATGGATGGGTAGATGCAGAAGGAAACGTCTATATTCATTTTACCATTGAGGAAATGATGTCAGTTCTTAAATGGAGCAGATACCGGATTTTTCAGCTGCTTGATGAGCTGGATGAAAAGGAACCTGGAATCGGTCTGATCGAACGCAGACGGGTTGGACATTGTAAACCTAATGTGATTTATGTGAAAAATTTTGCTTCTGTAAACAGGAGAAAAGGATCTACGGACGGAATTCGTGGTGAGCCGGAATCACAGAAAAGTGAAGTACGATCTCCAGACCTCATGAAGTATGACATGTCGGACTTCATGAAATCTGTCAGTCAGACTTCCGGAAGTATGCCAGTCGGAGTTCATGAAGTATGTCAGTCGGACTCTAATAATACTGATAAGAGTAATATTGATAAGAGCAATACTGATATTACATATAGGCAGAAATCCGAACCTGGAAATCTGTATGGAACTTTTTCCAATGTGAAACTTGCAGATCGGGAATTAAAAGAACTGAAAGGGAGATTCCCCTATGACTGGGAAAACTGGATTGAGAGATTATCTTCTTATATGGCTTCCACAGGGAAAAAATATCGGAATCATTATGCTACGATCTGTAGCTGGGCGGTGAAAGAACAGAAAAATATTCCGGGAAAGAATTATGATGTTCCGGATGGAAAGGGCTTTTAGGAATGTTGGAGATGGTTGAAAAAACAGCTGAAAAAGTACAGGAAAATCAGGAACAGCATGAGGGCGATTATCTTGATGAAGAAGGACTTCACCGATGTGGAATCTGCGGAGAACGGAAAGAGAACCTCTATCTTCTTATGGGAAGAGAACGACTTTTTCCATGCCTCTGCAGATGTGACAGGAACAGGTTGGAAAAACAGAAAGAAGAAGACCGAAAAAGGGAATTTGATATCAGAGTAAGTTCTCTGAAATCAGTCGGGCTTACAGAACCACGATTCCGGGAGTGGCGGTTTGAAAACGATAACGGAAGCAATCCGAAACTGGATATAGCCCGAAAGTATGTGAATGAATGGGAAGAAATGCGGAAAAAGAACATCGGGTACATGGTGATGGGACCGGTGGGAACCGGAAAGAGTTTTTTTGCCGGTTGCATAGCCAATGCCCTGATGGAGCAAGGAATCAGTGTGATGATGACCAATTTTTCCAGAATCCTGAATGAGCTGACAAAATATCATGCGGATAAGAATGAGATCATTGCAGGTCTTGTATCTTATCCGCTTCTTATTATTGATGATCTGGGTATAGAGAGAAATTCTGAGTTTGCTCTGGAAATGATTTATAACGTGGTTGACCGGAGATACTGCACCAGAAAACCGCTGATCGTAACTACCAATCTTTCCTATCAGGATATGACAAGGAAAGATCTGGATATAGAACATCAGAGAATCTACAGCAGGCTGATGGAAATGTGTTTTCCGGTTATTTATCAGGGAAAGGATCTAAGACAGAAGGAACGGGATCTGAAACTGGAATGGATGAAGTTGAATGGAGATTAATAACTTCTCGGAATCAATTAAGGTGAGTAAATACCAAGCCAAATAAAACTAAAT
>OLQP01000178.1_pt1 | contig 64403 bp, 57 predicted proteins | sample 1643181 | NCBI WGS metagenome assembly OLQP01 (sample SAMEA3136710, study PRJEB25190) | human gut metagenome | biome: human gut; feature: human-associated habitat; material: faeces | place: Austria | collected 2013 | reverse complement strand
TGTCGAGCATGTCCTTCCAGACGTCCCTCGTCTGCTCGATGAACAGGTCGAACTTCGGGAAGCAGCCGCGGCGGTTGAGGAGGCGGGGTTGTTGACGCCGACGCGCGGACCCAACGGATACCGCCGCTACGTATCGGCGGACATCGACCGTTTGCAGGAGATTCTACTTCTGCGTCACATTGGCGTGGGAGTCGCCGAGATATCGGATGCACTCAGCGGCACCGAAACGGACCGCACGTGTGCGCTGAATCGACACCTTGCGACACTCAAAGCGGAGCGAGGCCGCCTCGATGCACTCATCCGCACCGTCGAGCAGACCATCGACCATATCGAGAAGGGAACCCACATGGACGACAAGGAAAAATTCGAGGGCATGAAACGAGAGCTCGTTGAAGACAATGAGCGCACGTACGGGCAGGAGGTGCGAGAACGCTGGGGTGACGCGGCGGCGGACGGCGCCAACCGCAAGATGCTCAACCTGAGCAAGGACCAATTCGCGCGCTTCCAAGAGCTGGGACGCAGAATCAATGAAGAACTCGAAGATGCCGTGAGGGCGGGCGCCGATCCAACAGGACCAGCAGGTGCGCGCCTGTGCGCCCTTCACAAGGAATGGCTCGACTACACCTGGAGCTTCTACTCGCCGGAGGCACATAAGGGGTTGGCCGAGATGTATGTGGCGGACGAACGATTCACCTCATATTATGACGAAGTCGTCAAGGGCTGCGCCGCTTGGCTGCGCGATGCGGTCATCGCCCACGCGCGATAGCGGTTCCATGGGCTCTCTCCGATCTTCTCATTGTCCACGCCGCGGTTGCGCTTAATCAATGTATACGCTTCTCCCCCGGTGCCACCGTGTCATGACGAGTCAGGCGCGTACCGCCATTCAGCCCTCCAACCGGCATTGAAAAGGCGCCCTTGGAAATCCCCAAGGGCGCCTCGCCGTCATATAGATGCGCGTTCTCGCGCAAGATGGACCAGCTGCCTCTGAGCTACCGCTTGCGACGCGCCAGCCAGATTCCCAGGCCCGCAACAGCGACTCCCGCGATTGCGACGCCGACCGTCAGCACGAGGGAGGTATCGCCCGTCGAGGGCGGCTTCCCGCCGCCAACCGGACCGCCAGGTACGTGGGGCGAACCCGGATCGCCAGGTGCGTGGGGCGAACCCGGATCGCCAGGTACGTGGGGCGAACCCGGATCGCCGGGTTCCTCAGGCCTGTCATAGACGTTCTGGAACACGGGCGGCTCGCTCCACGAGGCAGTGGCGCTCAGGGCACCGCCGCCGTCGTCGGAGAGCGCCACGGTCACCGTGAACGCCCTGCCGTCATACACGACGTCGTCCTTGACAAAACCGCCCGTCGCACGCTGCTGCTCCGTGGCATCGGACCAGCGCACGCCATCCGCGTTCACGGCATCCGCGGGAACGACCTCGCGCACGGCGTATGCAAACTCGCGCGCACGCGAGATGACCCCGTCCTGATCGACCCAAGCGGCATCCGCCAGGTCCTCAGCCGTATAACGCAGGGGCGTGAATGCGACGTTGCCGCGCTCGTCGTTCGAGACCGTCTGCAGGACCGTACCGTCCGCATCCACCAGCTCGAAGGAGAATTCACCTTCCTCTAGCATGCGACCGGTCAGCATCTTGAATGCCATAAGCGGCTCGGTGACGCCCACGGGATCGTAGGCGTTCGCGAACACAACCGCATCGACCTTGCTCCCGCTCTCGTCGAGGACCTCGTGCGTGGCGGAAAGCGTGCCGTCGCCGTTGTCGACGACCGTCGTGCGCACCGTATACACAGCCTTATCGAACTCGATGCCGCCAACGTTCTCATCGACGACCTCGGCAAGGCGGTACGTGTGGACGCCCGGCTCCGTATAGGTGAGCGCCGGGAAAACGATCCTGCCGTCCGCGCCGTTCGTCGCGGTCAGGACCTGCAAGCCCGCGCCCGCTCCGTCATCGACGAGCTCGGTGAGCACGAAGGTGAAGGCGTCCTGCGCAAGCGGCTTGCCCGTGAGGTCCTTGGAAATCGCAATCTGGTCAGTCACGCTCGAGGAGAGCTCGTCCACCGTGTAAACATTGGTGAAGGTGAAGCTCGCGCCCTCGGCGGGATCACGCGTCACGGTGAGGGCGCCCGAGCCGTCGTCCGTCACGGTGAAGATCACCGTGCGCGATGCGTTCTGATCGTTAGTCACGCCCGGCACCTCGCCGGACTCCGTGATGGTGTAGGTGAAGGACACCGTGCGCGGCTTTCCGCTGCGCGCAGCCGCCTCGCCATCGGCAAGCGCCTCCAGGCCGGTGTCCTCGGGATGCTCCGTAGCCCATTTGCGGTTGAAGTCGTCGAGGGTGAACTCGATCATGCCGAAGTCGACCGAGCCGTCCTTGGCATTGGCGACCTCGGTGCGCTCGGGCATCGGCGCGCCGTCCTCACCCGTCACCGTGAAGGTGAACTTGCCGGTGATGTCCGCAGGCGCCAGGCCCTCGGCGTACGTCAGCACCTTGCGGCCCACCAGTGCCATGGACACCGGCTCGCCACCGTTCGTGACGTAGGTGTTCTCAAATGAGTGGCCGTCCAGCCCCTGCACCGTCGCCGCGAGCACGCCGTCACCCTTGTCCTCGACGCTCACCTCAAAGCTCAGGCTCGGAACGGTCGCGGAGACGCCGTCGGGCAGACCGTCAACGATCTCGACGGCGGTGTAGCGCACATGCCAGATGCCCCGGGCGTCGCGCGTGGCGTACCCCTTATCGACGGCCTCTGCCAACGTATCGAGCGTGAACTCGATCTTGCCGAAGTCCACGGTTCCGTCGGCAGCGTTTTCAGCACGCGCGATGACCTCGCTGCTGCCAGCCGCGCCGTCGCCCGTCCTCAGCTCAAAGGAGAACTCCCCCGCCTCGAGCGGGCGTCCGTGGAGCACCTTGCTCGTCGCGATCGAGACGTCGCCCTGCGCCGCGTAGCTGTTCACGAAGGGCAGCACCACGGGCTCGACCTCTTCGGCCGCCTGGCCGCTCGTGTACACGTAGGTCTTCTCGCCCTCTGCGCCACCCGTCACGGTCGTGGCGACCGTCAGCGTGCCCGCACCGTCATCGGCGACGGAAATCGAAACGCCGTAGACCGTCTGGTCGTTGGTGTATCCGGCACCGCCGCCCCTGCTCTCACGCACCTCGTAGGCGAAGGTCTTCCCCGCGTCAGCCTGGGTGAACACAAGTCCACCGGGAAGACCGGCGAGAATATCGATGGAGTCGACGGCACCGTCCTTCGCTGCGTGGGACGTAAAGACCCGCTCCGTCTGTCCCTCGGCAAAACCGAGCCTGCTCGCAGCGGCGGCAATCGCCTCGGCGTCGTCGCCTGTTGCCTTCACGGTGAAGGCGAACTGACCGTCTGCCATATCGCGGCCGTTGAGGACCTTGGTGATCTTGAGGCCGCCCAGCGCGGAGTAGTCGACCGTGGACTCGTAGCGATTCGTGAACACGGGGACGCCCTCAACCGGCTTGCCGTCCTTGAACACCGACACCTCAGGAACGAGCTCACCGCCCGCGGCCTCAGAGACGTTCACCGTCACATCGTAGACCGCATCGTCGAACGTCACGCCATTCGCCTGCGGAGCCTCATGCACCTCGCGCAATGTGTACTGATGCACGCCCGGCTCATCGAACGTCAAGCCCGAGAACCTCACGTTGCCCTCGGCGTCATTGCTCGAGACGAGCGGCTGACCGCCGTCGACCGGTGCGAGCACAAAGGAGAACTCACCCTCGGTGAGCGGATTCGGACGTCCCTCTAGCACCTTCTTGGCCATGAGGACCGTATCCGTCCGGCGCACCTTGTTGGTGAAGTACGCGCCATCTTCCTGCGGCCCATCCTGCAAGATGGGCCCGATCACGAAGACGTCGCCCGTGCCGAGGTCGAATGTGGAAACCGTAAAGCGGACCTCGCGATTGCTGTACACGACGCCGTCCTTGACGAAGCCGCCGGCAGCCTTCTGCTCATCCGTCGCGTTCTCATAGCGCACGCCTGCCGCGTTGACCGCGTCGGCGGGGACTTTCTCACGAAGGCGGTAGTCGTACCTTCCGCTCTGCTCGTACAGGACGTCCGGGCTCGTCGAAATCCCAAACAGCTTGAAGCCGTTCTCGTCCTGAGGCGACTCGGCATTCACCGGCGCGACAACGAGCGGCACGGAGACGAAGCCCTCATCGCCCGGCTTGTAGTCATGTCCACCAGAGCTGAAGGACATCTGCTCGCAGGTGAACTCAAAGGAGTCCGCAGCGGACCAATCGCGGCCGACAAGACGCTTGGTGAAGCGGTCGAACTGGAGGGCGCCGGGCCTTGCCTTATATCTGTTCACAAAGGGGACCCGCGGTTTTTCGGCCTGGCCCTCTGCGGGGTTGTCGCTATCCCACGTGCCGATCAGCTCGGGCTCTGCCAGCTGATCGCCCGTGAGCGCGTCGTGCGTGCGCGCGACCGTGGTCACGGTCTTCATGGTTCCGTCGCCCTTGTCCGCGGGCGCGATAGAGACCAGGAACTGCGAGCTGTCATAGGTCACGCCATCGGCCTGAACGCCGGGCGCCTCGCCGTCCTCATCCCATGCGGGATCGACATTCTCCACAACCCGATACGAATACGTCTTCCCTGCATCCGCCTGCGTGAACTTCAGGCCCTTGAGCTTCTCCATCAGGTGCGGCTCGCCCTCCGGAGCCTCCCCAGCGGCGAAGATGCGCTCGAGCTGCTCCTCATCGGCGGGAAGGCCGCGGTCGAGCATCTTCTGCGCCGAGGCTGGGTCGACCGATTCCAAGGTGAAGCCGAATTGCTTGTCCTCCAGGTCCTTGCCATACATGGTCTTGGCGACCTCGATGCCGGCGAAGGTCGTGCTCGCGCTGTAACGGTTCACGAAATCGAGCGTGATCACGCCACTGGAATCAGTGTGCGTGCCCAGGTCGAGAGGAATGTTGACGATGGCACCCGAGCGATCGTACGTACGATAGAGCCTTGGGACCACCTTGAGCGTACCATCGAGGTTGTCGATCACGCGGTATTCAAGACGGTAAATCGAATTGTCCCAACCGCCAACGAGGCCGGGTATCTGCTCACCACCCCACAGGGGCGTGACCTCCTTGATGTAGTACGTATACGTGCGGCCCGCATGCGACTGGTCAAACTTAAGCTGGAGCTTGTCGTCCATAACGGCCTTCTCGCCGCTCATCGCCGCAGGAGCGCTGAAGCTCTTGTCCGTCTCAGCCAGCAGTTTGCGAGACTCCTCATCGGCGCCCTCAATCGTGAACGAGAACTCCTCGCCCTTCATATCGCGGCCCTCAAGCGTCTTGGTGAGTCTGATGCCCGCCGTTGAGGCAGCGGCACGATACGTGTTATGGAACTCAACGCGGTCGGCACCGCCGGGCGTAGGCTCAACCGGAGTCAGATGGTCGTCAGAACCCGTCCAAGCGCCCTGCTCGTTCAGCCTCGTTACCTGGAAATAGTCAATCGTGGCAACGAGCTCCTCCGTGCCACCAGTGCGCTTGAGCGGGGAATCCTGGAGTGTGAGGTTCACCCGCGCGACGAAGCGCGTCGAGTCATATGTCATGCCCTGCTTGGCAAAGCCGCCGGCGCGTTTCTGATCGGCCGTCGCGGCATCCCATCTCACCCCATCGGCGTTGACGGCATCATCGGGGATGACCTCGAACAGCTCGTAGTCGAAGCGACCGGTCCGCCTATCAGCACCGTTTAGATGCTCGAGCTTGAACGTGGGTTGTCCGAAGGAGAGCATCGAGCCCTTGTTGTGCACCTCGATGTATCGAGATGCACCATCGCCCGCAGTGCCCTCGGGCATGGGAGCGTCAGCCGCATGGGCACCGGCGGGCCGCATGCGGAACGTGAACTCGCCCGAGCCGTCGACGGAGAAACCACGCCCATTGAGGACCTTCGTCGCCAACGGGCCGATCTGAACCTCATTCAGGGCGAAAACGTTCTTAAAGAGCGCGGTGTGAACGCCGTTCTGAGGCTTAACGGGTACCCCGGCTTCGTTATCGCCTTGTGGAACGCCGGCATCGTCAGCGAGCTTGCGCAGCCGAACGTCTGCGACGAGTTTGCCCGCCTTATCATCAGAGACGGTCACCACCACGAGATACGCGGCGTCGGAATACGACACGCCAGGGATGCGGTCGGCGGCATCCGGCGTCTTCTCGGCAAGCGCATACAGGTAGGTGCCCGGATGCTCGTAATGGATGGTGCCGAAGCTCTGGGCGTACCCCGCCTGCGCATCCTCGCGATTGATCACGATGGTCGACTGGAGACGGTTGTTCTCATTGAGAGTCGCGCCATCAGGCATCGGCGTGCCCGGGTCGGTGTCCAGCACGAAGGTGAACGCCGGCTTCGCGTTGAACTCGAGACCCCACGCAGACCTGCCCTCGGCGTCGACGAACTCCTTCTTCACCTGCAGGGTGGCCGCGGTGTTGAGGACGGCGGGCGCAGGCGTGTACGTGTTCTCGAACAGCACGCGGGATGTATCGCCCAGCTTGATCGCACCCGTGGCGGTTGTGGGTTTGCCCGCCCCATCGAGCGGCAGCGTCTGGGTAAAGCCCTCGGGCATCTGCTCCACGGGCTCGCTCACCGTATAGGTCGCCCCATCCGGCAAGCCGTACACGCGCATGACCTCACCGTGCTTGAGCGTATGGGTGCCGCGGCTCGCGATCTTGAAGTCGTTGCCGTGCTGCACGCCGTCGGCGCCGAACACGCGTGCGTCAAATTCCCCGGCGAGCGGCTTGCCATCCTTGTCCTTGAACTCGAAGACAAACGTGAAGTCCTTGTCCTTCCAATCGACGGGGCCGGTGAGCCCCTCGGGGATCACGACCTGCTTTTCCACCTCAAGCGAGGCGACACGATGGTTCGTCACGTGGATCACAGTCGAGCCGGTGAAGAGATTGGTGATGTCCTTGGTCCCCAAGTCATCCCAGGTGCCGATACCGTGATTTTGATCGCACGACTCGGCGTCCTGCTTGACCGCAGCGCGAATAAAACCCTCATCGGTCGTGAATCGCGTGCCGCTCTTGGGCTTATGCTTATTATTCCAGACGTATTCGTGCGTGGCGCTCTCGTCGGAATAGCGCAAGTACAGATCTTGCTGCTCGGCCTCAGGCGCGGGTTTTTCCCAACCGCCGATCCAATAGAACCCGGGCGCCTTGCTGTCATTCACCGTACCGACGCGAAGCTGCGCCACCACATCGTGGAGCGTCACCTCGACACCGTCGTTGCTGCCGTAGTGATTCATAGAATCGATGAGCGAGCCGATGCCCACCGAGACCTTGACGTCATCACCGGCCACGCCCGCGTCGGCGTGCACTCCGTCGGCATCGACGATGACGCGAATGGGGTCGACGGCGCCCGCATACCCCTTGGGCACATCCTTCTCGACGATGTAATACGTGTCCGCAGGCGGCGTATCGTGCTTGACGATGCGGTCGAAATACGCCGTGCCATCGAGGGCAATCGAGGGGACATCGATCATGTTCTTCGTCGTGCGCTCCATGTACGGAAGCTCGTTGGCCTTGGGCGCCAGCTTGGCATCCGCCCCCTCGCCGACCATTTCCATCTGATCAGCGCGGAAAAGCTGGAAGGTAACGCCGTTGATGGGATTGCCCGCATCGTCGAGCTTCTGCACGGCAAGACCGTTAATCGTGTCGGTCACATGCAGGGTCGCGTAGCTCTCGCGCTTGAAGTTGCCCTTCGCGCCCGTCGAATCCAGAAAATGCGCGTTGCCCTTCGTGATGGGATCGCGACCGCTCGCGATGAGCTTCTCCAGAGCGGTGCGATCCATATCCACCAAGTAGTACCCGATGGCGTAATCCGCATTTTGCGGCGTCGCCGTCATGAAGGGGTAATCGGTGGGACTGCCCGGCAAGTCGCCCAAGTCGACGCTCCACAGCTCGTCGTTCTTGGAAAAGACACGCACGTAGCCGTCGCGCATGAGCTGGTTGAGCTCCTCGACGCTCTTCATGCCCTTTTGCGCGACCTTCCACGCGCCGTGCTCGCCGCCCACGGGATGCCAATCCTTTTTGCCCGGATGGCGCTTGAGCACCACGGCAAGCAGGGTATTCTCGTCTGAAACCTTATGCCTAGTCCCTTGAACGTCCGTGACGACGTTCTCTTCATTCACCACGGTCACCTGATTGGGGCGCGCATACACGCCGGAGTCCCACCGGTTCTCGCATACCAAGAAGCCGTCCTGGCCGTCGCCGTGACTCGGCATGTAGCGCAGCCACGCCTCGGGGCTCGTGCGATAGCCCTCGGGCGCGGAGAGCTCCTTCAATATGTAGTAATCCTGGCCATTGTTGTTATGCGCTTCGGCGAAGTCATAGGGACGCTTTCCGTCGGGCGTCATGATGTTGATGTTGCCCGCCGCGTTCGTGGCGCCCTGCCAGATGGGCCTATCCCCCTTCTGGGTGTACTGCACGCTCTCGCCCTCGCCAGTGCGCTCCGCGGCGTAAAGCGCGAACTGGGCACCCGGCACGGGGGCGCCGTATTGGTCGTCCTTGCGGATGGTGCTCTGCGCCACGCGCTGCAGGTTAAACATGAGCTTCATGTTGGAATCGGTGTTGCCGCGCTCGAGGTAGAAGAACTTGAGCGTGTGGTAGCTGCCGGGCAGGAAGGCGTTCGTGTCCTCCTTGAAGTACGCGGCGGCCTTTTCCTTGCCGAGGGCCTCCTCGAAGCACGCGCGCAGCGTGGTCTCCTTGCCGCCCCAGGTCTTATTGGGATTCTTGCGCGCGTCGCCGAGTTTGACCTCGCCGGTCTTGAAGTTGATGGAGAGCGACGCGGCTCCATGGACGCCGCCCAAATCGCCCACGAGCACGCCGTCGATGAAGACCCACACGTCGTCGTCGCCCGAGAACTCGAACTTCATGTCCTTACCCGCCACCATGCCGCTCGCGGGCTGCGTGAAGTCAGCCGTGAGATCGAGGCCGAAATAGTGGTTCATCAGTGGATTCTTTGCGTCAATGTCCTTGGGAACCAGGGCACCGTTGGCATCCCTCTCAAACACCTCATTCTCGCTGGCAAAGGGGAAGAACTGGCCGAGCGTCTTGGAGCCCGTGTTGGCCTTCACACCCGGCTGCTTGTAGAGGTCGAACTTGTTCTGCTCCGCGTTGTAGATGGCGAAGTTCTTGGTGCAGTCATACGTGTAATAGCCGTTGATGTACTGCACGAGGCCCTTGACGTCACGGTAGGCGCGCTTGCCGGGCGCGGTCGCGTCGTTGAAGAGATACGCGAGGGACTGTTCCTCTGTTGTGAGCCCACCCTTGGACTGGTAGATGTTTCCAGCCTTGAGCACGGGGTAGCCATCCGGCCCGAGGGTCGGCTGGACGATGCCGAAGTAGGGCTTGCCGCTCGTGCCCGTCCATGCGTTGATGGAGTTCGATGTGGGTCCCTCATACCTGCCCGCGTCGCTGAAGCGCAACTCGTGCCCTTGGTTGATCCCGACATCCCGCCAGTTGCTCGGATCATTGTTGTCCGGGGTGTCCTCCGCGATGATCCAGTAGTCAAACAGGTTGATGGTGGCGTTCTTGGGCGACTTGACCCCCGTCACGAGGTTCTCGTCTGCCGGGGCCTGGCCGCCCGGGCCCTGCGTCGCGGCGAGTGCGGCGGGCACGGAGGTCAAGGCGAGCGCCCCCATGAGAAGCGCGATGAGGAGCGGGCGGCGTGCACGGCGCTGCGAGGTTGCGAAACGTGCGGCGCGGGTGCGGTTAGCAGTACGTTTGCACACGATATGTCCATTCATGACCGTTTTGGTTACATATAGTCTTGACTATAGCATCCCCCCCCCCCCGAATTTGCCCTCAGATTTTGGCAAATGCGCATCTCTGCGCGCTACCTCGAACCCCTTCAGGACTGGGTGTTACTCCGCAACCTGCTATCGATATCGCTCCGACCCGGCGGGACTATGAGGACGATGCGATCCGAAGCTGCCGAAAACAACCTGCTCGTCAAAAGCGGCTTCATCAAATCCGAACGCTCTACCCTTAGCTCAAAGCTCGCCATCGATGCACCCGGCTATACCATCCCGGTAATGTTTAATCCGTTTTACCGAAATGGAAACGCGCTGATCAATGACGCCACCTTCGACGATGAGTCAACGTGGCCCCTCTATAGAACCATCGCAGAGAGCCAAAGCCGTCACCTTGGACTAACCAACGTCGGATGCCTCAAGGGTTGCGAGAGAATCAAGTTCGCGACCGGCCCGCAAGCAAGATCCGACCTGGGTCGGCTTGTGCCAGTATTCACTAGGCCGACAGAGGCAAAATGGCTTTACATGGTTATCGAAGATCGCGGCGGAGCCAGCCAGCTGGAGCTTGCCAACGAATTAATCAACGCCCTTGACAGGCTGCTATATGCCCCGATTTTGTCTTATACAGGCAATGCGACAGCATCGCATTCCTATCGCGACATTGCCGCGCTATTTCATAATATAACTCCGAGCGTGAACCGGGTCCTCGCTAATCAACCCATCATCCAGCAGGCGGCGGATGTGACGCTGCGCTGTCCTCGTCGTAACACCCAGATATTCCGAAAGCGTCGACGAGCTTATGAAGCCGTCCCGCTCGCACAGCACCCTTGCGGCTTCGAAGGCACCCTCTCCACCTCGAGCGGCCGCAATGGGCGTGAGGGGCACGGAGGCTTTGAAAACGTCTCCATCCTCAAGAATCGCCGATCTGCCGCTGTACGCCAATGAACACCGCTGTATGTTACGGAACCCACTTCCGAGCTCCTCAGCGTATCCAATTTCCTTAAAGACCCCCGCTATGCTCGGGTTTTTTGAAACGGGGTTGAAATCTGACAACGTTAGCCTGCCCTCGAACATAGCTCTGCTTGCATTTTCCGTAACAAGCTGCGAGCGGGTGATCACGAGCTTAGCTGGAAAGGGACTGATGTACTCACGATGAATCAGTAAGTTCGCAACGATCTCTCGAACCATGATGTCACGAGCACTGATTCGCTGCCCATCTATAAGAACAAACCGATCTTGCATGTATTTTTTCGCAAAGCGAATAAGCCCATCGTACGAGTCGATGAGATTGCCCGTGAACGTCATCCTATCGTCATACCGATCTTCGTTCTCGATCCTTGCGACTGCATCAGTCTTGTATGCCGGGCACACATCCGAAATGCACTCTTCTTTGCCAAACAGCAAAACGGACGCAAGGGTGTAGCCCTCATCTCCCGTCCTGCGGTCTTTTCGATATAGCTTGGCGCTCCTCAACAGCTCCTCATCGTCCATGTAACCCCACGGATGGCCGAGCGTTCTTGCTACGGCAAGCGAACGGGCACGATGAATGGTCGCTGGGTCAAAATCATCGATTCCGACATATTTGAACACACGTCGCTCGGAATACTCGTTCTGTTTGCGAAGGTACAGCATCGTAATCTGTTCAATGCCCGTAACCCTGACGTCCGCGTCGGCGATTCTGTCATATATCACGCCCTTGAAACTATAGACGGCTGGCCCGACGGGCACCCAGACCCTAATCACCCATGCCCCATCGATCTCAATAGATTCAGTTTCAATAACCGGAGGAATGGGAAACAGCTTTGGGTTGCTCACCGCATTTACAACCATCCGCTGCATATTGTGAACAGCGCCGGATGGAATGCCGACAACGGCACCGTCGTCGTCAACGCCCATAAAGATGTTGCCGCCTTGGCGATTCGCAAACGAACAGATGGTCTCGTACAGGTCGTTTTGTGGCCCCGAACCGCAACGCTTGAATTCGACCATCAATCCTTCACCGGCAGAAAGATGACCTCTTAGCTCCTCTGCATTCATGCGCAACCTCCAATGCGACAGCGTCGTTTTCCTGTCGCGACATTGTCGCTTTACAGCATGATACATCACCCAAGTGACCCAAGTGATCCAAGCACGCCACGCACCGGAGAAAGCGCCGTCCTGAGCCGGCTCTCGTAAAACGAAATCGGGTAATTCGAGCGCCCATGGCCTTAACACCCAAAAAGCACCCAATCAATACGCATGAAAAAAGCTCGCCGGCTAAGCCGACAAGCTGCAAGTTCTTGGTCGCGGGGGCAGGATTTGAACCTACGACCTCCGGGTTATGAGGGGCATTTTCTATGTAGGCCATGCAAACGCATGAGAGTTGATTAGGGATATCTACCTCGTACAACGGCAACGGGAAGTAATTCTAGGGAGCCTGTGGTAGTCCGTGGAAGCGGACCTGCTGCCACAAATCCTGCCACAGGCCCTGCCACAACCGACGTAAGGATTACTTCCATGAACGACAAGACGAACATCGCCCGAGAAGGCGACGAGCAGCACAACACAATCGGACGCCGTAGGCGGATCTACGTCCGCGTCACCGAGCACGAGCTCACCCGCATCCGCTCACGTGCGCGCAAGGCAGGCATGAACATTTCCGCCTTCGCGCGGATGAGATTGCTTAACGACATCGAGGCCCGTCCCACGCTGGACCTCGATGTCGCCGAGCTCCGCAAGGCATTCGCAGACCTGAAGCACGCCGGGTCGAACTTGAACCAATGCGCTAGCGCGCTCAATACCTTCGGGGCAGACGGGGACTCCGCCGCCAACACCGACCGCGCGGTGCGCCGCGTCTCCGCAGCAGCGGACAACATCTGCGCGCTTATCTCCGCAGCGCGCAGTTAGGGGGAGAAATGGAAATCCTCATCCCCTCCCTCATCAGCGCTCTGGCACTCGGGGCATTTTGCTGCACCGCACTTGCCCGGCCAGTGGATTACCTTTTGAGCGGAGGCACCATCACCACCATCCCCACTTTCGATCTCACCGCCGTTCCCGACTGGTGGCTGTCGGGCGGCTTCGCCGCCCATCCGGCGGGCACCGCAGCCACACTCGCACTGCTCTTCCTCATCTCGCTGCTCTTCTTCTCGATGGAGCAGGCGAAGGGGTGCGGCGAGGACGGCGGCGTCCTTGGCAGCGCCCGCATCAAGACGGGAACCGAGCTCGTCAGGGGCTCCGTCATATGGGACAGCAAAGCGAGCCCCAAAGCGCGCGGCTTCGCATACGGCTTCACCAAGGGCAAGTACCTATTCGAGCCTGAGCGCCACGTGCTGCTCGACGGCTCCACGGGGTCGGGCAAGACGCGCTTCTGCCTCATTCCGACCATCGACCTGCTCACCTATGGTGACGGGGCCAACGGCTCCGAGCCGGTCTCCATCGCCGTCACGAACGTGAAAAACGAGCTCATCGAGATCATCGGGGCCGAGCTGGAGCGGCGCGGCTACGATGTGCTGCTGCTCGACACCCAGAACCCCTATCGTGGCCACCGCTTCAACCCCATCAACCTCGTGGTCAAACTCGCCGAGAAAGGTAATTCCCAAGGGGCGGAACAGGCGGCGGACGCCATCGCCATGGCGCTCTTCCCAGAGGAGCGCGGGCAGGGCTCCTCTCACTGGACGGAGTCGGCACGGAGCGGCTGCTCCGCGCTGATACTGCTGATCGCGTGCTCTGAGGAGTGCCCCGCCGGGGCGAAGCACCTCGCGACCGTCAACGAGGTCCTTTGCCGGGGCACCGAGGGCGAGGGAGCCGATCCGACGGCCCCTCTCAAGGCACTTCTGCGCCAGCTGCCCGACGGGCACCCCGCCCGCAGCCGCGCCTCGCAGCTCCTGTCCTCCGGGGGCAACGAACTCCGCAGTGTTGATGTGCAATAAGAATAGGTCCGAATGAGCGCCGGGATTTGAGCACCGTGCGCATTAAGAATTGAGCATTTTGATCATGAGGGCCGCACCCCAAGAACCAGGGGCGCGGCCCTCGCCGTATTGTTTTTCCGGGCGAAGGCTTTGGACGGACCCGCCCGGAAAGGATGGAGGAGATGACCGTGCCCCTAGATGATGTCAATGATATACGCGTGATGGACGCCGCGGGGGTCCCGCGGGCGGAGATCGCGAGGAGGCTGGGGCTGAGCCGCAACACCGTCGCCAAATACGCCGATATGGCCGACATGTCGCCCGCGGCGCCGGAGCCGAGGTCGAGGGCGCGCCGCGCACTCGGACCCGACGACGCCGCATGGATCGATGCCGTTCTCGAGGCCGATTCGGGCGCACCTCGCAAGCAGCGCCATACCGCGAAGCGCATCTATGAACGGCTGGTCGCGGAGAGGAGCTACAAGGGCTCCTACTCCACAGCGCGACGCCTACGTGCGCGAGTGGCGAAACTCTCACCGCCAAGGCACCGAAGAGGGCTATCTCGAGCTCGAGTGGGCGCCGGGGACCGCGCAGGTCGACTACGGCAACTTCGAGGCCGTGGTGGCCGGAGAGCGCCTCGCGCTCAAGCTGCTCGTCGTCTCGCTGCCGCACCCCGACGCCCGCTACGCCCGGGCCTGCATGTCCCAGCGCTCGGAGTGCATGTGCGAGGGCCTCTCGCGGATCTTCGAGCAGGTCGGGCGCGCGCCGGCGGCGCTCATGCTCGACAACGCCACCGAGGCGGGCCGGATGTCGCGGGGCGAGGTGACGGAGTCCCGCCTGTTCTCCCTGTTCCGGGCCCACTACCGCTGCGCGAGCCGCTACCGCGACCCGTACTCCGGCAACGAGAAGGGCTCCGTGGAGAACGCCGTCGGCTTCATCCGGCGCAACCTGCTCGTCCCGGTGCCCTCGGTCGGCGCGCTCGAGGAGCTCAACGGGATGCTCGAAGCCGGCTGCGCGCTGCTCAACGCGGCTTCCTTCTGCCGCGACGGGCGCCCGGTTATAGAGGCGCTCGCCGAGGACCTCGCGGCGATGGCCGCGCTTCCGGCGGACCCCTTCGATGCTGTCAGGTGGGTGCGGGCGCGCGCCGACAAGCGAGGCTACGTGACGGTCGACGGCCGCGAGTGCGTGGCCGGGCCGGCCTGGCACTCCCGCGAGCTGTTGAATCTACCCCGATTCCATTGACGCCTCACTAAGCCGCTCTCGCGGCGCCTTTCCGGTTCCTCGCCTCGAACTCCTCGGGGCTGGGGTGGCCGAGCGCGGAGTGCGTCCGCACCCGGTCGTAGAGGCACTCGATGTACTCGAATATCTCCAGCGCCGCCCGCTCGCGGCTCTCGAAGGTGCGCGCGTGCACGCACTCCGCCTTGACGAGGCCCATCGGCGACTCCATGGCCGCGTTGTCCCAGGGCGAGGAGATCGCCCCCATCGAGGGCCTGATGCCGCTCTCCCTCATGGTGCGGCCGAGCCGCAGCGACACGTACTGCGGCCCGCGGTCGGAGTGGCGTGTGCAGCCGGCGGGCGGCCTCCTGCGGGCGATCGCCATCTTGAGCGCCTCGTCGGCCAGCCCGGCGTCCATGCGGTCGGACATCGACCAGCCGACGGCCCTCCCGGGCCATATGCCCATCACGAGCGCCAGGCAGGGCCACCCGCGGCGGGTGCGCACGCAGGCGATGTCGGCGAACCGAGCCTTGTCGGGGCCGTCGGCGGTGAAGTCTCGCCCCACCCGGGCGCGCCTATCTCACAGCCATTTCTTCCACTTGAAGAACGCCAGCTCGGCCGCGATGATGACGAGGCTCAGCGCGATGACCGTGGCGTACCCGTATTCCCAGCTCAGCTCGGGCATGTTCGAGAAGTTCATGCCGTACCACCCCGTGATGGTGGTGATGGGCACGAAGATGGACGCCACGACGGTGAGGTACAGATTCGTGGCGTCGCGGCGGGCGTCGGCCCGCGCGTCCTTGAGCTCGATGAGCTGCACGCAGTATTCGCGCAGGTACTGGGCTTTCGCGGACAGGCGCTGCGCCTGCTGGGACAGCGTGTTGAACAGCCGCCGATCGGTGCGGGGGAGCAGCCCGTCGTCGTCCTGCGCGATGGTGCTGGCAAGCTCGTCGAGCTGCTGGTAGGCGCCGTTCAGGCGCATGAGCTCCCTGCGGCGGCGCAGGATGCGGCCGTCCTCGCCGCGCAGGCGGCTCGGCGCGGCGATGATGCGCTCCTCGATGTCGGACAGCTCGCCCTCGACGTCGACGAGGCGCAGGAAGTCCTCGCGGATGAGATGGCGCAGCAGCTCGTAGAGGGCGCGCGGGGCCGACGGGTACGACGAGAGGTCGTCGGTGAGGGCGCCCTCGGCCGTGCCGAAGTACGCGCCGTCGATGCCGAGCAGCGCGAGGCGGGCGGCGTCGAGGTAAAAGCCGAAGCGCACGCGCTTGCGCGTGGCGCCCGGGGCCTCGGGCAGGTAGACGGAGCCGGCGAAGCACCCCGCGTACGCCTCGGCGAACGTCGAGTGGCTCGTGGCGAGCTCGCGCAGGGTGCGCAGGACGTCCTTGTCCTCGATGCCGAGGCCGTCGACCTCGCCCAAGTCGATGACCTCGATGCGCGCCGCGGCGGCCTCGCGTCCGCTTCTGCGTCCGCCCTTGCGCCCGCTTTCGTCCTCGGAGCCGCCGCTCTTCGCGGCCCGCCGCCCGCGCGGCGCCTCGTCCGCATGCAGCATCGCGTCGATGCGATCGATGTCCCGCTCGAGGTCGCGGTGCGTCGTGTCCATGTCCTGCCGTCCTCCCTGTCGTCCTGTGACGCTTGTACCCGTTTTGCCGCGCGCGTCCACGAGAGGTTCGCCTCCTCCGGCCCGCGTGCCCCTCTCAACCGCGTCAACGCCCTGCACTCCGCGCTCAAGGCGTTCCTCGCCCGCTTCAGGGGCGTGTCCACCAGGCGCCTTCCCAACTACCTCGCGTGGTTCTGCTGGGCGCGCGAGGCGCGCCGGGGCGGGGACGCCGCCTCGCTGCTGCGGGCGCAGATGGGGTCGGGGGCATACCGGACGGGCTGGCGCGGGCTCTGGCGGCAGCCGCACCCGTTCCACCCGGAGATTTCCATGTCATAGGCGGGTTAACACAGCCTGAATAGGAAAACAGCTCTCGTCGCGATAGCGGGCGCTTTCGCCGCTCTTGGCATCCTGATGGCGCTCGTCGGCGCCTCCGGTGAAAACGTGAAATCGGTCGAGCGCATCGCGCAATCCACAGACCGTTATACCGAAGCCGATATCCTCGCCGCGTTCAATGCCATCGAAACGGAGTTCGCCTCGGAATTCGAGGGATGCACGCTCAATGAAGTCCGCTATGACAGCGAGGTCAAAACCCGGCATCTGGACGAAATGCTCGAGCATGGGCAAGAAGGCAAAGGGGACCTTATCGTCGTGCTATCCGAATTCACGACCGACTGGCGGGCAGCTGACGAGGGCTTCTCGCCGAACGACAGATACGAAGACTGGCAATGGATTCTCACCAGACCTTCGCAAGACGCCCCATGGAAGGTCGTCGACTGGGCTATTGATGACGCTGCGGTGATGCACCACGAGGCCGTCGCCCCGTGCAAACCGGCACACAACATCTAGCGTTGTTGGCGATTAGAAGCTCGTCTCGCGAATGGGCTTCTCAAGTCCGGCATACACGGTTACCAAAACCATACCCCATGGCTTCGCGCATGCCTTCGCCAAAATCGCATCATCTACGGAAAGCAAGCCGCCCTACCCATCCAAGCGCGCGACGATCTCATTTCTATAGCGTTCGATATCCAAGACTTGTTTTGGACCATCGGCAAGAAACATGGCAGGCCGCTCCATCATCTCCATCATGTTCAGAAGTCCAAGTGGATCATCAAAAACATGAAAACGAATCTTGGCTCCATCCCCCAAATCGGAATCGATCAGTCTGAATACAGCATCATCTCGAAGAGCGTCTGAAATAGGCATTTCATCGCCGCGTGCATGGTGCGCAAGGGCGTAAAGCCCCACTGCCATGTAAGAAACCTGTCGCGTAAAGGCATTTTCACCATATTCTCTTGATCTACGCTTAGCGGCGCTGACATCACTCAGGCAAGACGAAAAGCGACCCCAATCCCCATCGACAAGAGCCAGGAGACAGCCTATCGCCGCCTTTTCCTCCAACGTGCAGCGTTTTTGAAGGACCTTCTTAGCAGACACGAGAACAGGTTTTCCCAAGCTGGCTCCCGATAGAACAGGAGCATAACAAGGTTCTCAATGCAAACCGATGAGGCGAGGCCGTTTTTACTCAAACCGTTTTGAATGTGAAGCATCTTCTCGATGTCATCAAAGCGGCGAGCGCTGAGGACCAGAGGCAAGACAGTCCAGGCATACAGGCTATGGTCGCATCCACCGCTCGCCATCGTCAGCTGGCCCCAGACCGAAGCGGTATTGAGTGCACGATGGAAGATGGATGCATCATCTTCTCGAAGTGCCAGATAACACCCCAGATTGGCAATGTCCCTTCCAAAATCGTCGGGCAACAGCTTCATCCAGACAAGCGCTTCCTCCCCACGGGACTTGCCGATGCAGTATCTCCGATACAGCGTTTCCCGCCGTGCAACATAGGCGTCCATGTCGGGATAGCCATGTGCAGCTCCCATCACTTCATCATAGTGGGATATGAGCTGATCACGATTCATGCACTACCTCCAGCCCTGACAGGACCTCGGCGCGCAGGCGCTCCATCCGCGGCGTGAGTGGCTCGAGAGAGGCATCGGACGCCAGGCGCGCCGCCTCCCCAGGCGACCCGTGCAGCAGCTCGTACTCGGCGAGATAGAGCTGCCAGTTCGCACGCTGTTGATGGCAATCGGCCAGGGCCATGCGCTCGCGCATGCGCGCGGCGTCGGCGGCATCCCGCTCGGCGGGCGGGCGCACCAGCACGGCGTAATCGGCGACCTGCAGGTCGGCGGAGGCTCGGTTGCGCGAGCCCTCCTTGAAGTTCTTCCGGAACGTCGAGAGCCTCGCCAGCACATCGCGCGCGCCCTCGAGGTCGCCCACATCGATCCGGCTCAAAAACTCGATCTGCATGGCGCGGAACCACCTGACGTTGTCCCTGCGCTTGAAGGTGGCGGACTCGAGACGGCGCAGGGCCCCGGCGCTATCGAGCTCAAGATAGTCGCAGTACGCGAGCTCGATGGCGATGGTGTTCGCGGAGCGGCCGAAGCGGTCGCGGGCGGAAAGCACATCGAGCACCGCGCGATAGCGGGCAGGGTCGCAATCCTGGGAGACGACCTCTCCGAGCTTGAGGAACAGTGCGCCCATGCGCACGCGCGCGATGAGCACGATGGCGAGCAGGAAGACAAAGCAGACGAGGTAGAGCGCGAAGTGGCCCTCCTCGACAAAGCAGATCATCGCAACGAGGTTGGCGAGAATCAGCGCGATGGACTGCGCCTTGATCGCGCGCACCCGCTTGACATACGTGGCAACGGTCTCTTGCGCATCCAAACCCCAGTAGGAGGAGCGCCCGTCGCCCGACGGCGAGACGTTGTCGATGCGATTGGGCTCCGGTGCCGGGGTGGGCGGGGTCGGAAGGTTGCTCATGGCGGTCATCTCCTCGCTATGGGTTTAGGGGATTGTACACCCTCCGGAATTGCAGGCCACCGCGCCGGCGTTCCAGGTCGCAAGACGAACGCGGCCGCCACCTTCAATTGCCGGGCGGGCGGCTCACCTCACAGCTTCAAATGATCGAACCCCGAATACCCGCGCCGCAGGGCCTTGTTGAACTGCCGCTTGAGGCAGCCCGCCTGCAGATACCACGCCGCATACAGGGCAAGGCCCTCGACGACGAGCATCGCGATGAGGACGGGCACGGAGCTCTTGGTCATCACCAACATGGCATCGAAGGCGGCAAAGAGCGCGAGCACGCCGCTCGTCGCCCTCGTCCGCTCCTCGATTTGGCGCCTCAACTTGCAACGCACGCCCTCGATCTCCATCTCGGAATACGCGGAGGATTCCAAACCCCTCCTGATTTCATCATCAAGCGTGGCCTTATACAGCGAGAAGAGCATGTGAGCCCCTTTCCAAAAACGGTCAGTCGACGAACCAGAGCCAGATGAAGAACACGAGGTACGGGACGCTCGCTAGGTACAGGGCGCCCGCGGCGACCGCGAACCCGGGCCGAACGCTGGCCCCTCCCCTCGCGCGGCTGACCTCCCGCACCGTGAGGACGACGGCGATCGCCAATCCGCCGACGGCCAGCGCGGCCATGCCGAACGAGAGCGCCGCCAACCCCATCGCGGCGGCCATGACCGGGGCCATGAGTAGGGCGCACCCGCAGCCCCCGGGGCTGTACAGGCGCGCGGACGAGCGGACCGGACGACGGCACCGTTGACACGCGACGAGAGTCGGCCCCGCAGGACAGCCGCTTTTGAGCGTCGACCGGGCGTGAGGGGACTCCGCCACAGGAGCCGTTCTCTCAGTCGCGCGCGCCATTGCCGCCCCCTACTCGATCGAGTCGCCCGCGGTGGCAGGACCGTCCACGTCGCGCGCGCCCACGAGGGTGCGGGTCTTGGGGTACCAGCGAACCTCGGCCATCGGCTCGTCGAGGACAAGCGCGACCTCGGGCCAGTCGGCCGCGTTCACGCTGAGGCGCGCGTCCACCCGGTGGTTCGCCACCGACTCCCCGTCCCTGTAGAGCGAGACCTCGAACGTGGTGGGCGACAGTGCCGCCCCGCGGCCACGTGGCCTGTTGATCTCGGCCTCGTAGAAAGCGAAGCGCTCCTGCCGCCATCCCCCATTGAGGTCGTCGAGCATCTCGCTGCAGGAGAAGGCTCCGCCGGCGATCGAGATGACGGCGAACACGCCGCAGAACGCCACGATCGCGGCGGACCCGGTGTGATTGTAGGAGATGGGGTCCTTTTTGCGATGGCGGCGGTAGACGAAGGGGATCGCGCCGAAGGCGACCATGAGCGCGAGCCCGAACACCCCCGTGGTGTCGGCCGATGATAGCGCGCCCATGGCGAGGAAGAATGGCACCACGTAGCAGAGGAAGCCGAGCAAAATGCCCTTGAGCTCACGGGTGAGAACGGCAGGGTCGATACGCCTGCGGTGTATGCGCTGCAAGTAGACCATGGGCGTGAAGCACAGCATGGAGATGCCGAAGAGGATGAACCCGACGCCGACCGACGCGCGGTTGTACAGCGCCGCCGCCCCGACGCTCGTGGCGAAGCGGCCGTAGACGAGCACGCCGAACGCGGTGAAGAGAAAGACGCAGCCGATGATGGCGACGGCGCCCTGCTTGCGGTCCCTCGCGGTGGTGAAACGTCCCATGCTTCCTCGCTCACGTCAATGCGGCCCAGTCCGTCTCCGGGCCGACGATTCAGTCGAATCTAGCACATGACGGGGCAGCCCACGGCGTCGGTTCGGTAAAGAGAACGGAGGGCTCGCCGTGCGCGGTGCGCGTGTGGAGGGCACTGCAGGACGGCATCAATCGGCGGGATACATCACAACCGGATTGGCGGGGGTACCGTATGCGGTGAAGTGCGGCTCTGACCCGCGCCACTCGAGCGCGTAGGTCCCGTTGCCCATGGGGCTGTAACCATCGTCAGCGCTGTAGCCGGCGATTTTCCTGCCCACACCAAAGCCTCCCGGGATCAGATACACGTCACCGTAGCCCGCCAGAAGGACGTTACGCTCCACCACCACGACGCGGTCGCCCGCGGGACCCGTCGGCTCGGCGATATAGGGCGCCGCCAGAAGGTACTCGAAGCCGGCCACCAGAATGGATGCGGACAGAGCGAGGACCGTGATGCCGTTCGCGAGCCATCGGACGGCCCTACCGCGAGTGGGACGGACGCGCACCGCACTCCCATCGTTGGGAGCCGCCCTCCGTGCCTTGCCGATCATCCAACTCGCAAACGCGAGACCGATCGAAACGGCGGCAATCACCAAAACCAACAGATATCCCGCTGGGGCAAGCACCAACGGACCAACGAGCACCACGGCGCCCACCGCATCGTGCGCGTGAAGCGCGCAAAGCAGAAGGGACGCCCATGCCAAAGCCCTGCATGCAATCGCCAGCCGACGGGAAAGCTGGTCGCGCGGCATGGCCGCAGATTCATTCATATTCGCTCCTCTCCACGCAGGCGAAACGGAATCGAGGCAAATGTTCAAGCCAATTATGCCAACTTTCCGACGCGCTCACGTATTGTTGATAGAGGGAGATATCGCAAACCGGTCCCTCGCACATCGAAACCACCCGAGAAAGCGAGGTGAGGACATGGGAGCTTGGAGTGCACCGGCCGCGCAACGGGCAGGCGAAACGCTCGAACGGCCGCCGCAGACGGCAGGCGAGCCGACGAGCCGCCTGATCGAAGCGGAGGCGAACCGACTCGTGGCGACGTATGCCGACACGATACTCCGTGTGAGCTACACCTATCTGCACAGCACGCAGGATGCCGAGGACATCTGCCAAGAGGTCCTTCTTAAAGCCCTCGGCCGCACGAAGGGCTTCGAATCGGCCGAGCACGAGCGCGCCTGGATCATCCGCGTCGCCATCAACGCCGCGAAGGACCTCCTGAGGCGCCAAACCGGACGCGACACCGTGGCGCTCGACGAGATCGCCGAGCCCACCGCGCCGCGACGAGCCACGGAACACGAGCTCGAAGCCCACGCGGAGGGCATCCTGGAGCGCGTCATGGCCCTGCCCCTGGAATACCGCGAGGCGATCTACCTCCACTACTACGAGGGCTATTCCATCAAGCAGATCGCCGCCATCGTCCATGCATCCGAATCGGCCGTGGCAACGCGACTCAGCCGCGGCCGGTCCAAGCTTCGCCCCTCCCTGGAAGGAGTTCGACATGAGCTCGACCTTTGATCCCACCTCCTATCGATCCGACCTTGACCAGCTCTCCTTTACCGACAAACAGAAAATGCGCATGACGGCGCGACTCATCGAAGCGGCAAGCGCGGACCCCATTGGAATTCCCACCGCGTACGAGACCGCGCCGAGCGCCTCAGCCGAGAACACTGGCGAAGCCGCTCCCGCCGAGATCCTGGAACTCCCCGTCGCCCGCGCCGATCAGCCCTCCCGCATCGCGACGGGTCGTCGGCAGGCCCGTCCCTTTACTCGCCGTCCCAAGGTGCACCGCATCGCCGCGGCACTCGGCATCGCCGTCCTGCTCACGGTTGGCGGCGGCACCGCGTACGCCACGGGGACGCTCGCCCGCGCGGCGGACTCCCTCGCCGCGGTCTTCGGCGCGGGCCCCGCGCAGACCGAGCTCATCGACCGCATCGGCCGACCGATCGACGCGAGCTGCACGAGCAACGGCATCACTATCACGGCCGACGCCATCATCGGCATGCGCCACGCCTACGCGGTGGTCTACACCATCGAGAAGGATGACGGGACCGCGTTCGACGAGCTCACGATGAACGAGAACGGCGCCTTCAATCTGTTTCTCGAAGGAGGCGGCAGTATCAACGCGCTGAGCGCCCTGCGCCTTGGCGTGAAAGGCGGCTACGGCAGCTCCTACACCTTCGACGCCGACCCCTCGGACAACGCCATCCAACTCGTGGAGATGATGAGCCTCACCGGCACCGACGCCTCGCTCGTGGGCGAGACGCTGCATTTCAACGCAAGCAAGCTCCTCTACTTCCCCGAGGGCAAGCAGGCGGACGGGCGAGACCTTCCCGCAGAGACGCTCGCCACCGGCGACTGGAGTATGTCCTTCAAGATCGACTACGAAGACCTCTCCGTCGATCTGCCCGCAGGCCAGACGTTCACCATCAACGGCAACAACGCCGTCATGAACGAACTCGCCATCTCCCCGCTCGGCGCGGACGTCACCTACACGGTCGATGCCGTGGACGGCCCTTCCGAGCCCACGGGCCTCGAGACCAATTCCGAGAGCCGTGCCGGCTACGGTAACTTCAGCGTGACCTTCACCGACGGCACCACCGAGGAAATCGGCAGCGGCTACGGGTCCTGGCGGGAGGGCGACAAAACCGTCGTGCAGAAGACCTGCCTTTTCGACCAGATCCGCGATGTCGATGACATAGCCAGCATCACCGTCGGCGATCTGACGATCCCGGTCGAGTAGGCACGCCGTACGGGCGAGCAACGCAGCAGCTGCGCAGAACGAGGCCGCGCTCGGCATCCCCCAAGGGAGCCGGGCGCGGCCTCCGCTGTGCTCCGCCGCCTCAAATGTGGACATTCGAGAGATCGTCTTTTGAGCAAGCCGTCACCCGACAAGAGGAACATCTCGAGGGTCACCATACTCGCGATACATGGCATCGCGCGTAACGATCCACTGCTTGCCGAATTTACGTGCATCGGGACCAGGAACGATTTTGCCGTATGCGACCGCTTTGCGCAGGGCAGATTCACTCAGGCCCCAAAGCTCGCTCGCATCCGAGAAGGACATCAGGCCATCAAACGGAGTCTCCATCTCTACCCCGTGGTTCCATAGCTCATCGCAAGATACATCAAGGTCATCGTTCCAGATAACCCCGTAGCCGCCCACATCAACTTGAACATCTTCGAATATATGGGCGTCCTTAAGCGCCTCAAATTGGGGAAAGCGCTCCATCAGACCACCAACGTCGTACTGCTTTGTAGAACCGTTCGCAAAGCGCACGCAAAGCCTCATGCCTGGTAACGGAATAACTTCTTTCACTTTGTGAAACATTGCAGCCTCCTACTCCAGGGAGTCGATCTTTTCGAACTCCTGGGTCTCCCACATGCGCAAAAGCTCCTCCGCATGCAGGGACATCCATTCCCTCACGAGTGCCGCAGCACGGGACGGAAGATGACCGTCGAGTATCTCGCCGGTCCGAATATCGAAAGCGGCGGTGTCGTCTCCGTAGATAGCATGAATATGCGGAGGATTATGCTCGGAACCGAGGAAATACATACGGATGACAATGCCGTAAAAACGTGCAAGCACAGGCAAGGTTGACCTCCTATAGCCAGGTTGGTTGCAGTATATCACGGTATCGTGATATACCAAAAGGCCAGACCCCAAACCATGCTCGAAGAAAATCTTCGCCTTGATTGTCATTTTCATTGCAACAGCCTCAGGACTCAGCGCAACGCGTTGCGCTGAGTCCTGAGGCGCGAATCCGGGTAGGCAACCCCAGAGGGGCCGGAATCCCCCGGCCCTCGATGGAGGGAGGCCGGCATGTCCAGACCGAGACCGTCCGGAAGGTCGTACGGGAGGCTCACGAGGCACGAGAGGAACGCGATCGAGAGGATGCTCGACCGCAACCGAAGCGCCCGCGAGATCGCCGCGGAGCTCGGCAGGTCGCCCTCGACCGTGACCAGGGAGGTGGCGGCGCACCGCTACGTCACCGCGCCGCGCTCGCGCTACGGCGAGCCCGCGCCCGAGGACCTCTCGGGGGCCTGCCCCAGGCTCGCCGCATGGCCGAGGTGCTGCAACGGCTGCTCGCACAGGAGGGGCTACGGCTGCTCGAGGAGGCCCAGGGTGTTCTACAGCGCCAGGAGGGCGCAGGAGGCGGCCGACGCAGAGCTCTCGTCGAGCAGGTCCGGGATAGACGAGACCGAGGAGGGCGCCGCCGCCAAGCTCGCGGCCATCAGGGGCGGCCTCGCGCGCGGGATCTCCCCGCAGCAGATAGCGGCGACGACCCCCGGCCTCAGCGCCTCCACCGTATACAGGTGGGTGGACGCCGGCTACGACGGCATGACGAACATGGAGCTCAGGCGCAAGGTCGGCTACAGGCCGAGGTCGCACCGGGCCCCGAAGAGGGCGACGTCCCACTCGGCCCGCAGGTCGCACGCGGCGTTCCTCGCGCTCGGCGAGGACGCCTGCGCCGCGGCCTGGGAGATGGACACCGTCGAGGGCGCCGGGTGCGACTCCGCCAGGCTCCTCACGCTCCTGCACCGCCCGAGCCGCTTCCAGCTGGCGCTGCCGCTGCCGGACGGCGCGTGCGCCTCGGTCCTCGCGGCGCTCTCGTCCCTGCGCGCGGTCCTCGGCGAGGACGGCGCGAGGCGCGCCTTCGGCGCCGTGCTCACCGACAACGGGAGCGAGTTCGCCGACGAGGACGCCATCGCGGCGCTGCTCGGCGAGCGCGACGGCGAGACCAGGCTCTTCTACTGCGACCCCCGGCAGAGCCAGCAGAAGGGCGCGTGCGAGAAGAACCACGTGGAGATCAGGAAGCTGCTGCCCAAGGGCGCCGGGGTCAGGTTCGACCGGCTGACGGCGGCGGACTGCGCGCTGCTCATGTCGCAGGTGAACTCCGAGCCGAGGGGGGGGCGCTCGGGTTCCTGACGCCGGCGCGCGTGCTGCGGATGGCCCTCGGGGAGGACGCCTCCGCCCTCATGGACGCGTTCGGGGTGGAGGAGCTGGCGCCCGGCGGGCTCGACCTCACGCCCGGCTGCATCGACAGGGCCAGGGCCGCGAGGGGCGAGGGGCCGCTGGCGGGATAGCCGGCGCGCCGGGACATGGGCCGGAGGGCCCGTTGCGCTGAGTCCGGAGCGGCTGCGCAGCGGGCTGGCGGAGCATGCCGCGGCAGGGTGGGGACGCCGGCCTCCATAGCCTCTCCACCTGCGGAAACGAGGCGACGGCCAGGTGCCGGTAGCTAGTTCCGCGTTGCGCTAGCTGCGGAAACGCGGGGTCCGTTCAGGCTGTTGCGTTGAGATTGAAAATCAACCAAGAAAATCTTCGATGCGCCATGCAGTCATGCCATGCGCACTCTCGGCATCGCATCGAACCCTGCCTCAAAAAAGTGCCTGTCCCCCATTTGAGGTAGCGTCGCTATGGATCGTCGACGCGGTCCTCGTGCTCATGCCCTTCGCGGGAATCGCCGCGCTCACCTCGACCTTGAGCGGCGGAATGCCGCTGCCCGGCGTCTTCATCCTCGGCCTCTCGCTCGTGTCAAGCGGCTTCGGGCTCGTCGCCTCCTTCGCCGTGTTCTGGGCGAGCAAGCTGCTCTTCCAGGCAACGAGAGCCTTCGCGCGCTGGGTCGCAAGCCTGTTCGTGCGCGTGAGCGGCACAGATGATGACGGCACGTCCAATCGCGCAAAGACCCACGGCGGCCCAAGCATGCCCGCAGCCGTCGAGAGCGTCCCCTCCGTCCACGACACCCTCCCGGAAGGAGGCGTTCACAATGCGTAAGGCCCCCAAGATCATCCTCGTCACCGCAGCGGCGCTCATCGGGACCGGAGCCATGCTCTCGTGCGGCGCTTGGGCAGCGACCGGATTCGACACCGCCCGCCTGTCCACCGTGAACTACGACTGGCATCAAACGGTGAGCGCGCTCGAGGACGAAGCCGCCTCGCCGCACGGGCGCATCGTCATCACGTCCGAATTCGAGAACGTCCAACTCGAACCCGCCGACGGCGACGCCATCGAGCTCGAGTATTGGACGGGAAACTGCCAGAGTGTCTCCGTCGAGGACGCGGACGGCGTGCTCAAGATCGACGTCGACTCGCAGCCCATGGAGGGCGTCATGATCGACCTCTCCCCTGCCGAGGCAGGCGGCGTCGACGACACCACAACCGTGGTTCGCGTGCCCGCGTCGTTCACCGGCGAGATCGAGGTGCACTCCGATTCGGGCGACGTCGTCGCGGCTGACGTGCGCGAGCTCGCCGGGCTGCACGCCTCCACCAGCAACGGGAGCCTCGTTACGAAGAACGTCTCCGCCACAAAGCTCGATGCGATCAACGAGAACGGCGACACCCTGCTCTCTGGCGTCGAGGCCGAGGCGATCCTCGCGACCAACTTCAACGGCGACATCTCGCTGGGAGGCGCCACGGCACACAAGGCCCAGGTCGTGAACGAAAACGGCGACATCATGTTGGCGGACCTGGCGCTGCAGGATGACCTGCTGTGCGAATCCGCGAACGGGGACATCTCGGCGCAGCGGCTCGACGTCACCACGAGTCGGATTGAATGCGTGAACGGGGACATCTACCTGTCGTACCTGGGGGCAGAAGACTCCTACCACATCGACGCCCATACCAACCAGGGCGACATCGCGTCGCCGCAAGGTGCCGACGATGCGGTACGCACCATCGGTGTCGACAGCAACCTGGGCGACATCCAGATCAACTTCACCTCGAACTAGCAGCAGTCCCCCACCTCGATTTGGGGACAGTCCCTAAATCGAGGTGGGGACCAAAGCCCGCCCGCCCAAGTCCGCATCACGAGCGAAACGAATCTCAAATTTGAATCGATGTTATGTCACTGGTGCTGCGGTCCGGCAACCGCGCCGCCGAAACGAGCGTCAAGCAAAGTCCTTCCACCCAAGGCTGTGTTAACCCGCTAATTGCATCTTCTGTCCCCACGGGGCCGTAACCTCTGATCGTCAGTAATCGGGCGATCGGAGGCGGCGTGGAGGACAGGTTCGGGTACGGGGCGATCGTGAGGGCGATGCGCCCCGAGGAGCGCGAGGAGATGCTGGGGCTGCTGCTCGAGGCGGTCGCCGGCGAGATGCCGGCGGGCGCGGAGGAGGAGCCTCCGGAGGCCTGCCCCAGATGCGGGTGCCCCCGCACCGTCAGGAGGGGCCGCGACGCCGACGGGGCGCAAAGGAGGCTCTGCCGCGGGTGCGGCCGCAGCTTCCGGGCGTCGACGGGGCGGGTGCTCGGTACCACCAAGCAGCCCGCGGCGACCTGGGCGCGCTACGCCGAGGCGATGCTCGCGGGCGCCACGCTGCGCAACGCCGCCGCGTGCGGCGTCTCGCTCAAGACCAGCTTCTCGATGCGCCACCGCCTGTGTGAGGTGATGGCGTCGATGCTGCCGGCCTTCGAGGCGGGCCCGGGCTGCCCGGTGGAGGCCGACGAGACGCTCGTGCCCGACTCGCTTTCGGGCAACCACTCGAGGTCGGCGGGTTTTCCATGCCCCGCCCCGCACGCCGGCGCGGGGGCGACGGGGCCGCTGCCGGCGTGAGCTCGGACAAGGTCAGCGTGCTCACCATGGTCAACGCGAGGGGCGACGCGATGGCCGTGGCGGCCTGCCGCGGCAAGATGGGGGTCGCCGACGCCCGGCGCGCCATGGCGGGCTGCGCGCTGGAGGGGGCGGTGGTCTCCACCGACCGCCAGCGCGGCTACGTGCGCGCCCTGGCCGAGATGGGCGTGGCGGCCCACGAGAGGTTCGCCTCCTCCGGCCCGCGCGCCCCTCTCAACCGCGTCAACGCCCTGCACTCCGCGCTCAAGGCGTTCCTCGCCCGCTTCAGGGGCGTGTCCACCAGGCGCCTTCCCAACTACCTCGCGTGGTTCTGCTGGGCGCGCGAGGCGCGCCGGGGCGGGGACGCCGCCTCGCTGCTGCGGGCGCAGATGGGGTCGGGGACATACCGGACGAGCTGGCGCGGGCTCTGGCGGCAGCCGTACCCGTTCCACCCGGAGATTTCCATGTCATATGCGGGTTAACACAGCCTTGACAATAAACGTTCGCCAGAGGCGACCCTTCATTCTCAAATCCTCGGGAAACGAAAAGGAAGGGTCGCCTCTGGCGAACGTTTTGAGCACACATCAAGAGCTTCGCCGTCCAACAGGCCTCCATCCTGACCCAAAATGCCCCCAGCATGCCCGGCGCTCGGGGCAAACGCCTCCCAATACCCGTGGGAGACATACCCCTCCCAACATACACACGAGCCGCGCGACCAAGGACCCGCGCCAAGCACCCGCGCTCCTCACCGTGTGCGGCTGCGCAAGCATCGATATATCAGCCCACCCGCCGCGAGCAAAAGTGCCGATGCCACCAGCGTGCACGCGACCAGCGTCCAATTTCCGGCGCCGACCGCTGACGCCGTGATCGTCGAGGTCACGATGGAAGGGATGCGCCCGAACGTGGCGATCAGGACGACCGGTAGGAAACGCATGTTCGTGAGCCCAGCGAAATACGTCAGGAAATCCTTGGGCGTGCCGGGGATCAGGAACACGACGAGCATGATAAGCTCAAGGCGCTTGGCGCTCTTCAGCCAGGAGAAGCGGTCGAAGAGCGAGCGGTCGAAGAACAGGCCGACGAGCTTCCAGCCCCAACGGCGCGTCGCCCAATAGATGACCGAGGTCGCCAGCCCCGAGGCGACCAGGCACAGGGCCGTCCCCCCCCCAGAAGCCGAATGCGTACCCGCTGGCGAGCTCCACCGGCTCACCGGGAAGAAACGCGAGCAGCACCTGCACGATGTTTATGCCGAGCATCGCCAAGCAGCTCGCGATGGCATGGTCCGCCACAAACGCGCGAACGGCCTGGGCGTCTGCGAGCCAAGCGAGCAGGGCGGGGAGGTATTCCCAGCACAGCGCAGCCGTCGCGACCGCGGCGAGCGCGAGGCTCGCGATGACACGGCGGCGCATCGCGCGGCGCCTGGCGTCGACCTCGGCATCTTCCCTGGCGGCCTCGAAACGACCCATCGTCGAAGCGGCGCGCAACTCGCCATCGATCTCCGACTCAGCCTCGGTCTCGACGCGACCGCGCTTCCAAGCCTCGGTCAGCTTCTTCACGTCGAGCGTGCGCGCCGCACCACCGCATGCCACATGCTGCTGCGGGAGCAAGGCGTTCAGCTCCATGGGGGACTCGCCTTCGGTCTGCATTCTCATCATCGCGGCACCTCCTTGTTTCCGTGCGAGTTAAGTGTCGCAAGGGGGTGTCTACGTTTTGTCGACCAGCAATGACAATTACGTAAGCCTTAGGCATTCCTAAGCTTTTCTTTATGAATTGAGCCCTCTCCGGCTATGTCTTCCGCCCTTAAGAGGCGTTTTCCCACTCTGGCCGCACATCGAAGGTCGCGATAGCACGCGCTCCACCCGTCTCTGCGTTCGTCAGGGCGATCTCACCCCCGTGGAGACCGCACAAGACGCTCGACACATTGAGCCCCAGTCCGAAATGCTCCGCTGATTTGTTCTCGCTGAAGAACGGGTCGCAACCGCGGTGAAGCGCCTCGGGAGTAAACCCAGGGCCATCGTCGGTGACGACCAGGGTGAGAATCCCCGCATCGACCATCATATCGAATGCCACGCGCTTCGATGCATGCACGCAAGCATTGCTCAGCAGATTGTCGAGCACCTCCTCCACCAAGGGAAGGTCGAGGAAGAGGGGCGCAACGGGACGACCGCCCGCCGCGGAGGCCGACCCGCCAATCGCATCGGGCGCCGGCATGGCAGCTGTCTCGGTCGCCGACGCGGCAGCCGCCGTGCCCGTAGATGGCAATTCCAGCTTCAGACCACCACCGCGTGCGGCGATAACCCCAGATACATGGCGGTCCAGCTCCTCACGCAGGTCATCAAGCGTGAGCGACTCGCGTTCGACCGGACGGTCCTCAAGCTTGGTGAGGCCGCCCATCGAAGTCGCGTATCGCTCAAGTCGCGCGACCTGGGAAGAAAGTGCGTCGAGCGCGTCCACATCCAACGTGTCCCCGCGACGCAGACGCATCTGAGCCATCTCCACCGTCCCCTTGAGCACGGTGATGGGCGTGCGCAGGTCATGCGCGAACGCCGCATTGAGGCGCCGCCGCGACTCGGCCGTGCGCCACAGTTCGCGCTGGGCCTCGAGCAGCGATGCGCGCATGTGCTCGAGCGTCTCCGACAAGCGCCCCAACTCGCGACCGCGAACGGTGCCAATGGCAAAATCCAAGTCCTGCTCGGCGATACGGTCGGCCGCGCCGGCGAGTTCGGCCAGCGGCCCGGCAATGTGCACGCGGTAGAAGCGGCGGAACGTGAGCAGGCCCAGGCCGCCGTATGCGAGGACGGGCGCAAGTCCCGTGGCAAGCGTGAGGATCCACGGCATCAAGCTCGCGGGAGGCTGCGATGCCGCATAGTAAGCCGTATTCGAAACCAATCCCTCGCCGAACGTCTCCTCGAGATCCGCCCCGGTCATCGACTCGAACAACTCGACGCTCTGCGCACGGCCCTTGCGGCTCAACTCGTCATATCGGGCGAGATTGTCCGCGGAGATCGTGCTGTTCACCTCCAGAATATCCTCCTGCGGATACCTCTCGTTGTAATTCAGCCCCCAATCGTATAGCTGGACCTGGCCGCTGCGGACCAGGCCCACGGTTGCATACAACGAGCTGATAGTGCGTCCGCCATCCGGGACATAATCGCTTCCAGTCCCCCAATCCCCCGTCGCGATGAAAACCGCATATGGGCCGTCGCCTGGCAAGTCGAGCTCTGAGGCGGGCAGCAGCTCCCGTGTGTTGGGGTCATAGATATACGGGCCCGAATCGATTGGGCCGCGTTGGGTCAAGCCGTTGTCGAGTGTCACCTCGAGTTCGTAGTACCCGTTGTTCCAGGCCGAGAGCACCTCGATAAGCCCGAGCGACGCGACGGTCGCAACCACAAGGTACACGGCCAAATACACCGTGAACGTCACGCCGAGCGGACGCGTGCGCCACCACACGTGCAAGCGCTCGCGCCTGGGAAGCCGCTTCAGGGCCTCGCGCTCACGGGCGCGGGCCTCGCGGCGCTCGGCGCACCGGGCGCGGCGCTCGGCACGGTGAGCGCGACGTTCGCGGCGTTCTTCATCGCCCCTGATCACTTGGCCACCCACTTGTAGCCCACGCCCCACACCGTCTCGATGGGATCATCGGCCACGCCGGCGGCGGCAAGCTTGTTACGAATGCGGCGCACATGCTCGCGCACCTGCGACGGGTCGCCCGCGGCGTCCCAACCCCACACGCGTTCGTAAATAGCATCGCGGTCGAACACCTGGCCCGGGCGCTTGCTCAAAAGCGCGACGATATCGAACTCGAGCTTGGTGAAGTCAATGTACGTGCGGGAGGGGCAGGCGCCGGCACCTCCCGCGATCGATCCCTCCAACGCATCGGAGATCTTTGCATGGGAGCCCTCCGAACCGGGCTTTTCCACGCCGACGCCCTCCACGGCCCCGTCCCCTGGCTCACCAGTGACGGGGCGCACCTCAACCGTGCGCTGCTTGTAGTCAATCGTGAGCTCCCGGAAGAACCGGACCGCGTTCTCACGTTCGCGCACGCGCCCCTCACGTGCCATGTGCGCGGCCACGCGACGCCCGAGCACCTCGAGCGAGAACGGCTTCATCACGTAGTCGTCGGCACCGGCTGCGAAACCGTCGAGCTGGTCGACATCCTCGACGCGCGCGGTCAAAAAGATGATCGGGCAGCTCAGATGCTCGCGCACGCGGCGGCACACCTCAAAACCATCCATACCGGGCATGTTCACGTCGAGCAGCATGATGTCGGGGCGGCGCCTGCAGAGGCCGCGGCGAGCGCTTCTGCCCCGCTATTCGCGCATGTGACGTCGTAGCCTTCCATGCGGAAGTACTCGGCGAGCATATTCGCGATATCGACCTCGTCATCGACGACCAGCATGCGCATGGCGCTCTCCCCCATCTTCGCCCAGCCTCACATCAGGGCATCATCTCATCATTTCCCTTCCGCCATTTTCCTCCATACCTGTCTACGATTTGTCGATATGGATAAAATGCCATCCGTCGAAATGCCGCCCTATGCACGTGATTTGAAATTGCAGGCGCCAGCGGGCAAAACGCACGACTGGATCCCGCGACTGCCACAAATCTGCCACAAGCCCCAAAACGGGCTGCCACAACAAGAAAAAAGGCCAGCCGCCTAAGCAACTGACCTCAAAGATCTTGGTCGCGGGGGCAGGATTTGAACCTACGACCTCCGGGTTATGAGCCCGGCGAGCTACCAGACTGCTCCACCCCGCAATGTCTGGGCGCCTCATGTGCGCAAGAAAGAATATTACGCGGGAGTTCGGTAAACGGCAAGGAAAATCTCGTAGAGCATAATTCCTTCATATTTAAACCCCTCAGCCCCTATCACCGTAAACGAATCGCAGCCGAGCGCCGTCGGCGGCGCGTATACAATGGTGCGCGTCCTTTTATGCCAACACCGGGAGTAGACATGCTACTCGCTATCGATATGGGAAACACGCAGACGGCCATGGGCCTGTTTGACGGAGACGAGTTGGTGCAGTCGTGGCGTATGCCCACCGACCGCTCCTATACCGCCGACGAGATCCACGTGCGCCTGATGGGTTTCTTTAAGATGTACGGCCTTTCGCTCGATGCGGTCGACGCGATCGCCTTTGCGGGCGTGGTACCGCAGCTCTCGCGCGAATGGCACGCCGTGGCCGACCGCATCGCGGCGGACGCCATCGTCATCGGGCCGCAGACGGCCCCGGTGACCAAGCTGCGCGCGGCGCGTCCCCAGGCCGTAGGCGCCGATCGCGTCGCTAACGCCGTTGCGGCCGAAACTTTCTACGGCGCGCCGGCAATCGTGGTTGACTTTGGCACCGCGACCAATATCGACGTCATCGACGAGGATGGTTATTACATTGGTGGAGCGATTGCGCCGGGCATCCGCATTTCGATGGACGCGCTCGCCGCCCGAGCCGCCAAGCTCGCCAGCGTTCCGCTCGAGGCGCCCGAGCACGCCATCGGCCGCGATACCGAGGAGTGCATCAAGGTCGGCGCCGTAACGGGCGCCGCCGCCATGGCTGAGGGCCTGGTCGCGCGCATGAAGCGCGAGCTGGGCCGCGAGGATGCCACCGTTATCGCCACGGGCGGTCTCGCCAGCATCGTCGCCGATTCGACCGACGCCTTCGACGTGGTCGACGGACAGCTCACCATCAAGGGTATCTGCGAAATCTACCGCCGCATGCAGGAGCTAGCGTAGGCTCTGGCGAAGTCGAGACGCTACAGACCGCGAATCCGTACGGCCTCGGGCGGAAACTCCTGCTCGCCGGCATCGGTCTTGATGGTCGCGCGGCCCCAGATGTCCAGGCCCGCAAACACACCGACCGCAAGCGGCAAGCCGTTGGGCGACACCGCCGCAACCTGGCGACCGAGCAGCGGCACCATGTCGAAATACTCGCCCAGCACGGGAGCCAGCGGCCCTGCGGCGCCTTGCGGCGTGTTGGCAACAACCTCCCAGGTGTCCACACGGGTCAGCACGGCGACGGCCAACGCCTCGACCAGCGCTTCGTCAGCTACGTCCACACCAAGCTCGCTCAACGCCGAACGCTCAATATCCACCGTCACGGCACCGAACATGCCCGCAGCACCGGCACCACCGTTGACGGCGACGCGCGCGAACGACGTCTCAAACGCGGGCGCGCCGCACACAATGTCGCTCGGCCACTGAATACCCACCTTGCCGGCAAGGCCCAGCCCCGGTGCCGCAGCCGTTCCCACGAGCGCGTCCATCATGCCCATCGCGGCCACAAACGGCAGGCCATGGAAGGCGTGCATATTCACATCCGGACGCACAACCAGCGAAAACGCCAGCGAAGCGTTGCCCGCGCTCCATGCGCACCAGCCCGCGGACACGCCCTTGCGGCCCGCGTCACGTGCCGCGTCGAGCTCGGTGCCGGCGGCAACAGCATTCATCTCGATCATCTACATACGCCCCAATTCGCCCACGATATGACCCACGCGGTCCTCGGGCTCCTTGACCTCGACACCGTTGTAGCGGAAGAACCGCGCCGGGTCGTGCATCAGGTCCTCGAGCGGCACCAGCACAAAGTCGCGTTCGCCGATCAGCGGATGCGGCAGGCGCAGCTTTTTGCCGCCGTGGGTCTCGCCGTCCATCCACAGCAGGTCCAGGTCGATGGTGCGCGGACCGTTGGCCTTGGCCTTTTTGGAGCGGTCGCGCCCAAGCTCGGCCTCGATCTTCATGAGCTCATCGAGCAGCACCAGCGGCGCCAGCTCGGTCTTGATCTCGATGACGGCGTTGGCAAACGCGTCCTGGCGCGTCTCGTAGGCCGGCTCGCTCTCGTAAATCTTGGAGGAGTTGGACACGCAGGTGAGCGGAATCTCGGCGATCATGTCGCGTGCGGCGCGGATGTTGTCGCAGCGATGCCCCAGGTTGGAGCCCACGGCCACAAATGCGCGGCGCGGCTGTGGCTTGGCAACCGCCCAGTAGCCGTTCAGGAACTGCGCAAAACCCGCGGCGTCGTGCACGCGCACGATGTTGGCACCGGCCTGGATGGCGCCCAGGCACACGCCAAACGTAGCGGCATCGCGCTCGGCGGCCTCGGCCACGCCCGAGACGGCGCCCACAAAGCGCTTGCGCGACACGGCACACATGAGCGGATACCCCAGTGACGCCATCTTGGCAGTCTCGCGCTGGATGACGATGTCCTCGTTAGCCGACTTACCAAAGCCCGGGCCAGGATCAATGCAGATGCGGTCGCGCGACACGCCGGCATGGATGAGCGTGCGGGCCTGGTCGGACAGAAAGCCCATGACGCGGCGCATGATGGGCGCCGAATCGGGCAGGGTGAAGCGGCGGAGCTGCGAGGTGGGCACGTAGGCTTCCTCGCGGCGGGCGCTGCGGCGCATCATGGCGGCCAGGCGGTCATTGGACTCCGATGCGGCCTCGGTGGCCTCGGGCGCGGGCGCGACGGTCTCGGCGGCAGCAGCCTGCTCGGCGGCCGGCGTCTCCTGCCCCTGCTCGCTTGAAGGCTCGGGCGTGGGCTCCGGTTCGCCAAACGGCAACGAGGGCTGCACCACGCCGCCCGGAAGCTTGGCCTCCGGCTTAGGCTCGCCCAGCAACTTGCCGTGACGGCGACGAGCCGGCTTCTCAGCCTCACGCGCGGCCTCGGCAGTCGCCTCGCGCGCCTTCTCGGCAACAAACGCCGCTGCCGAGGTATCGAGCTGCACCGTTGCGTGCGTGCGGGTGGGCGCGGCGACCTCGCCGGCATGCATCACGATGACGCCGCAGGTGCTCGTCTTAACAAACTCGACCATCTTGGGATCGGTGAAGCCCGTCACGTCGTTGACGATCGAGGTGCCGCAGCGCACGGCCGCCTTGGCAACCGCCACATGACGCGTGTCAATCGAGACGATGGCGCCCTCCTTGGCCAGCGCGCGCACCACTGGCAGCACGCGGCGAGCCTCCTCGTCGGGGTTGACCGGGGTAAAGCCAGGGCGCGTGGACTCGCCGCCTACGTCGATGATGTCGGCGCCGGCGTCGAGCATCGCCAGGCCGTACTCGATGGCGGCATCCGGGTCGAAGTGCTCCCCGCCATCGCTAAACGAATCGGGCGTCACGTTGAGAACGCCCATGATGCGCGGACGGTCAAAGCTGAGCTCATACTTTCCGCACCGCCATGTCTTGCTGTCGTTCGCCATGAACATCCTCCTAAAATGTCCACGCCGCCGAGCTTGGGGAGCTGGCGGCGGGGTCGCTTTGCACTAAGTCTTTCTATTGTATCCGCGCACACAGGCTAGAACGCAAACGCGGCCGCGATGTCGCAAGAAATCAGCAGGTCGGCATTTGCATCCTGATCGGTGGGAGCAAGGCTGCATATGGCCAGCGTATCGCCGGTAAAGTATCGCGTAAGGCCTGCCGCCGGATACACCACGAGCGAGGTCCCGCCCACAATGAGGGCATCGGCCGCGGCGATGGCGGCAACGGCACCGGTCAACACATACTCGTCGAGCGGCTCTTCGTAGAGCACCACATCGGGCTTGATGCGACCACCGCACGCGGGGCACACGGGCACGCCCGCGGCGTCCTCGTGCTCGCGCGAGCAAATCCATTCGGCACTATAGACCGCGCCGCACGTCTGGCAGATATTGCGGTGGACCGAACCATGTAGCTCAAACACGCGCTGCGAGCCGGCCGTCTGGTGCAGGCCGTCGATGTTTTGCGTCACCACGGCATCAAGCTTGCCGGCTCGCTCCAGCTCGGCCAGCTTGGTGTGGCAGCGGTTGGGCTTAGCGTTAAGCGCGATCATCTTGGTGCGGTAAAAGTCGAAGAACTCCGCCGGATGTGTCTCGTAAGAGCTGTGCGAGAGCATGGTCTCGGGCGGACAGGCAAACTGCTGGTGATACAGGCCGTCAACGCTGCGAAAATCGGGAATGCCGCTTGCCGTGGAAACACCAGCGCCGCCAAAGAACACCACGCGCTCGTGGGTATTGAACAGATCCGCCAGCGCGGCGGAGGCCTGCCTGGGGTCCGATATTGCCTGCGTCATATGAGTCCTCCGTCCTTGTTAGTCGGGCAGCGTTGGGCGACGTCCCAGCATACGGCCTTTAAGTCAGCATGCGCGGAGCCCACCCCGCCCCTGTTGCGCTAATCTTAAGCCTGCCAACCCCGTCGAAAGGACACCATGCCTCAGACTTACACTTTCGCCTCGTGGAACGTCAACGGCCTGCGCGCCGTGCTCAAAAAGGACCCGAGCTTTATCCAGATCGCGCAAGAACTCGACGTCGATATCCTGGCGCTGCAAGAGACCAAGCTGCAAGAAGGCCAGGTCGATATTGACCTGGCCGGCTATCACCAAACCTGGAGCTACGCCGAGCGTAAAGGCTATTCAGGCACTGCGGTCTTTAGCCGCCAGGAACCGCTGCGCGTGCTGCACGCCGACGCGCTGCTACCCTACGCCGGCGAGGGCGAGGCGGCCGCACTCGTCACCCAAGCCGTAACCGAGGGCCGCGTCTGCGCGCTGGAGTTCGACAAGTTCTGGTTTGTGGATGTCTACACTCCCAACGCGCAAAACGAACTCGCCCGCATCGACGTGCGCATGGCTTGGGACGATGCCTATCGCGGCTTTTTGAGCGCGCTTGAACGCGAGACCGGCAAGCCCGTCGTAACTTGCGGCGACTTTAACGTGGCGCATGAGGAGATCGACCTTAAGAACCCCAAGTCCAACCGCGGCAACGCTGGCTTTTCGGACGAGGAACGCGGCAAGTTCACCGAGCTGCTCAACGCCGGGTTTACCGATACCTGGCGCGCGGCAAACCCCGACGTCGAGGGCGTCTACAGCTGGTGGAGCTACCGCTTTAATGCCCGCAAGAACAACGCCGGCTGGCGCATCGACTACTTCCTGGTAAGCGACGCAATCGCCGACAACGTACGCGACACCGGCATCCGCGGCGACATCTTCGGCAGCGACCACTGCCCCGTCACCCTCACCCTAGAGCTCTAGCCCAAACTGATTTCCTGGGGACGGAGGAAAAGGAATCATTTTCACTTCGCGAGATCATCCACGCAGCTCGCTTGCCACGAAACTGGCCCATCTACTACGTTTAAGCCACTACCCTCAACCACAGTGAACAACGCAAAAAGAAAACCGCAGGTAGAAAGCCTACGGTTTTTCATATAACACGGTTGTGGTTGGGGGTGTCGGGCCAAACGTAGTAGATAGACCGATTTCGTGGCGGGCGGGTTCAGCTGATTCCCTGGGAACGTCTGGAGGCGAAAGAAAACGGATCAATTTGGCTCTCCGAGGGCCACGATGCCCGTCGTATCAGCCGGCTATTTCAAAACTATGCCGGTTTACGGGGCTGAATCGCGAACCCCCAACCATACGCAATTCCGAAATAATAAAACCGCAGGTAAACGGCTTGCTCTATTTCAAAAATAGCCAGCATGGTCTGCTTGCGCCAATCTGGCCCCGTAAACCGGCATAGTTTTGAAATGGCGCTTCGGCAGTATTGATTCCCGCCCCGGCGTAACCAACCCTACAGCCCGTATTTCACGACGACTCGGTTGATGCGGCGACACCAAGGCTTGTACAGGGCGACCAAAAACACGCAGGTCGCAAGGCCGTGCGTGATATCGAACGGTACGGCGGTGGCAAGACGCGCCATGGCACCCGCCCACGTGAGTGGTTGAACAAAACCGATAATGTCGTAGGCGTTGATCACAACGCCGTACAGCAAACCCGAAGCAAAGCCGTAGGTCAGTAGCGCCGGCATGCGCACGGTGCCATCGGCGCGGCCGAATGCACCCGCATACGACAGCGCACCGCCAACGTATCCCACGAGCCCCCAGGCATACATCTGCCACGGCGTCCACATGCCCTGTCCAAAAAAGAAATTGCTGGTCAGCGCCGCCAGCGCGCCAACCATAAAACCATTGCGACGGCCAAGCGTCGCCCCCGCGATAATGGCGATAGCGCTCACCGGTTTAAAGTCGGGAATGGGCCCAAACAGGATGCGCCCCGCCGCCGCCAGCGCCGCCAGCACCAGCGTGGGCATAATCTGGCGCAAACCCGGACGAGATGCCTCGTAACCCGCAAAGAACAGTGCGAGCACCAGCGCCACCACAACCAGCATGGCCAACGCTGCCTGCCCAACACCCGACAGCAACGCCGCAGCCATCACCGCCGGCACCGCCAACAACAGCGGGACCTCCAGTTTTGCAAGCAAGCGCGAGAAACGACAGTCCGTCATCCCATCACGCCCTATAGAACACGTTGTCGGCAAAGAATTCGGCCGGGGGCTCCATGCAGGCAATCTCGCCGTCAAACATCATGGCGACGTCGTCGGCTACCTGCTCGGCAAAGTCCAAATCGTGCGTAGCCATGATGACGGTGCCGCCAGCCTTCACATGGTCACGCAGGGCGCGAGCGATGATGCGACGGCTCTCCAGGTCCAAGCCCTTCGTGGGCTCGTCAAGCAGCAGCAGCTCGGGGCCGATCAGTAGCAGCTTTGCCAACGCAAGCAGCTGGCGCTGTCCGCCCGAGAGGTCGTAAGGGTGGCGCGTCTCCAGGCCGTCCAATCCCAGTTGCGCCGCACGCTCCCGCGCCAAGTTCTCGTCATATCCGCAGGTCGAGGCCCATTCCATCAGCTCGTCGCGCACCGTCTCGGCAACCAGCAGGGCCTTGGGGTTCTGCGGCAGCAGCGCAGCCGAGACCGCCCCGCGCACCATACGACCACGCTGCAGCTTGGCAGTCTTGGCCAGCACCGAAAGCATCGTCGACTTGCCGCAGCCGTTACCGCCCACAACCGCGTGCACCGCGCCAGCCGAAAACGACGCATCAAGCCCGCGCAGCACCCAGCCGGACGCTCGATCGTAGCGAAACCAGCCTTCCGACAGGGTGGTAGCCGACCCGCCGTGCATTTTTTGGAGTATTCTGCTTCCATCCGTGCGCGAGAAGGCTTCCGAGCCGTTCTCGAGCGACGTTTGCGCCACAAATTCGGACGATTTGTCCAATTCCGAACTTTTTTTCGCGCTCGATACGTCCCCGGGCGGCTCCAGAGAGCCCAAATTGTCCTCACGCCTGCTGAATACTCCTTTATTTGCACATCGGATGGCACCCCACCCCAACATGTCATCGGAAAACAGCGATTCTCGGCGTCCCAAAGAAGCCATATCCGCCAGCTCGCGCACGCGACCGTCCTCAATCCGGTACGCACACGTCGCGTATTCGAGCATTGGGCGCGGCTGATGCGTCGCCACAACAACCGTGCAGCCCAGCTCGCGATTCACACGAAACAGCGCGTGCAGGAAATTCTTCTCGGCAACGGGATCGAGCTGAGACGTGGGCTCGTCGAGCAGCAGCACGCACGGGCGCAGCGCCAGAACGGCCGCCAACGACAGCAACTGTTTGCGACCACCCGAAAGCGTGTCAGTATCGCGGTGAAGCCAATCTTCCAGCCCAAAGAAATAGCTGGTCTCAGCTACGCGACGGCGCATCTCATCACGCGCTAGCCCCAAGTTTTCCAGGCCAAACGCCATCTCGTGCCACACGGTCTCGCACACGATCTGGTTCTCGGGATCCTGGAACACATAGCCCACGCGCTCCGCCGATGCCCGCATGCCCATGTCGGCAACGTTCTCGCCCAGCACGCGCGTATCGCCAGTGCGCTCGCCCGCCGGAGCGATCTCGGGCTTGAGCAGCGACAGCAGCGTCGACTTGCCCGAACCGGTACCGCCAACAAGCAGTGCAAACGCACCTTGGGAAACACGCCAATCAAGCCCCTCGAGCACCGGTGTCTCGGCCCCGGAATAGGCAAAACTAAGGCCTCGCACCTCAATCGCCGGCGCGGCCGAGCCATATGTCACACCCGCCGCCGGGCCCCTATCAAACCGAGCCATCAGCCAAACCTCTTCTCATCAATCGCGTGCAACGCGCAAGGCAGCACCATCCAGGCAGCGTACACGACATAGCTCGGCCACGGCGCCGGCACCGAGAGCTGCGGATAAAACGAATACTGCGTCGTCGCGGTCCACGCCACTGCCACCGTGACCACGCCAAACAGCGCAAGCCCAACCAGCGCGGCAACGTCGCTGCGCTCCAGTCGATACCGCGCATACGTCGTACGACGCGTCGCGGCACCCCACCCGCGCGAGCGCATCGCGTCCGCGCGCTCCAGCGAATCTTCCATGCCCCAGCCCATCAACACGCTCGACGCCCGCAGGCGCGAGCGCACGGGGTCGGCCGGCGCACGGCCCGGCACATCAATCGCATCCTGCACCGCCAGCACCGTACGACCGCGGCGCAAAAACTGCGGGATAAGCCTCATGCACATCGAGATCATGAGCGCAATCACCGGTGCGGCATTACCCAGCAGCGCGAGCACCTTGTCGTATTCGAGCATCGACGCCGCGGCCTCAAACCACAGCACGCTCGCCACAAACAGCCCGCCCATGCACAGGCCGTAAACCATGCTCTCTAGATACACCGCACGCATGCCAATACGAAACAGCTCCGTCGAGCCCGAGGCGCTAAACAGCGGATTGACCAGCGCGATAATCAAAATCACCGGCAGCTGCCAGCGAAGCGCCCCCAACGTGCGCGCAGCACCGCGCGTCGCAAGCCCGTACGCCAGCCCGCCCGCAAGCGACAGCGCGATCAGCACCGGTTGCATCGAGAACATGGTGAGCCCCAGCGTCAGCACCATGTAGAGGGCCGGCACAGACGGATGCGACATCGAGAATGCCGCGACGGGCTCGCCGCCAAACTCCTCTTGTATGTTGTCCACGGGCACCCCCGTCCCCTCGCTCAAACGACAGCTCCGCAGCACCGCCAACGCCGCACGCGAGCAGTGCAAACGCCACGCCGGCAGCGCAAGCCTCAACCGCCGCAAACCAATCGTTACGCGCTCATCATATGCCTGCGGTATCATATTGCGCCGTGTATCGTTTCCAAACACACGTCTCTATAACGTAACAGGAGATCACATGGACGCAACCGCAATTATCCTCGCCGCCGGCGAGGGCACCCGCATGAAGTCGAACCACTGCAAGGTTTCGCACAAGATCCTGGGCAAGCCCATGGTCCAGTGGATCGTCGACGCCACCATCAAGGCCGGCTGCAGCCGCGTCGTGGTCGTCATCGGCAGCCACGCCGACGAGATGCGCGCCCTCATCGACGGCGCCTACGCCAACAGCGCCACCAAGGTCGAATGCGTTGAGCAGACCGAGCGCCTGGGCACCGGCCACGCCGTAAAGGTCGCGCTCGAGGCCTGCGGCATCACGCAAGGCTCCGTCGTCGTGCTCAACGGCGACCTGCCGCTCATCACCGTCGACACCGTCGCCAAGTTCGCGCAGACCGTCGCCACCGGCGAGCTCGCCTGCACCGTCATGACCATGACCCCGCCCGATCCTTTCGGCTACGGCCGCATCAAGCTGGGCGCCGATGGTCAGATCGAGCGCATCATCGAGCAGAAGGACTGCACGCCCGAGCAGGCTGCCACGCTGCTGGAGTGCAACGCCGGCTGCTACGCCTTCGACGGCGCGCAGCTCGCCGCCCACATTAACGAGATCGGCAACGACAACGCGCAGTCCGAGTACTACCTGCCCGACATGCTCGAGATCCTTAAAGGCCATGGTCAGGCAGTCTCCATCTTCCACTGCGACGACTACCGCGACGGCCTGGGCGTCAACAGCCGCATCCAGCTCGCGCAGCTCACCGCCATCGCGCGCGACCGCATCAACGAGCACTGGATGGCCGAGGGCGTCACGTTCATCGATCCCACGCAGGCCTGGATCGGCCCCGACGCCGTTATCGGCCGCGACACCGTCGTGTGGCCGCAGACGCACCTGATCGGCCACGTCACCGTGGGCGAGGAGTGCCAGCTCGGCCCCAACAGCCGCCTCACCGACACCACCGTCGGCAGCGGCTGCGTCATCGATGAGACTATCGCCATCGAGGCCGTCATCGAGAACGGCGTCGATTGCGGCCCGCGCGCCTACCTGCGCCCGGGCACCCATATGCTCGACGGCTCCAAGGCCGGCACGCACGTGGAGATCAAGAAGTCCACGATCGGCGAGGGCTCCAAGGTGCCGCACCTGTCCTACATCGGCGACACCACCATGGGCTCCGGCGTCAACGTGGGCGCGGGCTCCATCACCTGCAACTACGATGGCGTGCACAAGCACAAGACTGTCATCGGCAAGGATGCCTTCATCGGTTCCGACACCATGATGGTCGCGCCCGCCCAGATTGGCGACGGTGCACTCGTGGCCGCCGGCTCCGTCATCACCGAGCCGGTCCCGGCAGACGCGCTCGGGCTGGGTCGTGCCCGTCAGGTAAACATTGAGGGCTGGGCCGCCGATTACCGCCGCCGTCTGCACGAGGACGACGAGGTATAACGTTTTACCAAGCATCTAAGGAGCTGTTCCCATGGGGGCGGCTCCTTTTTCTATCGTGACCTGCGCAACCGGATGAGTGGTCGGTTCGTGTCCGTTGACGGTAAAGACGTTATCAAGACCCGATAAGCCCCGTCGCGCGGTTACAATGCAACAAGGCATCTATATGGCATTCGATATAAAGGAGAAGGGTAATGCCGATTAATGATCCCGAGAAGTCGGAGAATATGCGCAAGTCCATCCGCGTGTATTCCGGTTCCTCCAACCGTCCCCTCGCTCAGAAGATCGCTGAGTACCTTGGGGTCGAGCTTTCGGGCCTTACGCTAAAGCAGTTCGCCAACGGTGAGATTTACGCCCGCTACGACGAAACTGTCCGCGGCGCCGACGTCTTCCTGATTCAGTCCGTGGCCGGCGGCAACGTCAACGACATGCTCATGGAGCTGCTCATCGCCACCGACGCTGCCAAGCGCGCATCCGCCCGCTCCATCACCGCCGTCATCACCCACTACGGCTATGCCCGCCAGGACCGCAAGGCCGGCCCGCGCGAGCCCATCACCGCCCGCCTCGTCGCCAACCTGCTCGAGCGCGCCGGCGTCGACCGCATCATCACCCTCGACCTGCACCAGGGTCAGATCCAGGGCTTCTTTGATATCCCGGTCAACCACCTGTCCGCACTGCCGCTGTTTGGCCAGTACTACAACGCCATGAACTTCGACACCGACAACCTGGTTGTCGTCTCCCCCGACGTGGGTCGCGCCAAGGCCGCCAAGAAGCTGTCCGATATGCTCGGCTGCGACCTGGCCATCGCCCACAAGGGCCGTCCGCGCCACAACGCCGCCGAGGTCATGGGCATCATCGGTGACATCAAGGGTAAGACCTGCATCATCAACGACGACATGATCGACACCGCTGGCACCCTGTGCGCCAACGTCAAGGAGCTCAAGGCTATGGGCGCTGGCGACATCTACGTCTGCGCCACCCACGGCATCTTCTCCGGTCCGGCCATCGAGCGTCTGAACGACGCCCCGATCGTTGAGTGCCTCGTCACCGATGCCATTCCCGTCGAGGTCGGCGGCAAGATCAAGACCATCTCGGTCGCCGAGGAGTTCGCTCAGGCCATCTCCGCCGTTTACCACGAGGAGCCCGTCTCCACGCTCGTCGGCGGCGACTTCGCGCTGTAATCCAACGCGCATCGCATCATCTTTGATGCTTTTAAAGGGTCGGAAGCTCGCTTCCGACCCTTTTTCTATCCCTCGCCAACCCGCCCTGGACAATTAGTTCAGATACGTATTTTTTAAAGCTCCAAAGGACCGTTCGGAGCCTTCTGAGCTCCCCGGCGGATGCCATGCCGTCCAAAGCTCATCGTTTTCGAGTACAACCGCTGCATATTTATCCTCAAATCGCCCTCGAACGCCCGCCGCCTTATACGTATCTGAACTAACTGCCCAGTAGCTATCGTCAACCTTCGCGGCAGAGCTCAATTTCCTGCAATCCCCTCAACCGATTCCACCGATTTCATAACACCCAGCCGTTCATGGCGCGCAGTGCCCCGCTAAGCGAAAAGAACGGTATGGCGGTCGCATTCTGCCGCCAACTTAGTACGTTATAGCTATGACGACCGTGATTTCACATTTCTCCGCCCTTCGCGCAATTCGTCGCGCACGACGGGCGTACTCTGCCCTACCCTGGGACTTCGTTGATAGCGAACAGCAAGCACATGCCTTGGCTAGCTGTATTCCCAACAATGACGCGATAGACTTTGGCGCACTTTCGATACTCGACGCCTGGAATGAAGATGATTCCGAACTGCTCGATCTTCTCGTTTCAAACGAAGACAACAGACGCCCCGACAAGCGACTTCTTCAGCATATTCTCTCCGCTCCGCTTCCTGAAGGTGCAATTATGCACGTCGAGGCCGACATCTACGCAACGTCTCCTGCCATGACAGCCATGCTTTGTTCCAAAAATGAATCAGTTGCCAAAACCTTGATGTTTCTCATGGAGCTGCTCGGAACCTACTCACTTCCGCCCGAGGCAACTTACCCCATCGCCTACGACGACACGTGGCCCAAGGCCAACAGCTTCGAAGCGATGGACGACCTCGATTGCCAGGGCGACCAACCGACACCCGAAAAGCAAGCCGAAACCCGCTACGAACAGGCACACTACAAATGCGAACCCGCCACAACCATCGAAGAGCTCGAGGCAGTCGCACGGTTTGCCAAAAGCAGTTCCTACGCCTCGTTTCGTACGGCTGTCAAACTCGCCCGGGCCGGATCCGCATCCCCAGCGGAATCATTGATGTTCGCCGTCCTGGGCGTACCCATGCGCTTTGGCGGATTCGGGTGTTGCAGCTTGCCCATGGGAGGCCTGCTGCTCAACTACCGTGTCGATTTCGACACCCTTGCGGTCAACATGTCCTCCGGCATCCCTTACGCCATCTGCGACCTATATTGCCCGGCAGCCAGAGTCGACAACGAATACAACGGAATTGGGCATGAGCTTCAAAACGCTCGCATCCACGATGGCAATCGAAATAATGGCCTCAAGGCAATGGGCATCCACGTCCTGGTTATCAATCGCGACCAAATGAAAGACCTTGTTGCACTCGAAGCCTTCGCCCAAACGATGCATCGACTCGCGGGAGTCCGATTCCGATATCGCATCAAGGGCTATCGCAAGCGTCAGGCCGCTTGGCTCAACGCTCTGCGGGCCGGAATCGGCCTTGCGCCGGTCTAAACGACGAATCACCCGTGCGCCGTCGAGCAGGGCTGGACAGTTAGTTCAAATACGTATAAATGAACACATTGAATTAGGCTGTTTTGCCGCCATCTCTATACCATTCGCCCTATTTGGAGGCAGGGTAGACTTCAAAACAGCGTCATATGGACTAACTAAAGTTCCAAAACAACGCATCGGCATTGGATTGAACAATTCGAGTCCTCGGAACTTATACGGATCTGAACTAACTGTCCACCTCGGATTTTGACGGCGGCCCAAACGCCCCCAAACAACCTCAATTGCCCTCCATTTGACAGCGGCAACAGGGTCGCTCACCATAGCAGGCGACAAATCAACGAAAGGATGAACATGGCAGCTGCACAGCCGCTTAAGATTCGCATGGTTGCCGGACTTGGCAACCCCGGCGAGGAATATGCCGAGACCCGCCACAACGCTGGTTTCAAAGCAATCGACGAGCTGGCCCGTCAGGCCGGCGTCACGTACTGGAAAAACCAAGCAGGCGCCGAGGTCGCGCTCATCAATATCAACGATACCGAGGAAGAGGGCGGCAAGCGCCAGATCGTGCTGGTCAAGCCGCAGTCGTATATGAATACCTCGGGTGGCCCCATCTCCAAGCTCTGCCGCGAGTACAAGATCAAGGCCGAGGAGCTGCTCGTGATTCACGACGAGCTCGACATTCCCGCCGGTGACGTGCGCGTCAAGGTGGGCGGAGGCCATGCCGGTCACAACGGCCTGCGCTCCATCATCGACAAGATGGGCAGCCGCGACTTTAGCCGTATCCGCACCGGCATCGGCAACCCTCCCGGCAAAATGCCCGTGGCCGACTATGTGCTCAAGCAGCTGCGCGCCCGCGAGGCCGAGGATTTCCAGGACACCTGCGCCCGCGCCGCCGACGCCGCCGGCCTGGCAATCGTGCACGGCGTGATCTATGCCCGCGACCACGTCAACGGTGCCGCCTCCGCCAACGGCAAGCACTAAAACCTACCAAAAAGGGATGTTTATTTTGGCAGCTTTTATCTACGGAAACGCCCCGGTGCCCGCATCGCAATAAACCCCGCGCTACCATACACGCATAACACCCCAAAGGGGGCCGGCCTCACCGATACTCGAGGCCGGCCCCCTTTGCCGTTTTGACTGATAAAACCTGCCAAAATAAACCTGTCTCTTTTTGGTAGGTCGAACCGGATAAACCCTTTTCCCACCTGCCGAAGAAACACGTAAGCGACATGCCCATGAGGGTATAATTTGCACCGTATGTCTGCACAACGCCTGTGCGCGTACGGTTTTACTCGGGCTACCGTCCATTTCCGTGGAGGCACGGTTCGGCGGCCCTAACAAGAGAGGGGTTCTATGTATAAGATCCTGGAGAAGACGCAGTTCTCGGAGAAGGTGTTCAAGTTCCGCATCGAGGCGCCCGCAATCGCCAAGCATGCGCACGCTGGACAGTTCCTCATGGTCCGCGCCAACGAGACGGGCGAGCGCGTCCCGTTTACCCTGGCCGGCTGGAACGGTGACGAGGGCTGGGTCGAGTTCATCTTCATGGTGATCGGCAAGACCACCGAGATGCTTTCCACCTATGAGGCCGGCGAGTCGCTGCGCGACGTCGTGGGCCCGCTGGGCGTTCCCACCGAGATGGCCGAGGGCCCCTGCGCCGTCATTGGCGGCGGCGTCGGCCTGGCAATTGCCTTCCCGGTCGCCAAGCACCTGGTCGAGACCGGCCACGAGGTGCACGCCATCATGGGCGCCCGCACCAAGGACCTCCTGCTCATGGAGGACCAGTTCCGCGAGCTCCTCGACGAGGACCACATCCACATCACCACTGACGACGGCTCCTACGGCGAGCAGGGCGTTGTCACCGCTCCGCTGGAGCGCCTGCTGCAGGACAAGGCCGTGAGCCAGGTCTTCTGCGTCGGCCCCGTTCCGATGATGAAGTTCTCGACCCTCACCGCCCAGAAGTACGACACCCCCATCACCGCGTCGCTCAACCCCATCATGGTTGACGGCACCGGTATGTGCGGCTGCTGCCGCGTCGAGGTGGGCGGCGTGACCAAGTTTGCTTGCGTCGACGGCCCCGACTTCGATGCCACCCTGGTCGACTGGGATGACCTTCGTGCCCGCCAGGCCGCTTACCGTTCCGAAGAGGGCGAGTCCCTCAAGGCCTATGAGGAAAAGAGCTGCGCATGCCACTAGTTAATGGTCGTTTCGTTGCGGATATGAAGTCGCCCCGCACCCCCGATAACGAGGAACCGGCTGCCGAGCGCGCCTGCGACTTCCGCCCCGTCGACAAGGGCTTCACCGAGGAGATGGCGCTGGCCGAGGCCGAGCGCTGCCTCAACTGCAAGAAGCCGTTCTGTGTTGAGGGCTGCCCCGTCAACATCAACATCCCCCGCTTTATCGAGCAGATCCGCGAGAAGGACTTCGGCGGCGCCCTCGATACCATCCGCGAGGACTCCATGCTTCCCGCCATCTGCGGCCGCGTCTGCCCGCAGGAGAACCAGTGCGAGGGTAAGTGCATCCGTGGTAAGAAGTCCGAGCCCGTGGCCATCGGCCAGCTCGAGCGCTTCCTGGGTGACCGCCCCGAGCTCGCCTCCACGCCCAAGATGGCCCCCAAGAACGGCAAGAAGGTCGCCGTCGTCGGCTCCGGCCCGTCCGGCATCACCTGCGCCGGCGAGCTCGCCCGTAACGGCTTTGACGTCACCGTCTTTGAGGCATTCTTCACCGGCGGCGGCGTGCTGGTCTACGGCATCCCCGAGTTCCGTCTGCCCAAGGCGGTCGTCAAGCGCGAGATTGACGGCCTGGAGGACATGGGCGTCAAGTTTGAGTACAACTCCGTCGTGGGCAACATGGCCACGGCCGAAGAGCTGTTCGAGCAGGGCTTCGACGCCATCTACGTGGCGACCGGCGCTGGCCTGCCCAAGTTCCTCAACGTCCCCGGCGAGAACCTGCCCAACGTCTTCTTCGCAAACGAGTACCTCACCCGCGTGAACTTGATGAAGGCCAACAAGTTCCCCGAGTACGACACCCCCACCAAGCACGGCAAGAACGTCGTTGTCTTTGGTGGCGGCAACGTGGCTATGGACGCCGTCCGTACCGCCAAGCGCCTGGGCGCCGAGCACGCCATTATCGCGTACCGTCGTACCGAGGATGAGATGCCCTGCCGTCGTGCCGAGCTGCACCACGCCAAGGCCGAGGGCGTCGAGGTTCTGCCGCTCGTTTCCCCGCTCGAGTTTGTCGCTGGCGAGGATGGCTCCGTGTGCGCCGTCAAGGTCCAGAAGATGGAGCTCGGCGAGCCCGACGAGTCCGGCCGTCGTCGCCCGGTGCCCATCGAGGGCGCCATCGAGGAGATCCCCTGCGACGTCGCGATCTCGGCTATCGGCACCAACGCCAACCCCTTCGCAAAGAAGATCGGCGGCAAGATGGAGCTCAACAAGTGGGGCTACATCGTTGCCGATGAGGAGACCGGCCAGACCACCGATCCCCGTATCTGGGCCGGCGGCGACATCGTCACCGGTGCCGCTACGGTCATTCTGGCGATGGGCGCCGGCAAGAAGGCCGCTGCCTCCATCACCAAGAGCCTGTTGGGCGAGTAATCACCTACAGCGCTAGCCACCAAACGGCAAAGTCCCCGTCGAGCACACGCCCGGCGGGGACTTTTTTCTATGCCGACCGCCCAAGCCACCACGATGGGGACAGGACCTTTGTGGTGGTTTTGGTCGCTTAGCCTTCGAGCTGCGTCACCTTGTAGCGGTAGGCTGCGGCGATAACGTCTTTGCAGCCCTCGCGGCCCAGCTTGGCGCGGTTGACGACGATGTCCTTGCCGCTCGTCATCTTCCACTTTCCGGCGCTGTAGCGCTTATAGAACGCCTCGCGCGCCTTCTGCTGCTGCTTGACCAGCTTGGCGCCCTTCTTTTTGTTGAGGCCGCGCTTCTTGCGCACGATCTCGACGCGATCCTCAAAGGGCGCGGTCACCAGCACGGCAATGTGATTGGGATTGTTGCGCAGCAGGTAATCGGACAGACGGCCTTCGATAATGCAGCTCTCAGTCTCGCCCAGATCCAAAATCACCTGGCTCATCTTTTGGAACAACTTGTCCGAGTACGAACGCGCATCGTAGCGGTCGGGCAGAAACGCCATGTTCTCCACGGCCAGGCGCTCGTCGTAGGCAGCCATCTTGTCGAGCGACTCGCCCGCGCGCAGCGACGCACGCACCAGCAGCTCGTTATCGTACAGCGGAATCCCCAACTCGTCGGCAAGCATGCGACCAATCTCGTGGCCCTCGGCGCCAAAGTCGCGCGCGATGGTAATGACCACAGGACTCTTCTTATTCTCCAGATCGCTCATCGCGATTCCTTTCTCTATGTGACAAAGGGGCTGTCCCTTTGCCACATTCTACGCTGCCACCATTCGTCTCTGATATGCGCGAACCAGCAGCGAGATACCAAAGTTGAGCACAAAGTACATCGCAAACACCAGGCCGTAGAGCATAAGCACCTGCGACAGGTCGATCGCGTGGGCCATCACCACGTTTGCCGTGTACATGAGCTCGGCCACGTTAATGCCCGAAAGATACGAGCTGTCCTTAATGACGGTCGTGCACTGGCTAAACAGCGCCGGAATGATCGTCTTAAACGTCTGCGGCAAAATGATGTAGCGCATGGTGGCAAAGAAGCCGAAGCCCTGGCTCTGCGCCGCCTCAAACTGGCCACGCGGAATCGAGTTGAGGCCGCCGCGCACAATCTCGGCCATAACAGCGCTGGTAAACAACGTAAAGGCGATGGTCGAAATCACAATGTCCAAACCCTGCACCGTAAAGTAGATAAACAGGATCCACAGCAGGTTCGGCGTGCAACGGAACAGTTCGATATAGGCGCTCACCAAAATACGGAACGGGCGGGGCGCATAGCTCTTAACGAGCGCCAGCACCGTGCCAAGGATGAGCGAGAAAAAGATCGACAGCGCCGAGATCTCGATGGTCTTAACAAAGCCGCCCCAGATGTAGAGCAGGTTGGTCGCGTTGAAGATTTCCATGCGCTAGGCCTCCTCTACGTTGTCGAGCCCCAGCTCGGCCAAGCTCACGCCGCGCGGACGCTCCTTGGAGCGGCGCTCGAGCCACTGCACCAGCATGGCGAGCGGAAAGCAGATGATGAAGTACATAAGGCAGCAGACGATGTATCCCTGCAGGTAACCGTACAGACTCACAAAGTTGTCGGAACGGTACATAAGGTCGCCGCCGGCTACAAGCGCCAGCACCGACGTATTCTTGACCAGGTTGAGCGCCTGGTTACACAGCGGCGGCAGAATGATCTTGAATGTCTGGGGCAGCACGATGTACCAATATGCCTGCGCACGGGTGAAGCCCTGGCTCTGGGCCGCCTCCATCTGACCGCGCGGAACCGCCTCAATACCAGTGCGGATGACCTCCGAGATGTAGGCCGCGTGATACAGACCCACGCCCAAGAAGCCCAGCACGAACGGCGCAATGCGCACCGGCTGGTCGGCACCGGTTATGGCCTGCAAAAACTGCGGACCGGCCATGTACATAAAGAGCACCTGCACGGGCAACGGGGTGTTCTGGTAAAACTCCACGTACACGCGGCTGATCGCACGCAGCGCACGCGAACGGGTTGTAGAGAACACACCCAGCAGCGTGCCCAGCACCAGCGACAGCAGCAGACCGGCAACGACCACCTGCAGCGTCACGCCAAAGCCCTCCCAGAAGGGCCCCATGTTTTGAAATGTCGTCGACCAACGGTCGGCGTCAAATAATCCTTCGAGCATTTGATTCCTTCCTTGGACGATGCGCCTATACAAGACCCCAGGTCTTGACCTCTTGGTCGATCCAGCCGTCGGCCAGGCGATCGCAAATCACCTGATCGACCACGGCCGAAAGGTCGCAGCCCTTCTTGGTCGCCACGCCGTAGCCCTGTTCGCCAAACTTGACCTCGGGCTGCAGCAACTCAACGGTCTCGTTCATATAGCCGGCCAGCGTGGAGCGGTCCATGGCAAAGACGTCGATATTGCCGGCGTCGAGCGAACTCTTGATGATGGGGTAACCGCTAAAGGCCCTAAACTCGGGCTTGCAGCTAAAGCCGTTGTCCTTGATCATCTGCTCAATCAGGCCCTGCGTGGTAGCACCCTGGCTCACGCCAATGACCTTGCCGTCCAGATCCTCAATCGAGGTAAAGCCCGAACGCTTCTTGACCATAAGTCCCACGTAGTCGGTGCGGTACGGCGTCGAGAAATCCCAGCTCTTCTTGCGCTCGTCGGTGATGGTGTAGGTCGCCGCGACTACGTCGAGCTGGCCGTTGTCGATCAGCGGGCCGCGCGTCTTGGGCGTTACGTCGGTAAACTCGACAAGCTCCTGGGCGCGGGCCTCCTTGTAGCTCACGCCAAAGACGGCAGCGGCGATCTGGTAGCACAAATCGACTTCCATACCCTCAAAGCGGCCCTTGGCGGTGTCGTAATAGCCGTAGCCGGGAACGTCCTTCTTAACACCGGCATTCAGATGGCCACGCGACTTGATGGCCGCAAGCTTGGACCCCTTTTCGGAGCCCTCGCCGCTGGTGGAGTTACCGCAACCGGTAAGCGCGGTCCCCGTCAGCGCAAGCATGCCGGCACCCGCCAGCTGCAAAAAGTGACGGCGCGACACGGCCGCCCTCGTCATATCCGTCATGTCCATCACCGCGCCTAGTGCAAAATCTTGGACAGAAACTCGCGGCAGCGCGGGTTCTCGGGGTTATCGAAGAAGTGCTCGGGCGTACCCTCCTCCAGGATGCGGCCGTCCTCCATAAAGATGACGCGGTCGGCCACCTGGCGCGCAAAGCCCATCTCGTGCGTCACGCAGATCATGGTGATGTCCTCCTGCGCGAGCTCAATCATAACGTCCAGGACTTCCTGGACCATCTCGGGGTCGAGCGCCGAGGTCGGTTCGTCAAACAGGATGATGGGCTGCTTAGTGCACAGGGCACGGGCGATGGCGATGCGCTGTTGCTGACCACCCGAGAGATTCTGCGGATACTCGCCGGCCTTATGTGCCATGCCGACGCGCTTGAGCGCGGCGATGGCGATCTCGGTCGCCTCCTCCTTGCTCTTCTTTTGCAGCTTGATGGGCGCGAGCGTCAGGTTGCCCAGCACCGTCATGTTGGGATACAGGTTGAACTGCTGAAACACCATGGAACTATACTTGCGAGCCATCTCCAGGTGATTCTTTTTGGTGAGCGGCGTACCGTCGATGACAACCTCGCCCGACGTGGGCTCCTCCAGATAATCGACGCAACGGATGAGCGTCGACTTACCCGAGCCGGAAGGCCCGATCATTACGAGCTTCTCGCCGCGCTTGACGGTGAGATTGATATCTTTGAGCACATGCAGGTCGCCAAAGTACTTGTTGAGATGCTTGATCTCGATCATGTCTGCCATGAATGTCCCTTCCCTGCGTTTACACGAGTTGAACTATTGTACGGAAAGAACGACGTTTCCGCAGCCCACACTACATTCCCGTAAAGAACCCGCAATCTTCGCCCTAGTCGTTGGGCACTCATTGGGGGCAGACTTAAATGAGTACCCGCTCATTGGGCACTCATTTAAGTCTGCCCCCAATGAGTGCCGAAAATAATACAACCGCCCTTGTTGAGCATAAGTCAGCGAAAACCCGTACACGCGAGCAAGGTGACGTGAAATGAAAGGGCGCAGACCTTATGGTCGCGCCCTTGAAATTGAACGTCAGATTGCCGCGTGTACGGGTTTGCAGCGTCGAGCCGTTACGCGGTTTGGTAAAACCGCGTAACAAATTACGCGAGTTTGGCTCCGACGATCTTTGCCGCTGCCGGCTTATCGAAGTTACCGCCGGTGGCCTTGCCCAGGGCACCCATAACCTGGCCCATCTGCTTCTTGGACGTGACGCCCAGCTCGGCGATAACCTGCTCGATCAGGGCCTCGAGCTCCTCGCCCGAAACCTGTGCGGGCAGCAGGCTCTCCAGAATCTTGACCTGCTCGGTCAGGTTGTCGGTACGCTCCTGGTCGGTGCCGGCCTTGATGGACATCTCCAGCGTCTCGCTCGTCTGCTTGATCAGACGCTTGATCATGCTGTTGACGTCTTCCTCGGTCACATCGCGGCGCTCGTTAACCTCGATATTCTTCACCTCGGCCTTAACCTGGCGAATGATGGACAGGCGAACCTTGTCCTTGGCCTTCATGGCAGCGATCATTTCCTTCTGCAGCTCTTCGTTGGTCATCTGCAAATCCTCTCTAATAGCGTGGGCGGCACTCACGCGAGCACCGCCCCATGGTTACTCAGCCGTCGACGAATCGTCGGTCGAACTCTTGGTGACGCCCTTCAGGCTCACGTTATAGGGTACGTCCTTGGGCATGGGATTGACGGTGATGTCAGCATCCTTCTTGTACTGCTCCAGCCACTCGCTGTACGCGGTGCTGGCCGCCCGCGTCTTCACCACGTTGGAGACATACTTCTTGATGGCCTCGGGCACCTGGTTGATGTCATCAACCTGATTATCGACATGGAAGTAGTCGGTGCACTTGATGATGTGGTAGCCATAGGTCGACTCGACGACTTCGCTCACGTCGCCCTTGTTGAGTCCCTCGAGCGCCGTCTGGTAGCTGTCGACAAAGGTGGTGAGCTTATCCCAGCCCACATCGCCCTTCTTCTCCTTGGAACCGGCGTCCTCGGAGTACTGCTCAACGGCATCCTCAAAGCTCAGCTCACCGGAGTTGATCTTGTCCAGGCACTCCTGCGCCTTGGCCTTGGCGGCAGCCTTGTCCTCGTCGGAAGCGTCGGAATCAACCTTGATCAGGATGTTCGACGAGCGGCGGGCGTCGTTGTAGCTGGACAGATTTTCGTTGATGTAATCGACAATCTCGCTGTCCTTGGGCTTGCTCGTGGGCGCGACGGCATCCTTGAGTTTCTGCTGCGCCAGGCTCTCCTTGAGTGAGTCCTTGTAGGTGTCCTCGGTATAGCCGTAGGTCTTGAGGGTCTTCTTAAAGGCCCTGGCACCGCCCGCGCTCTTGCACGCGTCCTTCCATGCCTTCTCGACCTCCTCATCCGACACCGTCACGCCGTTCTCCTTCTGTGCCTGTTGAAGCAGAATCTGCTGCGCGTAGGAGTCAATAAGTTGCTTGCGGTACTTCTTGGGCGTGAGGTCGTTGTCAACCAGATACTGCGCCCAGTCCTTGTCCTTGGTGTAGCCGTAGGACGTGCGCATGCTCATGATCTGCTTGGTCACGGTGTCCTCGGTGAGGTTGGTGCCGTTGATAGTAGCAGCAACACCGCCGGTCAGCTTGTAGCCCGAGGTGTCCTCAGCCTGCGACATGAGGCCGGAGCACGCCATCGCCGAGACGGAAAGCAGCATCGCCAGCACGCCGATGACCACCAGGACGATCTTGACGGTCTTAGACGCGTACGTCTTGCGCTGCTTCTTGCGAGAGCTGGAGGCAGCGCGGGCCTGCTGCTCGGGCGTCGGCGCGGCCTCGGAGTTCTTTTTCTTATTTGCCATAGTTGGCCTTTCGCATAACGAATCGAACAAACGCCATTGTGTCACAACGCAGCCCCCGCGGCACGCTTGGTGCGTTGGGGACAGGTTAATCTGCACCATTTTGGTGCAAAGGGGACAGCTCTGGCAGCCGGCAGTTAGGGACAGTCCCCAAGTACCGACTCAGCCCCACCTTAGAAGTGGCGGCGGATGGCGTCGACCATGCCCTGGGGCGTGGTCTGGCCGAGCACGTCGGCTGCGGCATCGGCGCCCATAAAGATGTTCATGAGTGCCTGCAGGGCCTCGACCTGGCCGCCCGGCTCGGCGATGCCCAGATTGATGACGATCTGCGCCGGCACCGGAGCGCCCATGCCAGCCATAGCGTTAAATGTCACGGGCGCGGCGGGCTTCACCACCGCGATATAGGGCTTGGCCACAAACCCCGGATCGGTATGCGGAATGGCAATGTTTGCCGCCGGCATGGCAAGACCCGTGGGATAGGCATCCTCACGCGTGCGAACGGCGTCGAGCCAACCGGATACAATGTAGCCACGTGGTGCAAGCTCGCCCTCGAGCCGCGCGAACACCTCATCCGGCGTCGCACACTCCCAATCAAAAAACACCAACTCAGGCGTAAACAGCGCTTCGTTATCCGCCATGCACTCACCTCTCTCACCTATTCATCGGAGGCGTTCTTGAATGACCAGTCGTTAAAGACCGTCCCTGATGACTACCCAAAACAAAAGGTGGCCACGCGCGCCTTGGCACCAATGACCACCCTGACTACTCGGCCAAATTGTACTGTGCGCCGCTAGCCGCGAGGCGCGTCAATTGCGACCTTGCCGCTCTCCAGCACGTGAACGCGGCCGTCGGCGAGCATCTGCACGACCTCGGGATACAGCACGTGCTCGATCGCGTGAATGTGTTCCTCGAGCGTATCGACATCCCAGCCCTCCTCGACAGCCAGCGCACGCTGGGCGATGATGGGACCGTTGTCGTAGATCTCGTTGGCAAAATGCACGGTCACGCCAGTTACCTTGACGCCGCGCGCAAAGGCATCGTCAATCGCATGCGCACCGGTAAAACTCGGCAGCAGCGCCGGATGCAAGTTGACCACGCGGTTGGGAAACGCCGCCAGCAGAGGCGTGTGCACCATGCGCATGTAGCCGGCCATGACCACATACTCGCAGCCGCGCTCGAGAAGCTCGTGCGCGATGATCTCGTCGGCGGCAATAGGGTCGGCATAGACATCCTTGGACAGCGTGAGCGTCTGGATGCCCGCGCGCTCAGCGCGCTGCAAACCTTTAGCCGAAGGACGGCTCGACACCACAAGCTCAATCGAAGCGTTGAGCTTGCCGGCGGCGATCAGATCGATCAGCGCCTGCAGGTTGGTACCCGAACCGCTGATGAGCACACCGATCTTGAGCGGCTCGGCCGTATCGGTGCCGGTCGGACGGGTGTAGGGCACAAAGCCCAGGCCCTCGGCGGCAGCCATCTGCTCGTTAGCGCTCATCGGAGTACACGACCTTACCGGAACCCTCGACGCACTCGCCCACGCGGAACGGCTTCTCGCCCAACGCGACCAGGGCCTCGGTAACCGCGGCCTCGTCCTCGGGGGCAACAATCAGGCACAGGCCAACGCCCATGTTGAAGGTCTTGCACGCCTCGTTGGGCGCGAGTTCGGCCTGGCGCGACACGTAGGTGATGACGGGCGGAACGTCCCAGCCCATCTCGGCACCGTTGCGGGTGACCACAGCGTCGACGTCGTCGGCGAGCGCGCGGTTGAGGTTCTCGGTAATACCGCCGCCAGTGATGTGGGCGATGGCGTGCACGTTGGCGCCGCCGCGCAGCAGCTCAAGAATCGGCTTCACATAAATGCGCGTGGGGGCCAGCAGAGCGTCTGCCAGCGATGCGCCGCCGAGCTCCTCGAGCGGACGGCTCAGCTCCTCGGCCTTAGCGGCGGCCTCGGGCGTGCCCGGCTTGATGCCGTCGACGCCGATGACCTTGCGCACGAGCGAGTAGCCGTTGGAGTGCACGCCGGTGGAAGGCAGGCCCAGGATCACGTCGCCAGGACGGACATTCGCGGGGTCGAGCATCTTGGGACGATCGACGACGCCCACGGTAAAGCCGGCGAGGTCGTAGTCGGCCGGAGCCATGACGCCCGGATGCTCGGCCATCTCGCCGCCCACGAGCGCGCAGCCCGCGAGCTTGCAGCCGTCGGCCACACCCTTGATGATCTTTGCCATGTGCTCGGCCTCGATGTGACCGATGGCAACGTAGTCCAGGAAGAACAGCGGCTCGGCGCCCGAAGCCAGAATGTCGTTGACGCACATAGCGACCAGGTCCTGGCCCACCGTCTCGTGACGGTCCATGATCTGGGCGAGCACGAGCTTGGTGCCCACGCCATCGGTACCGCTAATCAGAATCGGGTCTTCCATATCCTTAATCGCGGCGGCCGAGAATAAGCCACCAAAGCCACCGATACCGCCGATGACCTCGGGACGGTTGGTGTCCTTAACCATTTGCTTAATAGCGTCGACGGCGCGGCCACCCTCGGCGGTATCGACGCCGGCATCCTCATACGTCACATGCTTGCTATCGCTCATCTGAGCCTTCCTCTCCCACTACCGTGGCGCCGCGCGGGCGCCAAACGGTGCTCATAGTTGCGTTCATTTCGGCGCGCGCCATAACAGCACGCGCCGTCATATCAACAAAACAGCAGGTAAAACCGACCAAAATGAACCTGTCCCTACATGGCAGGTTTTAGGCCTCGCCGTGCTTCTCTTCCCAGCTGCGGTCGTCGTATTTCTCGACCACGGCGTCGTCGTCAAAATGCAACGGCTTATCCAGGTTGCGGGGCTTAAAGCCCTCCATGAACTTGTCGCGGCCAAAACTCTCGGGAATCGCTACGGGGTAGCGGCCGGTAAAGCACGCATCGCAGTAACCGCCCTTGGGCATGACCTTCAGCAGGCCCTCGACCGAAAGGAAAGCCAGCGAATCGGCGCCGATATACTCGCAAATCTCGTCGACCGTCTTGTTGGCGCTGATAAGCTGCGACTGCACGTCGGTATCGATACCGTAGAAACACGGCCAGATGACCTCGGGCGAGTTGATGCGGATATGAATCTCCTTGGCGCCAGCGTTGCGCAGCATCTTGACGAGCTGCACCATGGTGGTGCCGCGCACGATGGAGTCGTCGATGACGACCAGGCGCTTGCCCTCGATGTTGTCGCGCAGCGGGTTGAGCTTCATGCGCACGCCCATGGCGCGCAGCTCCTGCGTGGGCTCGATAAACGTACGGCCCACGTAGCGGTTCTTGATGAGACCCTCGCCAAAGGGAATACCGCTCTCGTGCGAATACCCCTCCGCGGGCGGCAGGCCGGAGTCGGGCACGCCGATGACCAGGTCGGCCTCGACGGGCTCCTCGTGTGCCAACTGACGACCCATGTCGTAACGGCAGGCATAGACGCTCTTGCCGTTCATGATGGAGTCGGGACGGGCGAAGTAGACCTGCTCAAAGATGCAGTTGGCGGGCTCTTCGGCTGCAGGCACGCCCTGCTCGGATACCAGACCCTCGGCGCTGATGCGCAAGATCTCGCCGGGATGGACGTCACGGACGTACTCGGCGCCCACGATGTCGAGTGCACAGGTCTCGGAAGCAACAACCCAGCCGCCGGCGCGCGTGACATGGACGGCGGAGTCGACCGTCGTGGCGCCGTCTTGCGAGGGCAGCTGCGAAACGGCTGCGGCATCGGCCTGGTCCAGACCCTCGTCCACCAGCTTGCCCAGCACGAGTGGGCGAATGCCGTGCGGATCGCGGAATGCGTAGAGCGCCTGCTCGTTGATGAGCGTCATGGCGTAGCCGCCGCGCACGAGCTCCATGGCCTTGCGAATGCCCTCGCGCAGATGACCCGTACGCTGGGTAAAGTAGCCGATAAGCTTGGTCGCGACCTCGGAATCCGAATTGGAGAGGAACGGCACGCCCAGCTCGATCAGCTGGCGGCGCAGCTCGTCGGTGTTGACGAGGGTGCCGTTGTGAGCAAGCGCGATAATGACGCTGTTGATGGTAGAAAGATGCGGCTGCGAGGCTTCCCAGCTCTTGGCGCCGGCGGTGCCGTAGCGCACATGGCCCACAGCCAGCTGGCCGGAGAGCGTCGACAAGTCGGCATTGGAGAACACACGGTCGAGCAGGCCCAGATCCTTGCGGACCATAACCGTGCCGCCGTCACCCACGGCGATTCCCGCCGATTCCTGGCCACGGTGCTGCAGCGCACGCAGGCCAAAGTACGTCAGTCGAGCCACGTCGCGATCGGGCGCCCATACGCCGAAAATGCCACATTCCTCATGCAGCTGGTCGGAGTCCGGATCATACGTCGACATGGTGTTCACCTGTCCCGCGGCACGCTCGGCCGCGCGGATGGTTTCTTGAGACATGGCATCCCCTCAGAGCCTCGTATTTTTGGCGTTACCCGCTTTATTATACGCACGGCACGACGTGCTCCCCAGCGCATGAGCAGCGCTTTTTAAAAGCCCACCGAGCTAATAATCCGTTTTGTGGCCAAACATTTTATCGGTCTGTCCAGTGCAAGCGCCCGCGCCCCCAGATGGCTGCCGCGCCCGCCGTTGGGGATTACAAAGTTGCAATTGGGACGTTCGTCCTGTCTTTTGGCAGGTCGGCGGCGTATCCTTATAACCTACAACAAAGCGAGAAAGGTTATGTATGGATCGAAATGAACTCGACCCCAGCGTCCCCAGCGCCACGGAGGTCAAGAAGATCCCCCTCATCATTAAGGTGTACGCCGTCCTGTGCATCCTTTCCGGCGTGGGCACGCTCCCGTCGGTCGCTGCCTTTATGTGGCGGGTCATTACCGCGCTCATCAACGGCAACGCCGCCGCCAACCTCGGCGACAACACGCTCGTCGCAGTCGGCCTTATCGTCGCCGGCATCATGCTCTCTGCGGCAAGTGCCGTCATCCTAATCATCTTTGGCCTGGACCTTATCAAAAACCAGCGCCGCAACGCCGCCCGCCTGTCCTACATCCTTATTGCATTCACCGTCGTCGAGCTTTTGGTCGACGTGATGCTCCAGGGCATCGGGCCCTTCTTGCTTCGCCCTGCCATCCAGCTCGGCATCCTCGTCGCGCTTTCGACCACCGTCGACCCCACGCTGCGCCAGGAGCGCGAGTTGCAGCGCCGCCTGCAGGAGATGCTCGATCGCGACGCCGCCGCCGAGGGCATGCTCGGGCGCGATGAAACCGGCGAAGGCTACATCAAGCTCAACTACTTCAACCTGTTCTGGGTGTTCTTTGTCTGCTGCATACTCGGCCTGATCGCCGAGGACATCTGGCACATGACGGTCAACGACCCGGGCGTCTACCAGAACCGCGCCGGCATGCTGTTTGGCCCCTTCAGCCCCATCTACGGATTTGGCGCCGTGCTCATGACCATGGTGCTCAACCGCTTCTACAAAAAGAACCCCATCATCATTTTCCTGGTGAGCGCCCTGCTCGGCGCCAGCTTTGAGGTGTTCGTGGGCTGGTTTATGCAGACCGCGTTTGGCGTGGTCTCGTGGAGCTACTCGCACATAACGCTGTTCGGTATGCCCGACCCGCTCGTGGTCCTCACGGGCGGACGCACCTGCACGGGCTTCGCCTGTCTGTGGGGCCTGGGCGGCCTCATCTGGATCAAGCTGCTGCTGCCGAGGCTGCTTAAGCTTATCAACATGATCCCCTGGAAGAGCCGCTACTCGGCCACCGTCATCTTTACCGTTATCATGCTGGTCGACGGCGTCATGACGCTGCAGTCGCTCGACTACTGGTACCAGCGCGTTAACGGCACGGAGCCGGACATTCCCGTCGCACAGTTCTACGGAGAGCACTTCGATAACGAGTACATGGAAAACCGCTTCCAGAGCATGACCATGAGCCCCAAGGACGCGACGCGCATGTAGCGCCCACCGCGCCCAAAACGCAAAATGCCCGCCGGTATCACACGTACCGGCGGGCATTTTTATAAACGAGCCTTCTATCGACGCAAGCCTCTACGCCTCGCGCTCGACCTCACTCACGCATTCGTTCTTGATGGTGCCAACGAGCGCCTGCAGCGCATCGACCACGTGCGGGCGAATGTCCCCGCCGATGAGCACGAGCATGATGTCGTCACCTACGGCAAGCTCGCCGCTTGCCAGCCACACGCGCACATAGCCGATACCCGGCATCGCGCGCGTGGCCTCGATAGCAGACCGTACCTTTTCGGCGTCGTAGTCAAAGACCATGCCGCCCACCCTGTGGCCTGGTGCCACGCCATCGGTCTCGACTCCGCGCACCTCGGCCTTGGGCGTCGCACGCACCACACCGTTATGCGTCAGATACATCCCGCAGCCTGCCGCCGAAGCATCGGCCTTGGCCTCGCGCAGCAAAGTATCAATCGAAGGCATCAATTTGCCACTCTCAAGCATCATTTCTCCCTTACCGTCGTCGAGTAGCTAATTTGGGACGGGCTTTTTAGCTACTCTCAAACAACTTATTCCTCGACCGGCGCGAGCACCATGACGGCGCGCGTGTTGCTCAGCGATAACGAACGACAGGTCACAAGCGTTACGACCTTGGTTGCCGAAGCGGCACGATCGGTGGCATCACTCGCCACGGCCGAGGCGCCATCGAGCATCTCGGACAGATAATTCGTCAGCCCGTCGTCGCCCTCAAAGTTGGTCGCGCGCGCCTTGGCATACGTGTCCTCGACAACTTTGGTCGCCAGTGGTCGCAGCTTATACGTAGCATCCCGTGTGATGTAATACACAGACTCGATGCTATCGAACGTCGCCTGATCAGTGGTGTCCGAAATCACGTTGAACATCGACCCATCGTTCATATGGTGGCCGTAGATCGTGGTCTGCTGGTCGACCATTCCCGGCGCGGTGTCATCGCTATCCAGGAAAATGGCACCGGACGCGTTAGCCGTGCCGTCAAACAGCGTGTTGAGGTATTTGGAGTTGTTGTTGGTCTGCACCACGGGATAGTTGATGTTGGTTCCCGGCACGTAAATCCAACCCACAATCTCGGGGTTCGTCTGAGCAAGCGCATCAAAGTCGATAATCGGCACGCCGCTGGCGTCCTTATCGCTTACATATTGCTTCTCGATTTTCTGATACGAATCGCTCGCCTGCTTATAGCCAATCTGGGCATTAATAAAGATAGCGGCGGCGGCGACAATCAGGCCGATGCCCACGATGATGAGCAGGATAGGAATGATGGAGCGGCGCTTCTTACGCGGCGGCTCGGTGTAGCTGAACGCCGCGCCACTCGGCTGCCTCGTCGTCCGGGCCTGTTTCTTTGCCGTGCCATATGACGAAGGGCGATACGCAGCTGGCGTATCCTGGCGGCGATGGGACGTCGGCGTTACAGGACGCGGCGCACGCGGCTGCTGAGGAGAGGATGTCCGACCCTGCTGCGCCGCATGGGCAGCACCCGGCTTCGACGGATCGGGAATCTGAGAAGCCTTGAATCGTTTTCCCTGATAATCGGACATGGCTCTCCTTATACTGCGGTGAAACGGCGGAACGCTTAGGCGTCAGCCATCTCCTGCTTCATCTTCTCGATAACCTTGCGGTACTCGGGGTCGCAAGCACCCAGAATCTGCGTGGCATAGATGGCGGCGTTCTTGGCACCGTTGATGGCAACGCAGGCCACGGGCACGCCCGAAGGCATCTGCACCATCGACAGCAGCGAATCCATACCGCCCAGGTCACTCGTCTTCATAGGCACGCCGATAACCGGCAGCGGCGTAAAGGCAGCCACGACACCACCCAAGTGGGCGGCCTTGCCGGCGGCGGCGATAATCACTTTGATACCGCGATCGGCGGCAGTCGAAGCCCACTCGTGGACCTTCGCCGGCGTGCGGTGTGCGCTCGCAATGACGAGCTCATAGGGCACACCCAGTGCCTCGAGCTCGGCGGTGCAGCCTTCCATAACGCCCAGATCGGACTTGGAACCCATGATGATCCCGACAACCGGCTTTTGATCTGCCATAAACAAAGACCTCCTGTTGAGAGCGGCGACGCGGCGGATCCGCGACCCTTAACTACTGAGAGTAGTATAGCTGCTCCCGTCCCTGCGGTCTGCGGGTGCCCCGCGGCGGTCTGGTGTTTTCATCTTCACTCCGGTTGCTTCGCAAAGTCGTTCGGTGAAAACACCAGACCGCCGCGGGGCACCCTCGACCTACCGGGAATTGC